>Ga0070735_10002808_pt1 | contig 15516 bp, 14 predicted proteins | sample Coa_R1_FD_66443 | JGI IMG/M metagenome (GOLD analysis project Ga0070735, IMG submission 66443) | Surface soil microbial communities from Centralia Pennsylvania, which are recovering from an underground coalmine fire - Coalmine... | ecosystem: Environmental > Terrestrial > Soil > Unclassified ... | reverse complement strand
AATCGTGCGCGTCAAAAAAAAACGCAGCGAGCTGTTCCAGCAATGGGCCGCCGTCGAGCCGGGGGCGACGCTCGAGCTCCCGTTCGAAGTGGCGGTTCTTACGGAGCCGCGGTGTGCGCCGGCACGAGGCTAGTGGTATCCGTCCTCAGCAGCTTCACTCGCTTGAAAAAGTACGCCGGATAGGTTTGCGTCACCTCAGGCTTATTACTCGCCGCGGTACCGCGTTCCTCGTTGCGATACACAAACGGCATCACGCTCACTAGCTCCCAGCCCTGCGAAGCCAGAGTCTGGAGCTCCTGCTGGGACACTTGTTCATACATTGCCGGCGAGGTCTCTCGCGGAAATACCGAGTGCATTTCATATTGCGCGTAGACCGAAGCGGTTGCTTTGGTCTGTTGGGCCCAGTCGAACGCCACTGCGGCCGTCAGTAGGGCCACGCTGAGAACAATAATTCGCTTCATACAGACCATTGACGCGCAAATCGGCTGGGCGTGCAATCCGCCGGCGAAGCGGGCAATTCATGGGATAATGTCGGCTTCCATGGCTACGACCTCACTCTCACGACTCGAGCGGCTGACGACGCCCTACGACCGCGAACGTCTGGAAGACGTTGGGTTCATGACGTGCATGACGCTGGTCCTGCTGGGGAATTATTCCCAGACCGGACATTTCGGCGGACCGCTCGCGTATACCCCTTACAACGTAGCTATACACCTGGCTGGGCCGGATCTCGGCGGGCTGCGCTACGACTATCGCCGTCCCAAGCATCCCTATTGCGACAAGTTCATGCTCGCCGGCGGGCACTGCATCCCCACGTGCTATGCGCTGTGGATGATCATGGGCCAGGCGCTCGCGCGTAAGTACGAAGCCACGGGTAACAAGCGCTACTTCGCGGATCCCCGCGTTGCGATTCTGCCGATCGACGCGCTCGGGTTCCGCCGCGGCGCCGGTGCGATGAAGACGCTGCTTCAGGAGAATGGCCTGGCGGATCACCCGTTGTTCGCCCAAGCTAAAGCCCGCGGTATCAAGGCGCTGGCCGGCCACGCCGAAACTACCGACGTGACGAATGACGTGAACGGCGGACCATCCGGCATCGGCATAGCAAGTGCGGCGGGTAAAGCCGCATTTTGGGATGTCGCCGGGGCGTCGGTCAACGCGCCCAAAGTGATCGCGTTTGAAGGCGAGTTCGCCATGACCGAAGGTCACGCGCAGGAGCTGAAGACTCAGGCTCTGGCGCTCAAAGTCGGCAAGCGGCTGCGCGTGATGATCTCCGACAATAACGCGGGCATCGACGATTCGCTCCTTGGCGGCGTGATCGACTCGAAGTACAAATCGTATGACCTGATCGACCAATGGACCTCGTATGGATGGAACGTCTTCGCGGTGGAGAACGGTAACGATTATGACCAGGTCGTCGCCGCGCTTAAGACCATGGAGGATTGGGACGGGAAAGATCGCCGCCCCATCGTGGTTGTCGGCAAGACCGCCAAGGGTTACTGGCCCGCGGCCATGAATGGCCAAATCCCCGAGGCGGGTCAGCAACTGCTAGGCTTCCCGAGCCATCCTTACGCGTTCAAGATGAACTCCGAGTACTTCATCGCGCTGGCCCAGACGTTCGAGAAGCGGTACGGAGTCACGTTCCTGGGCATTCGTGACGGCGCAACCAAGGACACGCGCGAACGCCTGATCCAGTACAAGACCAACATCGACATCGCGATGTCGGTGCTCGACAAGAACGGGCTGGGCGATTGGCTGGCGGACAAACTGGTCGAGATCGGCGACACGCTGAAAGACGATGTGCCCCTACGCATCGAGACCAAGCGCGATCCATTTCTCGATGAGCGGCTGCGCGTGAAGAACCTTCCCGAAGAGCCGCAGAAGGTCTCGGTCAAGAACGAGGTTTCGGGTGCGGAGAAGAGCGTAAATATCATGCTGTTCCGCAAGCCGGGCGAGGTCGCGGGCACCCGCCGCTGCATCTCGGAAATCGTCAAGTGGATGAACTACGTTACCGGAAACCGATTCCTGACCATCGCCGCCGATCTCTCCGAATCGATCAACCTCGAGCACGGAAGCATGTGGGGGCACTACGATCCGGAAACGAATCCGCTGGGCACGCGCCTCAAAGCCGCGATTCAAGAAGCCGGCAACGTATCGACCGCCATCGGCCTGACGGGGCAGAACGCGTCGCTCGATCCCGATAAGTTCGCGGGCGTGTGGGCTATCAGCGGCACCTACGGAGCATTTACGCCGCTCATGTACACGCCGGCGCGCGTGTGGAGCCAGCAGAACCAGGACAGCAGATTCCGGATGGGCGTGCTGCATATTCTGGTGGCCCATTCCGGCCCCGAGACGGCGGCCGACGGCCGGACGCACTTCGGAATCTTCGCGCCGCAGGTGTGGAAGCTGTTCCCGCGCGGGGAGAGCATTCATCTGAACTTCTGGGATTACAACGATGTGGCTCCCGCCTATTTCGCGGCAGCCGAGATCGCCGCGCGTGAAGCGAAAGTCGGAATCATCACGCTCGAAGTCGCGCGCCCGGATTTCCCTGTCGCCGACCGCAGCAAGTTTGCGGATACCGATCTTCGGGCCGCGGCTAAGGGCTTTTACGTGATCCGTGATTTCGCCCCTGGCAAGCCGCGTCACGGCTACGTGATTACGCAAGGCTCGAGCTCCACGGTGAACCTCGTCAGCACGCTTCCGAAGCTCGAAGAAGCCGGGATCAACGTGAAAGTGGTCGCCGCGATCAGCGAGGAGCTGTTCGACCGCCAACCTGAGTCCTATAGGAAGAGTGTTCTGCCGCCCGAGGCTTATTACGACTTGATGGTGGTGAGCACTGGAACGCGTCGCGTGTGGCCTTTGCGCGATGTGGGCCCGCTGACCGACGCGTATTCGCTGACGTCGGACTGGGATAATCAGTGGCTCACGGGCGGTCTTGAAGCCGACGTGATCGCCGAGGCCCACCTGGATCCGAAGTCGATTTTCAACGGTATACAGCGGTTCGCCAACGAGCGCGATCAACGGCTCACGCGCCAGCGAAATCTCCTAACCGATTAGCGCTTCCGCCGACATCGCGAGATTACCCGCCGCGTCTTTCGCCCATAGCGCGATCGTCTTGCCCGCGGGCTTTCCGCATACTGTAAACGGTTCCGTATCGAAGAGCGGACTGACCGCCCGAAAGGTGAATCGTGTAACATTCGCGTCAGGCCAATTTCGCCGCAGCAGATCCATCAACAGCGTCGCGATCAGAGGCCCATGGACGACCAATCCCGGATATCCTTCGACCTCGGTCGCATAGCGCCGGTCGTAGTGGATCCGGTGCGCGTTAAAAGTCAGCGCGGAATAACGGAATAGCAAAATGTCATCGGGCTGAATCGTTCGCTCCCAGGCCGCAGCCGCAGGCGCCGTTTGCGACGGAGCGCCCGCACCGTGATCCCGATACACAATATCGTGCTCCTCCGTCACCGCTAATCCCTCAGCGTTAGAAATTTCGTGCCGCACCACCACAAACACCAAGGGTCCGCTGCGCCCCGTCTTTTCTTTGATGTCGATGACACGGGTCTCCCGTGTCATCTGATTCCCGATCCGAAGAGGATGACGAAACTCGAACCGGCTCCCGGCCCACATGCGGCGTGGAAGCGGGATAGGCGGCAGCAACCCACCGCGTCGCGCGTGGCCATCCGGACCCAGCTCCGACGCCCGATGCCGGTCCAGGAAATACAGCCAGTGCCACAGCGGCGCCAATGGATCGCCCAACTGCGGCTCCGGATCCTCGCGGTCCAGCGTCGCCGACAACTCGGCGACCGGTCCCGCGCCAACCACATCCGACCGAGTCTCCGTTTTTCCAATCCAATCCGCGAGGCTCATGCTAGACTGGCCGGGACCGTGATGAATCGCTCCGCCCCAGGTTGGCGCATGTGGTTGGCGCCGACCACGATGATGTTGTGCACCCTGCTAGGGTACATCGACCGGCAGGTCCTGGCGGCGCTCTCGCCAACCATCCTTTCCGATACTCGCATGAGCCAGTACGAGTACACGCTGGCGGTGTCGGCATTTTCGATCGTGTACACGATCATGAATCCGGTGTTCGGATCGTTCCTGGATTACATCGGACTGCGTCGTGGCATGGCGATCGCGGTGCTCATCTGGACGGTGGCGAGCGTCTCCCATGCCGGACTAAATGGATTAATCGGCTTCGCGCTGGCTCGCGCCCTGCTCGGATTCGGCGAAGGTGCGGCGTTTCCAGGCGCCCTGCGAACCGCCGCCGAGGCGTTGCCGGCAAACAAACAATCGCGTGGAATGGCTCTAGGCTACAGTGGCGCGTCCATGGGAGCGCTGATCACTCCGCCGATAATCATTCCCTTCGCCCAGCGCTTTGGCTGGAGGTATGCGTTCCTGCTCACGGGGTTTCTCGGCGTCCTGTGGCTGATTCTCTGGTGGCGCGTCGCCCGCCCGCCATTCTTGCCCGCGCAAACGGAAAACCGTGGTCCAATGAAGATTCAATGGCCCGATCTGCGCGAGCGCCGCGTGTGGATCATCGTGTCGAGCTTCGGATTGGGCGGACTCGCGCTGGGCGTCGCGGCGTATTTGAGCCCGCTGTACCTGAATCGCGCGCTGGGTCTTTCGCAGGCCGATCTGGGCCACGTCCTGTGGATCCCAATGCTCGGCTGGGAAATCGGATACTTCTTCTGGGGCTGGGTGGCCGATCGTTTTGCAGCGAATCAGGACCGGCCCGTACGGATCTTTGTCCTGCTGACCGTTCTCTCCCTGCCGACCGCGTTCATGACCCTGACCCATTCCTGGATCGTCGCGATCGCGCTGTTCACTTGGTCGACATTCATCGCCGACGGCTTCGTGGTCATGTCGCTGCGCGTGGGCTCGCGCATCTTCCCTCCGGACCGCATCGGGATGGTCGCCGGGATCGGATCCGGATCATGGGGAGCGGTCCAGGCGGTCATTCAGCCTCTCTATGGAGCTTGTTTTGACCGGCATTGGTACGCGACCACATTCATTTCCATGAGCCTGCTGCCGCTAGTGGGAACTCTCATCTGGCTGTGGCTCAGCCGGCCCTCCGCTAACGCTTCCGCTGATACATCTTCAACTGCTCGAGTTGTCCGCGGGTGACGCCGTTGCTCGGGTCCAGCTCGACAGCTTTTTCGTAGTAAGTGATGGCAGTCGGGTCGTCGTACTTGCGAGTGTAAGCGTACGCGATTGCCGCGTAAGTCTTGGCCGACTGGGGATAAAACTCCAGATTCAGCTTCAGCAGCGCGATCGCGTCATCCGGCTTTCCCGCTGCGAGCGGTTGCGCCACTCCGATCAAAGTATCTTCGCCGAAGTCGTACGCGGCTCGCCCATAGAAGTGCTCATGCAGATCGCGATACTGCGCCACCGCGGCTGCCGCCCCCTTCTCGCGCAGCGTCTGCAAGACGATCTCGGATAGCTGCTTCGGAATCGGCACGCCGCGATGGCAGGTGACACACTTGACCTGCGTCGCGTCCGCGGGCGCCTTACCGGTCGCGGTCTGAACCCGAGCGTTCAGATCCCGCGTCATCGCGATCATCTGGCGCGCGATCTCCTTCTTAGGCTCCGGCTGCCCGCTGCCGCGCTGCGCGGAGTGGCAGTGCTCGCACTGTACACCCAGGGCCTGTACGAACTCCTGCATGAGCGGCATGACGTCCGCAGGGGGCCCTTGAGCTGACAGGCTCCCAGCGCCTGCCAGCAAAATCAACAGCCAATTTCGCATCGTTACTCAATTATCGACTGCATCACCATGTTTTCGAAATCCAGACTCACTTCCTGGTTGGAGGTCTGCACCATCAGGACCGCCACCACCTGTTCCTTCGGATCGACGAAGAAGTGTGTGCCGTACGCTCCCGACCATCCAAAGCTGCCGTCGGAAAGCAGCGTGCCGCGCTTGGCGTGATCGTTCACTACGCGCACGCTTAGCCCGAAACCTTCGCCGGGCTGACGCCCAGGAAGCGTATCGGACACGTGCACGGCTCGCATCATCTCGATCGTCTTGGGGCTGAGCAGACGCTTGCCGTTCAACTGCCCGCCGTTGGCCAGCATCACGCCGTAAGGGATGTAGTCTTCCGCCGTGCTGATCAGCCCGCCTGAGCCCATGAAGTACACCTGGCTGGACATGCCATTCGGATTCTGGTTCTTCTGCAATCCATTCGCCCCGCGGGTGTAAACGCTCGCGACGCGCGGCCACTGCTGTTCGGAGGGCCAGAAGGATATGTCCTTCATGCCCAGCGGATCGAAGATGCGCTGCCGGAAGAACTGATCGAGCGGCATCCCCGAGGCGATCTCGACGATTCGTCCAAGCGTGTCGAAGCCCGCCTGCGCGCTATAGGCCCAGCGCGATCCCGGCTGGAATTCAAGCGCCGAGCCGCCGAGGCGCGGAATATAGTCGGCCAGCTTATCGGTCGGCTTGCGAGCGATGGCTGGAGCTTGGATCGAATTGTTGCTCATGGCGCCGCTCGCTAGCCCGGATACGTGGGTCAGCAGATCTTTCACCGTGATTTCCCGATCGGCGGGAACTGTGTAGTAGTTCGGTGCCGCTCCACGACCACCGGGAGCTGCTGGTGCAGGTGCAGCTGCAGGAGCCCCCCGGCCAGCCGGAGCCGCTTGCGCGATCGCCACCTTCAAGTTCTTGAACTCGGGAATATAACGCGAAACCGGATCGTTCAGCCGGACTTTGCCCTCCTCGATCATCATCATGATCGCCACGCCCGTGACAGGTTTGGTCATCGATGCCACCCGGAACATTGTGTCCTTAGTCACGGGTTTCTTCGAGTCCAGATCCATGACGCCCTGGGCTTCCAGATGCACGATTTTGCCCTTTCGCGCCACGATGGTGACAGCGCCCGTCATTTCCCCAGCTGCGATACGGCGCTGGATCATCTGAGTGATCCGCTGCAACCGCTCGGAGGAGACTCCGACGTCTTCGGGCTTGGCCGTGGGAACCGACGAGGCCGCAGCTATGGGCAAGGCCAGCAGTGTGAAAACTAGAGCGTGTTTCTTCATGGAAATGCGCCTCCCGCGCGCGTCAAATGGCCGGGATCATCATATCGTAATTCGGTCAGTCTTTAAGATTGATCGTGTTCCGGCAGTTCTTCGAGCCGCAGTGGCAGGGAGTGGTTTCCTCATTCTTGGAGAAATGATAATCCACCGTGAGTTCCTCGCCCTTGCGGATCCGGCGCAGGCTCATGTAGAGGATATGGCCCTTCATGATGCGCGAGATCAGGTTGGGGCCGCAGCTGTGATTGATGTACTCGGCGCCGCTTCCGCCCACCGATCCATCCAGGACCCAATAACGATCTAACGAGAAGTAATACGTGCAGTGCCCGTGCCCGCGCTTCTCGCACGCGATCGCACTGATTTTTTCGCCAGTGTATTCGATGACTTTGCGGTTGGCGGGAATGGATTCAGCCGCATAAACTCCTGTGCCGTGTATGCCGGACTGGCGAACTTCCATGCGGTAGACCGCTGCAGGATGTGTTTTGGGATCTAGAGTGATTACTTTCATTATTCGGTTTTCGGATCCACGTCCAGGCGCGCGACAATGCCTTCGAGTTCCGGCTTCGCCGCGGGGTAACGCGTGAGCACCAGCGGATCGTGGCCCGGAATCACGTGGCGCGGCGATTCCGCCAGTTTGCGCACCGTGTTGAAGCCTTCCAGCATTTCGCCCACGTTAAACAAGATTGGGTATGGCCTCCCTTGTTCCATATTCGCGTAAAAGTGGCTTGCATCGGAAGCGACCACCACCCAACCGCGCCGGGTTCGAACCCGGACCACCTGCAAACCCATCGAGTGTCCTCCGATGTGGTGCAGCGTGACCCCCGGAGCCAACTCGTCGTCGCCATCGTGGAACGCGACGCGGCCCTCGAAGATCCGCTCCACCATGGAAGTCACGTCAGATGCTTCAAATGGAAACCGCGTCACGCCGTGGCACATGTGGCGGCCGGTGCAAAAGGCCATTTCACGATCCTGCACGTGGAATCGAGCAGCCGGAAATTGATCGAAGCACCCGGCGTGGTCGTAATGCATGTGCGTGACGATCACGTCCTTCACCTGCGAGGGCTCGACGCCGATCATCTTGAGCCCCTCGGCGGGCGTGCGCAGCAGCTCGCGCTGGCGTTTGCGGGCCATCTCCGCGTTGAATCCGGTGTCGACCACGAAGGTTCGTCTTTCGCCGACAATCGCCCATACAAAGAAGTCGATGGGCATGGGTCCATCGTGCGGATCGCCGCCCAGAAAATTCTCGCTGGCGCGCCGCGGATGGTGCGCGTAGCGGACAGCATAGATTTCGTAAGTATCCGGTTCCATCTTGTTATGATCTGACAATGGACAAAGCATTGTACGAAGCTGGACTGGAAGTAAGGAAGGCGACCCTCGGCAAGGAGTTCGTCGAGAACGCCATCGCGAGCGCGGACGACTTCAACCGCCCTCTGCAGGAGTTCGTCACCGAATACTGCTGGGGAGCTTGCTGGACGCGTCCGGGCCTGCCCCGCAAGACGCGCAGCATGCTGAACCTGGCCATGCTGACGGCGCTCAATCGCCCGCACGAGCTCAAAATGCATCTTAAGGGCGCGCTGACCAACGGCGTCACCAGGGATGAGATCCGCGAGATCCTTCTGCAAACCGGCGTCTATTGTGGCGTGCCGGCGGCGGTGGACGCGTTCCGCTCGGCAAAGGAAGTATTCGCGGAACTGGACAAGAAGTAATGGCCAAAGAACGACTTGGATTTATCGGGGTAGGCCGTATGGGCGACCCCATGGCCCGCAATCTGCTCAGCGCGGGATTTGAGTTGACGATTTATGACACCAGCGCGGCTGCCATTGAACCTCTGAAAGCGCTGGGCGCGCAAGTGGCGAAGTCGCCCCTCGAAGTGGCCAACGCCGCCGAGGTGGTCCTGGTCAGTCTGCCTACGCCGGACATCGTGAAAAAAGTCGCAGCTGAGGTGGCCTCCGGATCGCGCGTGAAGATCTTCATCGACGTCTCCACTACCGGGCCCAAGGTTGCGGGCGAAGTAGCCACCTCCCTCGCCGCGAAAGGAATCACCGCAGTGGACGCTCCCGTAACGGGTGGTGTTGGCGGCGCGAAAAAAGGCACGCTGGCGGTGATGCTCGGCTGCCCGCGCGACCTGGTGGCACGGGTGACTCCTGTGCTCGAGCCGATTGGCAAAGTCTTTTTCCTGGGCGAACGCCCCGGATCGGGCCAATTGATGAAGCTGGCGAATAATCTCCTGTCGGCCGCGGCGTTGGCGGTGACCTCGGAAGTCATGGTGATGGGCGTGAAGGGCGGCCTGGATCCGAAGGTGATGCTGGACGTCATCAACTCGGGCACGGGGCGCAATAGCGCTTCGGTGGACAAGTTCCCCAAGGCGATTCTGCCCCGCACGTTCGACTTCGGCTTCGCCATCGGGCTGCTGCTGAAGGACGTCAAGCTGTGCACCGACGAAGCCGCGGGCCTGGGCGTTCCGATGATCTGCGGCAACGCGATCCGCGAGCTGCTCGCGATCACCGCGCTGCGCCAGGGCGCGGACGCCGATTTTACGACCATCGTCAAATCGGTGGAGGAATGGGCGGGGGTTGAAGTGAAAGGATAGACTACATGTCGTCTTCGAAGGTGTTTCTGGGAGTCCACGGCGAAGTCGTTGCGTTGGATCGCACGACCGGTCAGGAACTTTGGTCCACGAAACTCGCTGGTAGTGATTTCGTAAACCTGCTGGTCGATCAGGACCGGATTATCGCAACCAGCAAGGGTGAGGTATTTTGCCTGGACGCTGCTACCGGCCAGATTGTTTGGAAAAATAAATTGCCCGGAATGGGCTGGGGCCTGATCACCATCGCCACGGCCAGCGGTTCGACTTCCTTCGGTGCGCTGTCCGCAAAGAAACGCCAGGACGATGCAGCCGCGACGTCGGCGATCGTGGCGAGTACTTAGGCGTGCGCTACGGGCGACTCGAATTCGCAGCGTTGCCGCGCCGCACCGCCATCGCCTTGTCCAGATCCACGTCCGGCGGCACCACCACTCCGATCCACGCAAAGATCATCTCATCCCAACTCTGATCGCCCCACTTGATGGTCGCCTCCGGATCCGGATTCATGCGATTGTTCGCCGAATTGTCCCAATGCGCGTCCAGCGTGATCTTGGTGCCCTTGGGCAACTGCAGGGGTTTGTCTTCGTAGTACACCAGCTGCCAGTTGAAGTCGAAATGCGGCACGCTCACCAGCATTTGTGACTCGCCGGTCGGATATTTCAGGTGAATTTCCATGTCCTTACCGCGCAGATGCATGTGCGGCTGCGAATAGACCAGCTCCACGGGCTGGTCGAATTCCGCCTCCGCATGACCGGCGTGATTCGGGTCGCCAGGTGGGATGGTGAAGCTCATATCCGCCACCGGAACCGTCAGCAGCCGCTTCTCGGGAGCGCCTTTGGCCAGCACGAAACCTACCTTGGTCCGGTCGATCCCGGCAGCCTTGCCGTTGGCCGTGTAGTGCATTTCGAACACCAGGTCGGATCCTGCCGGAATCAGCTTGGCCGCGCGATGATCCTTGTCGAAATATTCGCCGTGAACGCCCGGAACGTACCCCAATAGCCACTCGTTGCTTTGATTGCCGGCAGGCGGCGGCGCGCCCGGCGCGCTGTGCGGAGGGACGTAGGGCTCGCCCGGCTTGGCGTCTTTCATCCACTGCGATCCGGGAGGCCGTACGTGAACGCTGGCGTGATGTACCACGCTACGATTGCTGGGACGCACCTCGCCGTCGATCACCCAGGTGTCCTTGGTGAATCCGCTGGGAACCACGAAGTAGGTGTACTCGATCGTGCCCGTAGCCGGTACGGTGTAAGGTTTAGGAATCTCAAACACCACGTCGGGCTGAATGTTCCAGCCTTCGTGCCACTGGACCGGTGCCGGTCGGTCCTTCGGATCGCCCTCCGGCGCACCCGCATCGGCCCAGGCCGAAAGTTTACTCACGTCCGCATCGCTCAGGCGGCGATCATTGGCGAAATGGCCGTACTTAGGGTCCGCGAACCAGGGCGGCATTTTACGGGTGACCACGGCCGTCTTGATGGCTTTAGCCCATGGCCGGGTGCTGTCATAGGTAAGAAATGACGACGGTCCGATCTCGCCGGGTCGATGGCAGCTCTGGCAGTTCTTCTGCAAGATGGGCAGTATGTCCCTGTTGAAAGTCACATCCGCGGCCAGCGCAGCGCTCCCGGCACATGTCACGGCAATGATTCCGGCAATCAGACATCGAAACATGCCCGCATCTTATCACGCAACTGCTCTAGGCACGCAAATCATTGGAGAAAAACGGCCTGGCTGGGACACCAGTCCTTGGAGATCTATTCTGCATAACGATGACGGTTGCAACGGACGCTTCGGCGGAACATCGGGAGCCTGATGAGCTTCGCATGGAAAACGCCCGGCTGGCGCGCTCGCTGGCCGAACAGGAAGTCCTGATCAAGGAACTTCACCACCGCGCGCAGAACAACTTGCAGATTATCGCCAGCTTGCTGCGTCTGCAGGCCCAAGCCGCCTCGGACGAGGTCGTTACCGCATTGCTCAAAGAGAGCCAGCACCGCGTGGAAGCCATGGCCTTGATCCACGAGCAGCTGTCTGAGTCGGTCGGCCTTGGCAATGTGCACTTGGCGGGGCAGGCGAGCCTGCTCATGGCCAATCTGTTCAGTGCCTATGGCGTGGATCCGGCACGCACCTCGGGGCAGGTATTGGTCTCCCCGCGACCCGATGGCGCTCCGCTGGTCCTGGGTGTGGATCAAGCGATGCCCATCGGTCTGATACTCAACGAATTAATTTCCAACGCACTCAAGCACGCGTTTCCTCAAGGACGTCGCGGCCTCATCCGAATCGAGGCCCGGGTCGAGGTGCAAAGCCACGGCCGCAGAGTGGAACTGGCGGTGATCGACGACGGCGTCGGTGTGCCCGAGGATCTGGCCACCCGACAAAGCAAGTCGCTGGGCCTCCAGATCGTGGAAATCCTGACTCGCCAACTCCGCGGAACGTGGGAGTTGAAGCGTGAAGCGGGGACGGTATTTCGTTTGTCTTTTCCGGAAGGGTAAGAGCATGCAGCCTGCGCACGGCTACAAGGTGCTGGTGGTGGAAGACGAGGGCCTCATCGCGCACGATATCGCGGCGCGTCTGGAAGCCCTGGGACACCAGGTGGTGGCGACCGTTGCCACCGCGGATGAAGCCATCGAGCGCGCAGCCGGCGCCGACGTGGTTTTGATGGATATCCGTATCGACGGCAAGCGCGACGGCATTATCGCAGCGCAGGAGGTTCGCGCGCGCCATCACGTACCGGTGGTGTTCCTGACGGCGCATGCGGACCGCGCCACGCTGGAACGGGCCAAGGCCGCCGACCCCTTCGGCTACATCACCAAGCCGCTGGGCCCGGCATCCCTGCGTACGTCCATCGAGATGGCCGTTCACCGGCACCGCATGGAACGCCAGCTCGAAGAGCAGGAAGGCTGGCTTCGCACCACGCTGGCTTCGGTGGCGGAGGCCATCGTGGTTGCCGACACCTTCGGGCGGATCCGCACTCTGAACCGCGCCGCGGAAGCTTTCAGCGGATGGACCGCGGCGGACGCGATCGGCCAAAGTCTGGAATCCGTGGTGCGGCTGGTGGAAGAAGAGTCCGGCAACGAGTTGGGTGATCCCACTCCTCTGGCGGTCCTGCGCGGGGTACCCGTTTCTCTGGATCACGGATTGTTGCTGATCGCGCGAGGAGGGCGCGAAATCGCCGTGGAAGGCACGGTGGCGCCGGTGCGATCTCCTTCCGAGACGCTGCTGGGGGTGGTACTCACCCTTCGCGACGTCACTGCCCGCCGCTGGGAGGAGCGCCAGCTCCGCCAAGCGCAACGTGTGGAAGCCGCGGGGCGGCTGGCAGCGCAGGCCTCCACCGAATATGCCGGCTTGGTTCAGATCATTCGTAGCCGGACCGGCTTGCTCGCCCGGCAGTTGGGCGACTATTCCCCGGCCCAGACAGCGCTCGCGGAGATCCGGGACGCCGCGATCGCTGCCGAGCAGGTCACCGAAACACTGGCAGGCTTAGGCACGCGCCAGGTGGCTCAGCTCGAAGTCTTAAGCCTGAACGCCGTATTGCGCCGGATGGCGAAGCCGATCGAAAAAGCGGTCGGAGGGAGGGTGGTCACGGCCGTCCAGCCGGAACCCGATGCGGGACGCATCAAAGCCGATTCCGCGCAGATCGAACAGGTCATCATGAACCTTGTTCTGCACGCCTGCGCCGTTGTTCCGGAAGGCAGTCGCCTCCTGATTCAAACCAATCGTACGGAGGCGCCGCAGAATGGCGCTCTTGCCAGCTTCGCTTCATTCCGTTTGACGTATGCCGCCATCGAGCCCGATTTGGATCGTTTGTTCGATCCCGCCGGTAGCGGCCAGAACGGGCTGGCTTTATCTGTGGCGCACTCCATCGCAGCCGAACATGGCGGCTATCTCACGGCGCGGCTGGTTACCGAGGGCACGCAGATCGAGCTCCTTCTGCCGCGCGTGAATGAGGAATCGGGACTGCTCGAAACGGCATCTGGCGCGAGACAAGCGCGCACCATTCTGCTGGTGGATGGCCGGGACCGCGTCCGAGCGCAACTGCACAAATTCTTCGAATCCGCTGGCTACAATCTGCTCGAAGCGTCCGACCGCGAAGAAGCCTCGACGCTCGGCCAGGTGCACGAGGGGCCCCTCGACCTGCTGATCGCCGAAACCGAGGACTGCGAGCCTATCCTGAGCGAACTGCACGCCAGGCACCCCGGTCTGGAGTGCCTGACACTGGTGGACCTGCCGGAGTCCTCACTGAACGAAATTCGCCGGCCGTTTACACAGCAGGAGCTTTTGCAGCGAACGACAATTCTTTTCGAGCACAACGATGCAGCGCGGGTTCCCCTACCGGACCCGGTTTCCACCGAATAGCGTTTATTTCTTGCGCGGAGGATCGGGCTTCGTGTCGGGACCCGGAACTGCGAACAAGTTGTCCGTCAAATCCTGGTTCATGGTCACCGATTCCGAGAAAATCTCGTAGGTCTTCTCGCCGTTGCGTTGGCGGTGTATCTGTTGCGGCCACTGGATTCCATCCGTCATCCGGTAGCGCGAAAAGTGCGTGACTTCCTCGTTGCGGTCCTTGGTCTCCGGGTCCCGCCACACCCAGGATTCCCGAACCGGAAGCTTGGTGGTCTGGTGGAAGTAAGCCCGGACCGTGCGATTTTGCGAATCCGTGATATCCACCACGTCCACCGGCTGGTTCTCGACCACATCGGAGCCTTGCGATTCGAAAATGATTCCCGGTTCGTGCAACCGCACGCGCAGTATGTAGAGAACATCGTTCAACGTAGTGTCGCGATAACGTTGGACGCGGTCTTTCTCGAGTTCCTTGGGGCCCCTGAAGGTGACTTCCCAGGCGCCCTCCTGACGGAACAGGACATAGTAGTCCTCGTTTTTCCCGAAGGCCTCGCGCTCCTGTAGGCCCAAGTCGATTCCCGTGCGGTCCGGCGCGATGTAGACGTACCGCGTGTAGATCTTGGCGATCGAAAGCCCGCTAACCTGGTCGTGAAAGAAGGAATATGCGCGACCTTTCTCGATACGGTCCTGCATGGTCAGGAACTTCTTCCCGCCCAGCGCCGTGATCGCGTCGTCGATCACCTTTTTGCCGCGCGCTTCGGCGTCCTGGGCGCTTAACAAGGTGGTGCTGGCGAAAATGGCCGTCGCCGCCATCACGTACGGAATCCGTTTCATGGCCGTTTACTCAACTCCGCAGCGGTCAGGCCGCTGTTGATCTTGTATTCGGAGACTGCGGCCTCCAGTATTTTCATGCCGTTCTCAAGTTGGATGGCTTTGAACGGCAGCTTAATACCGCCGACTTCGCGCCAGTCTGAATAGATCTCCGTGGTCTCCGCCGGAGCGCCGTTCTGGCCGGCCTCCGTGTAGGTTTCCCGGGCGGGCAAACCGCTAGCGGGATCAAATTGGATCCGCACGCTGAGACCATTCGCCGTCGATATCTCCAACGCGTTTTCTTCAATCGCGTTCACCGTGCGGGAAGCATCGCGATCGGAAAGCATCAGAGCATACGGCTCGCGGAATAACTCGCCTTGGGCTTGTTTCAGGGCTTCCGCCGGCATGGGTTGCACCCCTTGCGGTGTCGAGAGAAATCCGGACTTGCCGTCGCTGTACTCGATGATCTTCGCGCCTTGAACCTGCTGTTCCTGCCGGAGCTGGTTCGGAGCCAGATAGCTATTAACCAGCTTTAGCCTGATCCCGCCCGCGGCAGCCTCCAAAGCGATGTCCGCCGTGTAGGTCGCGTCCTTGACCGCAGCTAACTTTTCCGCGCCGCCCATGGCCTGCTGGGCCCGTTGCAGCAATTGCTTGCCGCGCGCGAGGCTCCCCGCGTCCGATTTCGATAGCTCCTGCTTCGGCTCCGGAATCGTCAGGTCGAGCTCGGTGACTTTGCCCAGCGTCGTCAAAGGCTTTCCGAACTCCTTCGG
>Ga0070735_10002807_pt1 | contig 15517 bp, 9 predicted proteins | sample Coa_R1_FD_66443 | JGI IMG/M metagenome (GOLD analysis project Ga0070735, IMG submission 66443) | Surface soil microbial communities from Centralia Pennsylvania, which are recovering from an underground coalmine fire - Coalmine... | ecosystem: Environmental > Terrestrial > Soil > Unclassified ... | reverse complement strand
CCTGTTTGAGCCTGATCTGCGCCTGCGGGACCGAGTAGTCGCGGAACGAGCTGCCGCCCTCCTGCTCGACGGCCGTAATCCGCGCCTTCGTGACCGGCGAGTCCGGAACCGCAAATGGCAGCCGGTCGATGATCACGCAGGACAGCGCCTCGCCCTGGATATCGACGCCCTCCCAGAAGGTCTGCGCGCCCAGCAGACAGCCGTTGCCGCTCTCGCGGAACGCTTCTACCAGCTTGCCGGGCGGCTGGTCGCCCTGCTTGAATAACGGGAACGGAAGCTGGCGCTGGATCAGCCGGTCGTACACGGCGTTCAGCATGCCCCACGAGGTGAAGAGCAGGAACGCCCGTCCTTCCGTCAGCCGGACAAGTCGCTCGATCTCGTCCACAACGAGCCCGGTATATCCCGGACTTGAGTCCGGAGGCGGCAGGTGCGCCGGCACGTAGAGCAGTGACTGCGCCTTGTGGTCGAACGGGCTGCCGACGAGGCACTCGGCCGCTCCCTCCGGTATTCCGAGGCGCTGGCGCTGGTACGAGAAGCCCCCCGAGTTCGCGAGCGTGGCCGAGACGAGGATGACGCCGCCGCTCTTGGCCCGTTTCCACAGCGCCTTCGTCAGCGCGGCGGCGACGGAGATCGGCGTCAGGTGCAGCATCAGCGACGGCTCGCCCTTTGCGTCGCGTCCCGCGCCGCCGACCCAGCGGATCGCATCTTCATCCTGCTCGAACATGAGCCGGTCCAGCTCTTCCCGCGTGCGGCCGCAAATCCGCGCGAACCCCTCCAGCCGCTCCCGCAGCGATTCATCGTCCTTCGCGATCTCCAGCAGCTCGGTCTCGAGCGCCGAGATCGAGTTGCAGGTATCGCGCGCGGTCCGCTCGGCCGCGTCGCGGCTCTCATCCCGCAGCACCTCGTCGAAAAAGTACTCCGAACGGCGGGGCTGCGCAAATCGCTGGAAGAGCGCCGTGTTCAGCTCGTCCAGCGTCGCTAGTCGATTCCGGTCCAGATCGAGGCCGCGGATGTGCTTGATCCGCTCGATCAGTCCCGGCAGCCGGCGCGAGCCGAACGCGATGCCGAATGTCTTCGTCGCAACATCCTCCAGGTGGTGCGCCTCGTCGAAGACCACGTGGTCATACGCGGGAATCACTCCGGCGCCCGGATCCTCCAGCCGCATGGCGAGATCGCTGAAGAAGAGCGCGTGGTTCACGACGATCAGCTTGCAGTCGTTCGCCGCGAAGCGCATCTTGTAGTAGTGGCAATCATTGTAGTAGAAGCACTCGTTTCCGCGGCAGGTCTCGGATGTCGAGGTGAGCTCGCTCCAGCCGGAGAAGCTGAACGGCAGATCGGCGAGATCGCCGGTGCAGTCTCGGCGCGCAGCCCAGCGCTTGATCTGCGCGAACTGCGGGTCGGCGAGCAGGAAGAGGTCGTGCTTCGCGTTGTCGTAGCTCTGCTTGCAGAGATAGTTGCCGCGGCCCTTCATCAGCATCGCGTCGACCTTCTCGGCGGCGCCTTCGATGAGCCTGAGCGCGAGTGGAATGTCCTTCTGGATGAGCTGGTTTTGAAGGTTGATCGTGTGGGTGCTGATGACGGTCCGCCTGCCTTCGAGCGCGGCGCGAATGGCGGGGACGAGGTAGGCCATCGTCTTGCCGACGCCAGTGCCTGCCTCGGCAAGACAGATAGTCGACTCGGTCATGGCGCGCTCGATCGCCTGCGCCACCTCGACCTGCTCCGGCCGGCTCTCGTAGCCGTCGAGCTCCGCGGCGAGAGGCCCGTCCGGCCCGAAGATGGCGTCGAGTGACTCGTCGTCCCCCTTCCGCGGACTCCGGCCCGTGGCTGGCTTCTTCGATCCGACCGTAGGGGCCATTCGCACGGATACGCTCGTTTCTGTCGGGACCATAGGCGACTGGCAATTGATTGCGTCCGTGAGAGCAAGGGCTGCTATTAGGATACTATATGCAGCGGCGCATTCGCGGAACGGTATTCCCGACCACGCACGATATTCCGCAGCGGCGCCAAGAGTCGATCGCGGCAGGCGTGAGTCGGGACGTGCGGCCACTAAATGGTTAGCGTCCGACAGCTCACATAATAATAGCTTCCGCGGAGGATGCGACAGATAGCCGTTCGCACAGACACGGCAATGCGTGTATAATGAACTGTCTAACTTTCGATATACCTCAATATCCGATGTGTCCGCGGCCACCGTTGGATCTTTTTGCGATCATTGCAGTAATAACCGCGAGATTGAGGATAGCCATGGGCGAAACCCCGAACGCGCGCGAAACCAAGCAGCAGGCGCGAAAGCACGTCCGCTCGACGACTGCCATCGGCGAGAGCGAGGAATGGCTGTTCACTGCTCTCCAGAGTATCGGCGACGCGGTGATCGCAACGGACCAAGACGGGCACATCGTCTTCATGAACGTCATTGCTGTCTCCCTTACGGGCTGGAGCGCGGAAGACGCGCAAGGCAGGGACTGCCATGACGTGTTCCGGATCGTCAACGAGCGCACGCGGCTTGAAACGGAGAGCCCTGTCACCAAGGTGATCCGCGACGGCGTCATTTCCGGCCTGGCGAACCACACGATCCTGATCGGCCGCGACGGATCCGAGCACAACATCGACGATAGCGGCTCGCCAATTCGTGATGTGCGCGGCACGCTCATCGGGGTCGTTCTTATCTTCCGCGATGTTTCCGAGCGCCGGAGAGCAGAGCTTACGCTGCAGGAACATCACGAAATCCTTCAGACGCTTTTCGACCACATCCCCGTCATCATAGCCTTCCTGGACGACAGACACCAGATCAAATGGGTGAACCGGGAGTGGTCGCGTGTCCTTGGCTGGTCGCTCGAGGAGATGAACGGGGGCAGGCGATTAACGGCGCAAGACCCGTTGCTGGGGGGAGAAACGGACGACGCCCCGGCAGGAGCGGGCAGTACCGGGGCGCCGAGTTGGCGTGAATTCTCCGTCACGGTCAAAGATGGTCGCTTGCTGGACCTCTCATGGACGACTGTCCGCTTATCCGACGGAACGAGCATCGGGATTGGGCAGGACGTCACGCGCCGCAAGCGCGCCGAAGATTTGATCGGCCAGCAGATGGAGCAGATCGAGGAACGCAACGCACGCCTGGTTCAAGCCATGCGCGAAACCGATCACCGGGTCAAGAATAACCTGCAATCGGTCGCCGCGCTCCTGGACATTCAGGTAATGTCGCATGAATCGTCGGTCCCAGTACAAGAGCTGGCGCAGATTCGGATGCATATCGCAACGATGGCGGCGATTCATGACCTGCTTGTCTCCGATGTCAACTCGACGGGCAGCACGAGAGGCCTGTCTGCAAAAGCCGCTCTCCGTGAGCTTCTGCCTATGCTCCAGATGATCGTAGGAGAGAATCGCATTGTCTGGACGGTCGACGACATAACATTGCCGGTCAAGCACGGCATGTCGATGGCGGTGCTGATCAATGAGCTGGTGAACAACGCCGTCAAACACGGTGGCCACCAGGTGGAGCTCCGGCTCGTTGCCGCTCAGGACGAGATCACGCTTGAGGTCTGCGACGACGGTCCCGGCTTTGCCGAGCCGTTCCATCCACATAGGGCCGCCAGCTTCGGCCTGGAGCTCGTGGAGAGCATCGGGCGGCTGGACCTTGGCGGGAAGACGACTTACGAAAACCGGCCTGACGGCGGGGCGTGCGTCCGCGTAACGTTTCCATTGCCGGTCATTCAATCTGCCCCGACGCTGAGCGCCTAACCGTGAGGCGCATGAGCAGTGTTGACCTGAAATCCGGAGAGCGGCAAGGGTAATCGAGCATAGCCGGACCACGGCCATATTCTCGAGGGATACTCGAACCGACAGGAGAGCGGCGCGCGTGCCGCACTCCTGGATAGAACGTAAGGCACGATGCGCCTAGCGGGCGTACCTGCCCCCGAATACAGTCCTGAGTACGAAGAGCAGGACGATCGCACCCAGCAGGGCAACGCAGGTGCTGCCGATCCACCCACTGAAGCTGTGGCCGAGAAATGTCGTAAATAGCCACCCCCCGACGAACGCACCGACTATTCCAGTGATGAGGTCGCCGATTATCCCGCCGGGGCCTTCGCCTGGAATCACCCTCTTTGCGAGAAAGCCTGCCAGGATACCGACGACTAGCCAGAAGATCAAATTGTGTTCCATATGTTGCTCCACGTTCACGCAACCATAGCGCGCCGAAGCGCCAGAGCTTCTCGAAGGACCGGGACTACGGATTGTCTGGGGCGTTCTTCGATTCCGGCGCCTTGTCGCCGTCGGTGCTCGGTGGGTCCGTCTTGTCGGGCGCCGGCTGCGACTCTGCAGGCGGCGTTTCGTCCGGCTTTGGGCTCTCGGCCGGTTTCGGTTTGGACTCCGGCACGGTGACCCGTACATTCACGTTGTCGGGCTTGACGACGACGGTCTGAGGCGCGGACGTCTTCTCTATCGTCTTATCGGTCCTGATGAGTGTGTTCGTCGATACGTCGGTCCGGTGGGCAGGCTGCCACCATGCGAAGTAGACCACCAGCGCCACAGCGATAGTCACTCCGAGGACAGTTATCATTGTTGCGGCGAATGTAGCGTTGGAGGCCGCGGCGCGCTCCATTGTCGCGTCCTGGCGCGCGAGGCCCGCGGATGTCGCCATCGAGCGTTCGTTTGACTCAGCGCGATTTGCACGCATTCGGGCGTCCGTCGCGGAAGTTTCGGCCGCCGCGCGGTGGATGGATTCGTTTACTGCAACGCCTGCTATCGTATCGCGCTGAAGCTCGGCCGCGCTTCGCGCAGCCTGCGCGTTTGCCGCTTCCAACTCAGCCAGTCGTCTTTGGTCCTGCTCATTCATTTCTGCTATCGTCCTTCTACGTGCCCGTTCAATGTGTCGCCCTGATGGTGCAAGGCGAATGGATATTGCGCAACCACCATTATTGTGGCCGCTGCGCGATAGCTTGTCGCTGGACGATAGCCTAGTTCCTGGCAGACGAAAAGCCCTACCACGGACTGGCCCCAGGTTAGGCGATTGACCCAACCCGGGGCCGCAGAGGCGGATCGGGCGAGCTCCGGTCGAATGGCTTCTCGCGAGAGGCCTGTTGAGGATTTCGGGGGTCGAAGGAGGCGACGCATCCGCGGCGTGCGGGCTTGCGCGAGAGTCGTAATGCGTGTCAGGAGATCGTATCAGTCCAGATTCGCCAGACCTCGCTTCAATGCGGCAATGACCGCCTGGGTTCGGTCGTTCACATTCAGCTTGTTGAGAATATGGTTGACGTGAAATTTGACGGTGCCTTCCGCGATGAACAGCACGTCGCCGATCTCCTGGTTGCTCATTCCCTTTACCATGCAGCCGAGGACTTCCATCTCCCGCTCAGTCAATTCGGGAAAGCCAGTTCGCTCCGCCAGCTTCGCGCCCACCTCCTTCGTGATATGTTTCTTGCCGGCGTGAACAAGCCGCACGGTTTCGAGCAGATCGTCGCAAGGGGTGTCCTTCAGGAGGTACGCCTGCGCGCCCGCCCTCAGGCCGCGGAATATGTCCTCATCACCGTCATAAGTCGTCAGCACAATGATCCGGGCCACCGGGTATCGGCTGCGGATCGCGGTGATCGCCTCCACGCCATCCATTTCCGGCATTCGAAGATCCATTAGCGTGACATCGGGCACGTGGCGTTGAAACAGGTCGACGGCCTCACGTCCATTGCACGCCTCCGCAACGACCTCCATGCCCGGCTCGTACTGGAGCATGAGCGCCAAACCCGTGCGAACCAATGCGTGGTCATCGACGATCAGCACACGTATGTTCTTATCGCAGTCCACGCGGGAGCCTCAAGTCTTCACTTCCGGTTCAATAGGCGCCACGACCGCAACCTCCGTACCCTGGCCGGGCTGGCTCACGATGGTGAATTTCCCGCCCAGCCGCTCGGCGCGCTGACTCATCCCAATGAGGCCGAATCCGACCCTCTCGGGCTGATGATTGACGTCGTACCCTTTGCCACTATCCTGTATACGCAGGACCAGGCGCCGCGGCTCAAAGGTCAGATCGATGTGAACGATCTCCGCCTCTCCGTGGCGGATGGCGTTCGTTATGGCCTCCTGCCCAATTCGAACGAGGTCCATCCCAACCGAAGGAGGCAATTCCCGCGCCGTGCCATGGACCCGAAGCTCCAGATTCGCGGAAGAATTGGCTGCGGTGCGTTTTACGTGTTGCGCGAGCGCCGCGACGACATCGCAATACTCCATCGCTTCCGGCTGCAGATCCCACACAGAGCGCCGGGCCTCCGCGAGCCCCTCATGGGCGATTTCACAGACGTGTTCGATAAGGGCCCAGGCGTCCTGGGGCTGCTGCGACGAAATGCGCTGCGCAACTCGCAACTGCAGCAGGATCCCCGAAAACGCCTGGGCAAGCGTATCGTGAATCTCGCGCGCGATCCGATTGCGCTCTTCCAGAACGTCGGCTTTACGCCGATGGTCCGCAAGCCGGGTCAGTTGAATTGCTAGAACCGCCTGTTGGGCCAGTGCCTGAGCAAGCTCCAGCTCTTCGGGTCGGTAGGTGCGCTGGTCCGTATCGAGGAGCGTGAAGACGCCGATGAAGTCATGGCCGGAAATCAGTGGCACTGCTAACAGCGTCTTCGCGCCCTTGGCGATCAGCTCATCTCGGTAGGCATGCTCGAGTGGCGCCGTTGCGATGTCGTCGTATACTTGCAGCGTCTTACACGGAGCCGGCCCGTTCTGTTTGAGCGGCGCGTCCCTTTGCAGGGAAGCGTGAAGCGGCTCAGCGCTAATCGGGAGCACGCCGGAATCCATGAGCCGATGATCGTATTCAAGACGGAGCAGTGGGGCGTCCTTTATGCTGTCCTGAAGCCAGAAGCTGCCAAATCTCGCTCCAAGCTGCTCCGTGAGCGCCTTCAGGACCTGGCCGACAAAGCTGTCCAGCTCCGGCTCCGCGGCCAGCAGGTCGAGCGTCTTGGCGAGCGCCTCCGTCTGCCCCCGTGCCACCTGTTCAGCCCGCTGGCGTTCCAGCACCTCGGCCCTCAATGCGTTGACGGACGCAGCCAGCTCGTCTGCGCGCTTCGATGCGCGCTGGGAGCCGACCATGGAATCCGTGGTCTCCTCCCTCAAATTGGGAGGGGCGACCCTGCTGATGGTGACTACCTCGGGACTGTTCATTGGGTACGCCTCGTGAAATGCGCTCATCACTTTACGACCGTCGGATGGTTCCGCCAGCTCTACTGTCTGGCCGGACGGTCAGCGACCGCCCCATGGGCCTGACGGGCCATTCTTGAGTGTATCGGAATTGGACGCAGGTGTCGCCATCCGCAAGACAAGTTATAGGCATACCTAAAGGTGTGGACGCGCTAAGCGCGCTTCGCCGGATGGTTCACATTGAGTGGCCGCGCGGATGCGCATTCATTGAGAGAAGGGCGGCCACTGGATCGGCCGCTGGATGTGGCGCCGGGTGACACCGAGGCAGCTGTCGCCGAAACGGGCTATAGGTCCTTGATGGAAGACGGGACCGCGAGCTGAAGGCCAGTGGCGGGAGTTCCGTCGGGGTTCGTGAGACGCGCGCAGGCGCCCCAGCCCTGGTTGTTCTGGGTGATCTTGAGCATCAGCAGGTTCCAGCCGGCCTTCGCGTGCACGGTCACTCTCTCCTGGCCCGGCGCAACGGCGCGCGCGACGTTGTGCGCGTGGACGACCTCGCCGTTCCACCAGACCTTGATGCCATCGTCGCTGCCGAGCTCGAGGCGCAGATCTCGCTCGGCCGCGCATCGGACGGCGGTCCGCAGATAGGCGACACGCTGCTCCCCACCCCACTGCGCCAGAAGATCGAGCAGCCACGGCTGGTCCGGCATCGTTCCGACCGGCATCGGCCGCCAGGCGACAGGCGCCTTCTGCTCGGGCGGAAACGGAATGTCGAAGAGTCGCGTATAGTCGGCGCCGTCCTGCTGATACGCCGGCGAGACGTCCCATGCGACGATGAAGTCGTCGAACCGCTTGGCAACGACAAGCAGTGCCTCGGCGCGGGCGCGGGCCTGCTCGTTCGAGCCGGACCGCGCGATCGGTTCCAGCGCGGCGCGGGTCTGATCAGGCCAGCCACCGAGCGTTCCGCGTGCGATCTCTACTACCGCCAGCTCGGCCTCGCCGCGGACGGCGGCATTAGCCGTCAGTCCTTTGGCGTAGTCAAGCGCCTCGGGAGACGCCTCCTTGGCCAGACCGGCCAGGATGAGCCGCTGCGCTTCCGGGCCGGACGCGACACCCTTCGCTTCCATGAACAGACGAAAGGCTTCCGCCGGCGTCCGCTGATCGCTATTGCCGACCATGCGCAGATAGCCTCGCAGGGCGACCGCCCTCCGGTTTGGATCGCTCGTGGTCCGTACAATCCGGAGCAGGTCTGCCATCGGCTCGTCGGTCGGCCACTCCGCCAGGGCCGAAAGCGCTGCCGCCTGCACCGCGGGCGTGTTGTCCGCCACGGCGCGGCGCAGAGGGTCGAGCGCCTCGTGCCCGCCGATCATCCCGACAGTCATGATCAGCGCAACGCGGTCGTCCGTCTTGCTCACCTGGACCAGCCGGTCGAACAGCAGCGGCAGGCCATTGCGCGATTCCGGGTGGCGGCGGGCGACGTCGGCGATCGCCTCGATGGCTGCGTCTCGGCGCTCCTTCGGCAGAGTGAGCAGGACGTCGACCAGTGAGGGAAGCAGGGCGGGACTCCCCTCGTCCCGCAGGACGCGCAGGGCGGCGGCGCTGACGGCCGGGTCACCGGTCCGGGCAACCTGCACCAGCCTCGGGCCGATGCCGAGTGCAGCGCGCCGGCCGAGCGCCTGGATCGCCTGGACCTGGATCGCGGGCGCGGATGCGCCGAGTGTCGCAAGCAGCGCACGGTCCACGGCCGCACCGCGGACGCGGACCAGGCTTTCACGAGCGGCCGCACGCTCATCCGGCGAGCCGCTCGCGGCGACCGCAAGGAGCGCGGGAACGATGGAAGCGTCGCCTATCGAGCCGGCCGCGCGGATTGCGGCGACGCGGATGAGCGGATCGGCGTTCAGCATCTCAGCGGAAACCACCGGCGCCGCTCCCACCTCGCCGCGGTCGCCCATTACTTCGATGGCCAACACGAGGCCGCGGCCGTGGAGCGTGCCTACCGCGCTCGCGATCGCCCGCGCTACGCGGGGGCTGTTCGGCGGAAACTCGCGCAGGATCATCGCCGCGGCGTCCTGGCGGCGCGAATCGTTTTCGCTCAACGCCTTCACGACGAGCGGCGCGGCCAGGTCGCCCATCGTGGCCACGCGGCCACGCAGGACGGCCGTTGCCGTTATGGGATCGGGCATGTGCCGGTCCAGGAAGTCGTAGATCGCCGATGCCTCGGCCGCGCCTCGCGGGTGGAGGACCTCGGCAGCGGCGGCCAATAGAGCCTGCGCCACCGACTCGCGAGCCGCGCCCATCGTCTCAACGTACCGCGATTCCAGCGCCTTGATCGACTCCTCGTCCGCGATGTGGCCGAGCGCCATGGCGGCTTCGTCGCGGAGCGCGGGGTCGGAGGCGGCCAGCCGCGCTTTCGCGGCGGCGACCACGCGCTTGTCTCTCATCCGGGCAAGCGTGTCCAGGATTTCGATCTCGGCGGCGCTGGAGCTGGCAGGGAGCGCCGTCACAAGCGCGTCCGCGACGGCGGGCGTGCCGATTCGCGCGAGGGCCATCAGCGCATAGTGCGCGAGCTGCCGGTCCGTCAGAAGCGCCGCGAGCGCCGGCACCTCGGCGTCCGATCCGACGAATACGAGCTGACGGCAGGCGAATTGCTTTGCCTCGAAGGCCGCGTCCGATGCGAGGACGCCGGCCAGGGCGCGCGCGACCTGCCTGCGCGCCGTGTCGCTGCCGCGCGCTTCGGAGACCTCGGCCCGCAGCGCGTCGAGCGGCGCGGCGCTCTGGCCGTAGCGGTAGGCCTTTAGCGCCGCGATCCGGCTGTCCAGGTCCTGCTGCGCGCAACAGGCGGCCGGCGCGAGCACGGCGAGCAGGAGGCCGACGCAGACGGGCAGGACAGTGCATCGTAATTTCAATGGACGAGAGTTTGTCATGGTTCCTTACTGGGACTGTGCCTGCAGGGCGCGCACACGCGCAGGCAGCTTCACATGCGCGGGCCGGCGGACAATAACAGGCGGTGGCCTTGCGCGGGCCGGCGCCTCAAGTCGCGCCTGACAAGACGGTGGTCGGCCGATACGGGACCCGCGTCCTGTGCCGACATAGCCTACCGCAGATCTCGATAGTGCGAGCCCGGTCCGCCTCTAATCATGTCCGCACAGGCGGACAGTGTCGTACCCAGACCGCGCAGCTTACGAGAGATGCCAGGGCGCGCGAACGCGGCGGGCGTAGAGACGCGTGGCGTCGGGATCGCCGGGGAACGTCTCGGTCGCCGGGTCCCACTTGACCGGACGGCCCAGCTCGTAGGCGATGTTGCCGAGGTGGCAGACCGTGATCGAACGGGACGAGATTGCGATGTCCGCACCGGGTCGGCTGCGCGTGCGGATCGCGTCCAGCCAATCGGTGTGGTGGTTCTCCGCGGAGTGCAGATGTATCTCGTTCGGGCCGATCTTCTGCGTCTTGAGCGACTCCGGCCACGTCTTCAGGTCGTAGCGCCAGACGGCCACCTTGCCCTTCGTGCCGACGAAGAGAACGCCGTTGCCGTCCGGCGATTCGCGCGCCGTCCGATCCGGGTCACGAGTGAGGACGGCGCCGTTCGCGTAACGATAAGTCAGGACCTTCACGTCCTTGCCGTTCGGCGGAACGATCTCCAGCGGGCCGCTCAGCTCCGCGCCGATCCCCCACTGCGCGATATCGAAATGGTGCGCGCCCCAGTTGGTCATCTCGCCGCCGGAGAAGTCGCGATAGGCCATCCAGCCGCCGACCAGGTTGTCGTTGTAGGGCCGCCACGGGGCCGGTCCGAGCCACATTTCATAGTCCAGCCACGCGGGAACGGGCTGAGCGGGCAGGTCGCACTCCTTGAAGGCTGGCGGCCCGCCGACGCCGACCACGACCTCTTTGAGATCGCCGATGTAGCCGTTGCGCACAAGCTCACATGCGAACCGGAACGAATAGCTGGAGCGCTGCTGCGTGCCCTGCTGGAAGACGGTCCCATAGCGGCGTATCACGGCGCGCAGCGCGATTGCCTCCTCGATGGTCACGGAGGTTGGCTTCTCGCAGTAGATGTCCTTGCCGGCCTTCGCGGCCTCCATCGAGAGGATCGGATGCCAGCGCTCTCCGGTCGCGATCAGCACCGCCTGGACATCCGGCCGCGCGAGCAGCTCGCGGAAATCGGAATACGCCTTGCAGTCCTGGTTCGAGTAGCGCTGGTTCACCTGGTTGCGGGCGTTTTCGAGCCGCTGCCGGTTCGCGTCGCAGATGGCGACCACCTGCACGTCGTCGCGGCCCGTCGTGCCGCCCTTCTGCGTCCACGGTCCGCCGATCACGTGCTGCATTCCCTGGCCGCCCACGCCGATGTGCGCGAGCACGATGCGGCTGGACGGCGCCACTTTTCCGTCGCGACCGAGGGCGCCCGCGGGAACGAACGCCGGGATGCCGAAGGCGCCCGCGGCCCCGGCCAGCAGCGCGCGGCGGCTCAGACCTGGATTCGACGGCTTGACAACTTTGTCCATGAGTGACTCCCGGGATAGGAACGATGCTGTGAGTCAATTCGACCCTGGCGCCGGGAATCCTGCGTCAGTCTCACGGGGGTTGGATCCACCCGTGATGAGGGCAATTGGCAGGACACGGCAGGCGCGACCCCGAATTGGGCGCAGGAGGTGGGGAATGTTCGATCTCTGCATTCGTGGCGCGCAGGTAGTGGACGGCAGCGGTGGACCGCGGTTCGCGGCCGACATCGGCATCGTGGCGGATCGGATCGCGGTGATCGGCCACATCCCGCCGGAGGCGCATGCCGCGCAGACGCTGGACGCCACGGGCCTCGTCGCGGCGCCCGGGTTTGTCGACATCCACACGCACGCCGACATCGCCCTGATGGCCCGCCCGGCCCACCTACCGAAGGTGATGCAGGGCGTAACGACAGAGGTCTTCACCAACTGTGGACTGGGCTTCGCGCCGATCACCGAGCAGGGGCTGGCGATCCAGCGGCGCTACATCGCGGGCCTGTTTGGCGACGACGGAAGTAGGACCGCGGGACAGAAATCGGCGGCCCCGGAACAGGACGCGGCGGCCGGCGAAGTGACGCGCGACGGTCGGGGTGCGGCGGTCGATTGGAAGTGGCGCACCGTCGCGGAGTTCCTTTCCCGGTTCGAGCGGCAGGGTACGGGCGCGAACATCGCCTATCTCATTCCGCATGGATCTGTGCGCGTCTCCGTGATGGGGATGGAGGAGCGGCACGCCGACCGCGCGGAGATCGCGGCGATGGTGGCGATGGTGGCGCAGGGGATGGATGAAGGCGCCTGGGGACTTTCGACCGGCATCTGGTACGCCCCGATGCGCGCGGCCGGCCAGGACGAGGTGGTCGCGCTGACGCGAGCCGCCGGCTTCTTCGCGACGCACCAGCGCGACTATGGCGACCAGATATTCTCGGCAACCGACGAAAGCCTGGGCTACGCGCGGGACGCCGGCGTACCGATCCAGATCGCGCACCTGCAGATGAACGGGCCGGACAACGCAGGCCGCGCCGGCGCGCTGCTGGACAGGCTGGAGCGCGCGCGCGCCGCAGGGATAGACGTCACATGCGATACCTATCCCTACACGGCCGGCTCGACGTTCATCCAGACGATGCTGCCCGGCTGGGCGGTTCAGGACGGCCCGGAGGCGATCCTGCGGGGCCTGGCGGAGCCGGAGACGCGTGCCCGTATGGTCGCGGCCATAGCGGACGCGGCAGCGGAGCGGCCGGGCGGACCGGGATGGGAGCGGTACAGCCTTGTAGGCGCGCAGTCGGCGAAGAACCGTCCGCTGGAGGGACTAACGTTCGAGGCGGCCGCCGACAGGCGGGGGATGGCCGTTCCAGAGTGGATTTGCGCGGTCCTGGAGGAGGACGAGCTTCGCGCCTGCTACGTGCACCACGCGGCGCACGAGGGCAACGTGCGAGAGGTCCTGCAGTGGCCCGGCCAGATGATCGGCAGCGACGGGCTGCACCTGCCCGGCAAGACGCATCCGCGCCTGTACGGCACATTCCCGCGCGTGCTCGGAAAGTACGTGCGCGACGAGGGCGTGATCTCGCTGGAGGAGGCGGTGCGAAAGATGAGCGGCCTGCCGGCGGAGCGGCTTGGCCTGAAGCAGCGCGGCCTGCTGCGCGAGGGATTCGCCGCCGACCTCACGCTTTTCGACCCGGCGACCGTCTGCGACACGGCCACGTTCGACGATCCGCTCCGGTTCCCGACGGGCGTGCCCTACGTCTTCGTGAACGGCGTCGCCGCCAAGTGGCGCGACGAGGCTACGCACGCGCTGCCGGGCCGGGTGCTGCGCAAGCAGTAGGATATACCGCTAACGGGAGCTGGACTGCAGCTCCGCGCCGGCGAGCCAATCCTCGCGGATGCGTACGCCCCAGCCGGGCCCTTCGCCGGGAAACGGGACGTGGCCGTCCACGGCCTCCAGCGGGGGATCGAAGAGATTCGTGGCCCACGAAGCCGGCTCGATAGAGAACTCCATGAACGGACCGCCGTTGGCGATGGCGGCGAGTAGGTGCATGGTGAAGACGGTAACCAGGCTGCGGTTGGCGGCGTGCGGCGTACAGGTCTTGCCCGCCTCCGCCGCCATCCGGGCTACGGCCAGCGCGCGAGTCATGCCGCCGACGTAACATACATCGGGCTGGACGATATCGACGGCGTCCATGCCGATCATGCGGCGGAACTGCGCGAGATCGGTATCCTGCTCGCCGCCGGCGACCGGAATCGTGAGCGCCGCTGCGGCCTCCGCCGTCCACTCCAGTTCCCAGTATGGGCAAGGCTCCTCGAAGTGGCCGTATCCCGACGCCTCCAGCAGCCTGCCGACCTCGATCGCTCGCGCCGGAGTGTAGCAGCTATTACCGTCCGCGAGGAGCTCGCATTTGCCGCCCACCGCGGCGCGAACCGCCGGCACGATCTCCTCGGTCCTGCCAGGCCACTGGTCCCGGTCGTGTCCGCAGACGCTTCCGACCCGGATCTTGAACGCCCGGAAGCCATGCGACTGCGTCAACCGCGCCAGGCGCTCCGCCTCGTCCTTCGGCTGGATGTCGCGCCGCATGCTCGATCCGTAGGCGGGCACGGGCTCCGGTCGCGCCGCACCGCCGAATAGGGCGCATACCGGGAGACCGGCCCGCTTGCCGCGCAGGTCCCAGAGAGCCGTCTCCACGCCGGCCAGAGCGCGGCAGACGTAAGAGCCGGGGAATTTGTACTCTCGCTCCACCACGTCCTGGCCGACTGCGCCGACGTCCGCCTCATCACGGCCGAGCACGTGCGGCGCGACGTGACGATGAAGCACCTGCGCGGTTATGTCGGCGTTGAACGGCGCCGTCTGGCCCCATCCCTCCGCGCCGTCCTCAGCCGTGACGCGCACCAGCGTCACGTGGCGAGTCGCATACGTCGCGATCTCGGCGATCCTCATTGTCCGCCTCCAGGCCCCTCAACCTCGCTGCGTGAACGCACCAGAGATCCACGTCCAGCGGATCGCGCTGCGGCCCGCCATCGGATCACTCCCTGCCGACTGAGCAGCGGATCAGGTCCCGGTCCGCTCCCGTCCAATCCGATCGCCAGGTGCGTTGCTTCAGCGGCGCACGCCGCCGGGCTCGACGTAGCGCTGATGGAGGGCCGGGAGATCGAGCCGCGAGGCCGTGTCCGACGCGAGCGCCGCGTTGGCCGCGACCTCCTCCGGCGCGCACATGCCGACGATGGCGCAGTCGATCTCGGCCGTCGAGAGAACGAAGTTGATCGCCAGCCGCGTAAGCGTCCCGGCGTCCAGCTGTGGCAACGCGGCCCGCACGATCCGCTGGAACAGCCCGCTGGTCGCGGTGCGCATGGTGGTGACGCCCATGCCGAGCGACCTGGCCAGCATTACGATCCCGGCCGGCTCGCGCTGGTGGTCGCAGACCGCCTGATAGAGCAGGTTGTACTGGATCTCCAGCACGTCCAGCCGGCGGGTCCGCAACAGGCGCTCAAGCGCGCCGCTCGGTCCCTCGGCGGTGATGCCGGTAAACCTGCAGCGACCGGCGGCGCGCATCGCCTCGGCCCACTCCAGCGCGCCGCTCGCCAGGATCGCGTCCGCCTGTCCGTCCGAGAAAAACCCGCCATGGAGCTGCAGCACGTCGACGCAGTCCGTCCGCAGACGCTCCAGGCTGGATCGCAGTCCGTCGGTCGCCGACTCCGGCGTCCAGGCCGGGCCGAACGGGTACTTGGTGGCAACGATGACGCGGCCGCGGTCGGGCTCGAGTGCTTCGCCCAGGATCCGCTCAGACCGGCCGTTTCCATAGCCCGGCGCGGTGTCGAAGTAGGTGATGCCCAGCTCTGCCGCCAGGCGGACGGCGCTGATCACCTCTGCGCGGAACTCGGGGCTCTCCCGGTCCTCGCCGGACAGATAGCCCTGGAGGCCCATG
>Ga0070735_10002806_pt1 | contig 15518 bp, 10 predicted proteins | sample Coa_R1_FD_66443 | JGI IMG/M metagenome (GOLD analysis project Ga0070735, IMG submission 66443) | Surface soil microbial communities from Centralia Pennsylvania, which are recovering from an underground coalmine fire - Coalmine... | ecosystem: Environmental > Terrestrial > Soil > Unclassified ... | reverse complement strand
ACCAGGCCGTTGTGCCCGCCGCCGACGATGATCGCGTCGTAGTCCGCTGTGTGGGCTCCCCCCGCGCCCGTCGTGCTTGCCGCCTTGGTCGCCTTCGTAGCCATGAACCCCGGCCCTCCAAAAGATTGACTGAACATTCAGTCTAGAAGCTGCTACGATAAATTCTCAAGACCGCGTGCCTTTCGGGCCGCGGTTCCCGAGCGAGGTGAAGGAGCGCGGGTCGGCACATGAAGGAGCGTGCGGGGGGTTCGCGGGACGCCGAGGAGCGGCGCGAACAGATGCTGCGAGCCGCGCTGGAGGTCATCGTCGAGCGGGGGTACGCCGATACCCGGATCGCCGACGTCGCCGAGCGCACCGGGACCAGCCCGGCACTGGTCATCTACTACTTCAAGACCCGCGACCAGCTGCTCACCGAGGCGATCAGGTACTCCGAGGACTCCTGGTACGCCGAGTATGTCCGGCGGGTGGGGCAGATCCCGGCCGCGGCCGGGCAGCTGGCCGAGCTCATCGCCATGATCTGCCTGCCCGGTAACGACCCCGAGCCGCGTAGCTTCTGGCTGCTGTGGCTGGACCTGTGGGCGTTCGCGCCGCGGAACCCGGGGGTGGACGCGGTGCGGCGGAAGTCCGACGAGCGGTGGCGGGACGCCATCCGCTCCATCGTGCTGGCCGGCCAGGAGGCGGGCGAGTTCGCGTCGGTGGACGCGGACGACTTCACGATCACGCTGGCCGGCCTGCTCGACGGGCTGGCCGTGCAGATCGCACTGGAGGACCCGGGGGTTCCGCCGCAACGCGCGTACGAGCTGGCGATGCGGTTCGCGGCCGGGCAGCTGGGATTTGACTATCAGCCCGCCCCCGCTTCTAGACGTCCCCGCAAAGGCGGTAAGTAACTTTCGGAGGTGGCGCCGTGGCCGGAGGAAGTATCGAGCTGTCCGGGCTGACCAAGAGGTTCGGCGAGATCGCGGTCGACAACATCGACCTGACCGTGGCCAGCGGCGAGTTCTTCTCACTGCTCGGCCCGTCGGGCTGCGGCAAGACCACCACCCTGCGGCTGATCGCGGGCTTCGAGCAGCCGACGTCGGGCAAGATCCTGCTCGACGGGGTCGACGTATCGGAGGTTCCGCCGCACCGGCGCAACGTCAACACCGTGTTCCAGAGCTACGCGCTGTTCCCGTTCCTGTCGGTGTGGGACAACGTGGCGTTCGGCCTGCGGCACCGGTCGATCGCCAAGCCGGACCTGCGCCGCCGGGTGGACGAGGCGCTGGAACTGGTCCTGATGACCTCGTTCGCCAAGCGCCGCCCCGGGCAGCTGTCCGGCGGCCAGCAACAGCGCGTCGCGCTGGCCCGGGCGCTGGTGCTCAACCCGGCCGTGCTGCTGCTCGACGAGCCGCTCGGCGCGCTGGACGCCAAGCTGCGCCGCTCGCTCAAGATCGAGCTCAAGGCGCTGCAGGAGCGGGTCGGCATCACCTTCCTGTACGTCACGCACGACCAGGAGGAGGCGCTCACCATGTCCGACCGGCTGGCCGTGATGAACGCCGGCAAGATCGTGCAGATCGGCACGCCCCGCCAGGTCTACGAGGAGCCGGCCGACACCTACGTGGCCGACTTCCTGGGCGCGGCCAACCTGATGGAGATCTCCGTCGAGTCCGCCGGGGTCCTTCGCCTCGGGGACTTCACGCTGGCGTCCTCGCGTTGCTCGGTTACGGCCGGAGCCGCGCACGCGGTGATCAGGCCGGAGCGGGTCCTGATCGAGGAGCACGGGTCGGCCGGCGACAACCGGGTGCCGGCGATGGTCGAGCGGGTCGTCTTCCTGGGTTCGGCGACGCAGGTGATGCTGCGCCTGGCCCCGGGCGTTCCGCTGCAGGCCCTGATGCAGAACGACGGTTCGCGCCTTGACCTGGCGCAGGGCACCCCCGTGCACGCCTACCTGCCGCCGGATGCGCTGCGCGTGCTGGCCGGGGCGCGAGGCGTGGTCCCGGAGCCGGAGCCGCTGGTTACCAGCTGAGGCTTCTCGGGGGGTTGGCTGGCGGTCGGCGGTGCTGGCCGGCGGGCGGCTGCGGGCGGGGGCTTCTATCGAAAAGGTTATCGTGGACAGTAACGGTCGCTATGACAGCAGTAGCGGTCCACGGTCTTAGTTCCGGCAGTACGCCAGGGTCCCGTCGATACTGGGGTCATGCGCGCACTGGTGATCGTCGGGCCCGGGTCGGCGCGGGTGGAGGAGGTCGAGGAGCCGGTACCGGGGGCCGGGCAGGTGGTGGTCGACGTCCGGCGGGCCGGGATCTGCGGGACGGACGTCGAGCTGCTCAACGGGCAGCTGGCCTACTTTGCCCAGGGCAAGACGCGGTTCCCGGTGCGCCCGGGACACGAGTGGTGCGGCGTGGTGACGGCGGTCGGGGCCGAAGTCCCTAGCGGGTGGCTGGGTGCCCGGGTCACCGGGGACACGATGCTCGGCTGCGGGCGCTGCGCGCGCTGCCGCGCCGGGCGCAGGCACGTGTGCGCGGACCGCTACGAAGTCGGGATCATGGGCGGGTGGCCGGGGGCGCTGGCCGAGCGGGTGCTGGTCCCGGCGTGGAGCCTGTACCGGCTGCCGGACACGCTCGATGACCGGTCCGGAGCCCTGGTCGAGCCGGGCGGCAACGCCTGGCGGGCGGCGTCGGCGGCGCAGGCGGGTCCGGGCCGGCGCATCCTGGTCTGCGGGCCGGGCACCATCGGGCTGCTGACCACGGCCTTCGCCGCCGCTTCGGGCGCGTCAGTGCATGTCCTGGGGCTGGATGAGAACCGGCGCTCGCTGGCGCGGTCGTTCGGCGCTGCGGAGTACTGGACCGGCGCGGACCTGCCGGCCGGGAGCTACGACGCGGTCATCGACGCCACCGACGACCACCGGGTGCCCGCCTTCGCGCTGGCGCGGGCCGAGCCCGCCGGGCGGGTGGTGTTCATCGGGGTGTCGGGCTCGCCGAGCCTGATCGACAGCCGCGACCTGGTGCTCGGTGACCTGACCGCGGTCGGCATCCTGGGTGCCTCGGCCGGGCTGGGACCGGCGATCGAGCACTACGCAGACGGCCGGGTCGATCCCTCCGGCCTGGTCGACGTGACCGTCGGCCTGAGCCAGGCCGCCGAGGCGCTGACAGGGCAGATCAGCACCGGATCGGGGACCAAGATCCATATCGACCCGGCCGCCTAGCTGTATCAGGGCCTGGTCATCTTCCGACAGGCCATGACGGCGTTCTTGCGATGCCGCCTTCGCTCTATAGCACCTTTAGCCCCACGATGCGCTTCCGTCCCAATGTCGTGGTGGATAGGGCTTTCGTGGTGGATGTGGGCAACCATAGGTGCCACAACACTCCGTGGAAGCCGGATCCACCGCGACGTTTTCCGCATCATGGAATATATGACCGAGAGCTGGCGCTCGCGGGTCACCGGGGACGGGTGAGCACAGTCACGGGGCCACTGGACCGCGAAGGGCAGGGCTGCCTAGCCGTATCAAGCAGGTTCGTTGTATCAAGCCTGCCGGACCGGCCTCCGACCAGTCGTAGAGAGTTACGGCTCTGGGGGAGGTTGGACATGCCCATTCCCAGGCATTCCATGGCCGTGGCCAGCGTGCAGCTTCCGCTGGCCGCCCGATGCGACGGCGTGACCGAGCTGCGGGTACACGGGGTCGGCGGGTCGCCGCCGGACGCCATTCTCGGCGACCTGGCGCCCGAGCAGGCCAGCGGCGACAAGATCGCCGGGTTCTACCGGTCCGGTGATCACCGGGCCGACCTGGACGACGAGAGCACCGGGCGCGACGCTAACCGCCACGTCGAGGTCTACTCGTGGGGCGGGCTGACCTCGCAGAGCAAGGTCCGGGTGCTGTGGCTGGCCCTACTGCCGTTCTTGCTCACCAACCTGGCGGGCTGGATGGGCTCGGCCAAGACCGCGAAGCCAGGCTGGCGGTTCACGCTGCACCGGCTGTCACACGGGCTGAGCGGGCTGGCGCTGACGGTGAACGCGGCGCTCGTGGCCGTGCTGGTCGGTGCGGACCTGCTCGCCCACCAGGCGGTGCGGGCCGGGCTCGCCGGGCATCAGTGGTGGCTCGCCCCGCTGGGCTGGCATTACATTGCGGGTTTCCCGGCCCGGCAGCTGCTGATCGGGATGCTGGTGCCGGTGCTGTTCCTGGCGCTGCTGACCGTGCTGGCCGGCCGGTCGTGGCGGTATGAGCGGGTGCGGCCGCCGTTCCGCGGCGAGCATGCGCCTGACACCAGGAAGATCACGGCGTCCGCCCTCCCCGGCGGCCTGGCTCATCCCGAGTTCTGGGATGGCGAGGACAGCGTCAAACTGCTCACCTGGGTGCACCTAGCCGCGGCGGCCGGGTTCCTGGCCGTGGTGCTCGCGGTCCTGGCCCCGGCCGGGCCTGCGCACTGGACCGTCCTGGAGTGGCTCGCCATCGGGGCGGGCGGGATCGCGATGGCCGGCGCGGTGAGCTACCTGTGCCTGGACGCGTTCGGCGCGCTGACCGACACGATGCTCCGCTCCCCCCTCTTCCTGCTGAGACTGGGCGGTGCCGGGCTGGTCAGCGCGAGCGGGTTCGCGTGGCTCCAGCCTGCTGGAGCGGCCGGGGCAGCGGCCGCGCCACCAGGGATGGCGAGCGTGGTCCGCTGGACGGTACTGGCCATCGCGGTGGCGCTCGCCCTGGTCTTGGTCTCGATGGTCCTCGGCTTGCCCGGTAGCCGGGGCACGCTGGCCGGCGGCCCCTTCGTGACCCTGATGCTGGGCTTCATCCTGCTCAACGTCCTGCTGCTCGGCGCGGGAATCTGGGTCGCGCACCTGGTGGGCCCGGTGACCGGCAACGCGGCGTCGGTGGCGGCGGCCCACGCGATCTACGTGCCGTACCTGATCACCTCGGGTATTCCGCTGATGGCCTGGGCGGCGGTGGCCGCGGTGGTGGTGTTCGGGCTGGTCACGCTCTGGCGGTGGTGGCGGGTGCGACAGTTGCCCGCGGAGATGACCGACGCTTACCGCGATCAGGCCCGGGCGTTCATCGGCCGGCAGCCCGGTCTGCGGAAGATCTGGTACGAATCCGGGCTCGGACTTGACCCGGCTTGGGAGCGGAGGGTGGCCCGGACGCGGTTCCTGGCCCGGGTGCCGCTGGACGCGGGCTGGCTGCTGTGGGGCATGATCGCCGCCCAGGCCGCGGTGGCGCTGTGCGTCTGGCGGCTGCACTGGCAGCCGCCGCTGGTCATCCGCAGCACCGGGCTGTTCATCGCGGGCCTGGCGGTGCCGGCCCTGATGGGTTTCCTGTACTCGGCGTGGAGCGACCCGGCCAAGCGGCGCACGATCGGGGTGCTGTGGGACGTCGGCACCTTCTGGCCGCGGTCCTACCATCCGCTGTCGCCGCCCTGCTACAGCGAGCGGGCCGTGCCGGAACTGCAGCGGCGCATGTGGTGGCTGCACGACAACGGCGGCCGGGTGGTGCTCGTCGCGCACAGCCAGGGCGCGATGCTGGCCACCGCCGCGCTGGTCCAGACCGGATGCCGTCCCGACGGCGACCACCCGTCGCTGGTCACGTTCGGATCCCCGGTGGTCAAGCTGTACGGCTGGGGTTTCCCGGCCTACGTCACGTCGTCGCTGCTGGCGGCCCTGGCGCCCGATGGCCGGGGCCACGTCGACAACTGGTGCAACTTCTCCTACCCGACCGACCCGATCGGCGGGCCGGTGGCCGCGGACCTGTCCCGGGCCGACGGCGAGCGGGTGGATCAGAACCTGCTCGACCCGGCGGAGTGCTGGTACGTATACGGGCAGCCCGAGCCCGCTCCCAAGGGTCACTCGGGATACTGGGCCGACCCGCGGGTCTGGGCCACGGTCAACCGCATGTCGGCCGCCGAAGTTATGGATACGGCCGGCATTAGCTGAACGCCTCGGCACCGCCAGCCGTATCTAACGATTGGGAGCGGCAACGACGCGGCCGGGCAGGGCCGGGGAAGGTGCGTGGACTGATGGCGGGCGGAGTGGTCCGAGTCGTTCCCGGCAGGCACATCCGCCGGGCTGAGCTGGAAGGGGTGCGCCGGGTATCCCTGGCCGCCCTGGTCCTGCTGGTGGTCCAGTACGGCGTGGGCATCGTGTTGAACCTCTATATCGCCGTGCCGGCGCCCGCCGCCAACGCCGGACTGCTACAGAAGATCGCCGGCGGCCCGCTCATGCTGAGCCTGCACGCGGTGCTCGGGCTGGGCCTGATCGGGGCCGCGCTGCTGCTGCTGATCCGGGCGGTACGCCTCGGCGACCGGGTGATCGCGGTACTGGCCGCGGCGGGCCTGACCGCCATCGGCGGGGCGTTCGCGTCGGGCGAGATCTTCATCCGCAACGGCCAAAGTGCCGCGTCGCTGGTCATGGCCCTGCTCACCGGGGTGGCGCTGCTCTGTTACATCGGCTCGCTGACCTGGGTCAGCACCCGGCCGACGGGACGAGCCCGGTTACCGGCTAGGACCCGCAGGTTCCGAACTGGAGCGTGGCACGGTAGGGAGCCTGGCCGGCTGAGGTCCGGACGTCGATCGTGACGCAGCGCGGACCGGCGACGACGACGCCGATGTAGTACTCGGTGAGGCCGTCGCCGAACAGGGCGGTCTGTGCCGAGCAACCGATGAAGGTCGCTGTGGGCAGGCCGTCGCTCATCGTGTACACATCCGGGCCCACGGTGGGGAGGAAGCGGATGAAGCGCTGGCCCGGCCCGGCGGGCTCGACCGACACGGTCACGTTGTCCCGGACCAGCACGATGAGCGGGACGGCGTTCAACGTGCCGTCCGGGTTGCGGAAGTTGAAGTCGGGCGCGATACCGCGATTGATGATCCACACCGGACCAGCCTGGATGGCGAACCGGCGCCAGTCCGACTGCAGGGCCCCGTAGGTCTGGGCGTCACACCCGTAGACCTGGCCCCGCGGCAGGACGGCCGACGTCGCGGGCCGGGTGGTCACGCTCTTGAGCAGCGCGGATCGGGCCGGAGAAACCGCGACGGCAGCGGCGATCACGGCGGTTACCCCGATGGCGCCCAGCCGGGCCAGGTGCCAGCGGTGCCGCCGCCGGACCCGGGCGACGAGATCCGCGGGCGGATGTTCGGCGGCGACCGATGACTCCATGGCCGCGCGCAGGCGGCGCTCGAGGTCGGTCATGTCGTCAGCACCTCCGGATTCGTTCGGCCGAAGCGGCGGCACCCGGTTCGGCCTCGGTCCGCAGGCGGGCCAGGCCGCGCGAGACCTGACTCTTGACCGTGCCCACGCTGCACCCGAGGACGTCGGCAATCTCCAGCTCGGACAGGTCGCTGTAGTACCGCAGGACCAGGACGGTGCGCTGCCGCTTCGGCAACGCGGCCAGCGCGCGCATCAAGAAGTCGCGGTCCGCGACGGCTCCGGCGTGATCATCGGCCACCGCCGCGACGTCCACCCCGGGAATGACGCGTTCGGGACGGCGTGACGCCCGCCGCCAGCGGTCATGTGAGGCGTTGGCCAGGATGCGCCGCACGTAGCGTTCGGGCTCCTCGGATCGGCAGATCCGTGCCCAGTGCCGGTAGGCCCGTTCCAGCGCGACCTGGAGCAGGTCCTCCGCCGCTGCCCGGTCGTGCCCGGTGAGCAGCAGCGCGGTCCGGAACAAGCGGGGCGAGGAGCCCTGCACAAACTCCTCGAACGACACGCTTGCCTCCTACCCTGGCCAGATCTCCCACTCACCTAACGCCGTGGCGGGCCGTGAGGTTGAGCTGCCGCGGAAGATCGCCGGCCCGTGTTGCCGAGCTCAGGCGGAATGTCGGATGGCGGAGGTACGGTGTGCGGGTGCTTGACTCGTTCCATCCCGCGGTGCGTGCCTGGTTCGAGCGGCGGTTCCCGGCCGGGCCGACCGAGCCGCAGGCGGGCGGCTGGCGGGAGATCGCGGCGGGCCGGCACACGCTGATCGCGGCGCCGACCGGGTCGGGTAAGACGCTGGCCGCGTTCCTGGTCTGCATCGACCGGCTGTACGCGGTCGCGGCGTCGGCGTCGGCGTCGGCGTCGGCTGAGGCTGAGGCGGTCGCGGGGCCGCAGGTGGTGTACGTGTCGCCGCTGAAGGCGCTGGCCACGGACATCCAGCAGAACCTCGACGCGCCGTTGCGGGAGATCGCGGCGGTGGCCGCGGAGCTCGGGCTGCCCGCGCCCGCGATACGGGTGGCGGTGCGGACCGGGGACACGGCGGCGGCCGAGCGGACGGCCATGTTGAAGAACCCGCCCGACATCCTGATCACCACTCCCGAGTCGCTGTTCCTGCTGGTGACCGCGGAGCGGAGCCGGTTCATGCTGCGCGGCACCCGGACCGTGATCGTGGACGAGATCCACTCGGTGGCGGGGAACAAGCGCGGCTCGCACCTGGCCCTGACCATGGAGCGGCTCAGCCACATCGCCGAGGAGCCGGTGCAGCGGGTCGGCCTGTCGGCGACCGTGCGGCCGATCTCGGCGATCGCGCGCCTGCTGGTCGGGGCGGGCGAGGACCGCGACAACCCGGACGGGTCGCCGCGCTGCGCGATCGTGGACTCCGGGCACCGGCGGCAGCTGGACCTGGCCCTGGAGATCCCCGACGACGAGCTGGGCGCGGTCCCGACCGGCGAGCAGATGGCGCAGATCCTGGACCGGATCACGGAGCACGTGACCGGGCAGCGAACCACGCTGGTGTTCGTCAACACGCGGAGCATGGCCGAACGGGTCGCCCATCAGCTCGGCGAACGGCTGGGATCTGAGCTGGGCGCCTTTGTCGCGGCGCATCACGGGTCGCTGTCCAAGGCGCGCAGGCAGCGGGTCGAGGCCCGGCTGCGGGCCGGGGACCTGCGGGCACTGGTGGCGACGGCCTCGCTCGAGCTCGGCATCGACATCGGCCCGGTCGAGCTGGTGTGCCAGATCGGATCGCCGCGCAGCATCGCCACGTTCCTGCAGCGGGTGGGCCGGTCGAACCACACGCGGGCGGGGACGCCGCGCGGGATCTTGTACCCGACGACCCGGGACGAGCTGGTGGAGTGCGCGGCGCTGCTGCACGGCGTCCGGTCCGGGCGGCTGGACGCGATCGTCATGCCGGAACGGCCGTTGGACATCCTGGCCCAGCAGATGGTCGCCGAGTCCGCGGCCGAGCAGTGGGAGTCGGATTCGCTGCTGGAACTCGCGCGGCGGGCGGCGCCGTTCCGGGATCTGTCGCGGTCGGACTTCGAGGACGTCGAGGAGCTGCTGGCCGAGGGGATCCGGACCGGGCGCGGGCGGCGCGCCTACTACCTGCACCGGGATCAGGTGAACGGCACCGTCAAGGGTCGCCGCGGGGCCCGGCTGGCCGCGCTGACCTCCGGCGGCGCGATCCCCGAGCTGGGCGACTTCCGGGTGGTGGCCGAACCCGATGAGGTGCAGGTCGGCTCGGTGCACGAGGAGTGGGCGGTGGAGAGCCGGCCGGGCGACGTGTTCCTGCTGGGCACGCACTCCTGGCGGATCCGGCGGGTAGAGCCGGGGACGGTCCGGGTGATCGACGCGCACGGGGCGCCGCCGTCGGTGCCGCACTGGCAGGGCGAGGCGCCCGGGCGCACCCGGGAGCTGTCCGAGGAGGTCTCCGCGCTGCGCCAGGCGGTCGCGGATCGCTCGGCAGCCGACGCGCGTGGCTGGCTCGAGGAGGAGTGCGGCCTGGAACGGGCGGCCGCGGAGACGATCGTCGCCTACCTGCGGGCCGGGCTGGCCGCGCTCGGCGCACTGCCGACCATGAACGCGATCATCCTGGAACGGTTCTTCGACGAGGCCGGCGGCATGCAGCTCATCGGGCACGCGCCGTTCGGGACGCGGGTGAACCGGGCGTTCGGGCTGGCGCTGCGCAAGCGGTTCTGTGTGACGTTCGACTTCGAGTTGCAGGCCGCGGCCAGCGACAACGCCATCTTGCTGTCGCTGGGGCCGCAGCACAGCTTCCCGCTGGAGAGCGTGCCCCGGTTCCTGGCCTCGCCGACCGTGGAGCAGGTGGTCCGGCAGGCGGTGCTCACCTCGCCGCTGTTCCAGGCCCGCTGGCGGTGGAACCTGAACACCTCGCTGACCGTGCTGCGGATGCGCGGCGGCCGGAAGAACCCGCCCGCGATCCAGCGGATGGAGGCCGACGACCTGATGGCGGCGGTGTTCCCCACGCTGGCGGCCTGCCAGGAGAACGTGGCCCCGGGCCCGATCGAGATCCCCGACCACCCGCTGGTGCGTCAGACACTGGCCGACTGCCTGCACGAGGCGATGGACATCGACGGGCTGCGGGATCTGGTAGCCGGGATCGAGACGGGCACGATCACGGTGATCACCCGGGACACCGTTGAGCCGTCCGTGCTGGCCCACGAGATCTTGAACGGGATGCCCTACACGTACCTGGACGACGAGACCGAGGCGGGAAACCGGCGCAGCCGCCAGGTACAGCTCCCCCGGGGCCTTCCGGTGGACGCCCGGGACCTGGCCCGGCTCGACCCCGCGGCGATCTCGCAGGTCACCGAGCAGGTGCGGCCCGCGCCGCGGGACGTCGACGAGCTGCACGACCTGCTGATGACGCTGTTCGTGATGCGGCCCTGCGTGCCGTGGCAGGCCTGGTTCGATGAGCTGGCGGCGGCGGGGCGGGCGGTTCAGATGTGCGGGCCGGACGGGGTTCTGTGGTGTGCTGCCGAACGGTCCGTGGTGCTTGCTCCGCTGTTCCCTGACTGGTCGGCCGTTGTGGCGCCCGCGGTGTCGGGGCTGTCAGGGCTTCGTTCGCTGGAGCCCGAGGCGGTGGCGGCGGAAATGCTGCGCGGGCACCTGGACGTGTCGGGGCCGTGTACTGCTGCTGGCCTGGCCCGCGTTACGGGCCTGGCCGTGTCCGAGGTGTCGATGGCGCTGATCCGGCTGGAGACAGAGGGTTTCGCGCTGCGGGGCCGGTTCACCGACCCCGCCGCCACGGAGGAGGAGTGGTGCGCGCGGCGCGTGCTGACCCGGATCCACGCCTACTCCCGGCAGCGCAAGCGGCGCGAGGTCGAGCCGGTGACGGCCCGGGACTTCATGCGGTTCCTGCTGCGCTGGCAGCACGTCACCCCGGATACCCGGCGCGAGGGCAGCCGCGGGGTGCAGGCGGTGGTCGAGCAGCTTCAGGGGTTCGAGCTCGCGGCGGGCGCCTGGGAGAAGGCCATCCTCCCGGCCCGGGTGACCGGTTACCGCCGGGAGTGGCTGGACGAGGTGTGCCTGGACGGCGGCGTGGCCTGGGGACGGCTGTCGGTACGCGAGCCTGATTCGGCGTCCTCGTCCTCGGATGAGCTGCCGAGCCGCGGTCTGACCCCGTCCCGGGCCACCCCGATCACGTTGATGGTCCGGGACGACCTGCCCTGGCTGCTGGCGGCTTCGCGGGGGGCCGCGCGTCCCGCCGTGCCCGGGCCCGGTCGTACGCGCGACGTGCTCGACGCGCTGGCCGCGCGCGGCGCGCTGTTCCAGACCGACCTGGCGGCGGCGACCGGGCGGCTGCCGGGTGAGATCGAGGACGCGCTATGGGACGGGGTGGCGCGGGGCCTGCTCACCGCGGACGGCTTCCGGGCCGTTCGGTCGCTGTTCGCGCAGCGGTCCCTGGCGCAGACCTCGCTCGGGCGGCACCGGCTGCGCCGCGGCGGCCAGCTTGCCTCGCGGACCGCCGGTCGCTGGTCGCTGCTGCCCTCGCCCCTGTCGGATTGCGATCCGGACGAGCTCGCCGAGGCGGTCGCGGAGCAACTGGCGGTCCGGTGGGGCGTGGTGTTCCGGGACCTTCTGGTCCGGGAGAACATCGCGGTGCCATGGCGGGAGGTGCTATGGGCGTTCCGGCGGATGGAGGCGCGCGGCACCATCAGCGGCGGGCGGTTCGTCAACGGGTTCAGCGGCGAGCAGTACGCGCATCCTGAAGCCGTGGCCATGCTGCGCGAGATCCGCAAGCGGCCGCTGGACGGCGAGACGGTGGTGCTGTCGGCCGCCGATCCGCTGAACCTGGTCGGCGTGGTGCTGCCCGGCCCGCGGATCCCGGCCGTGGCGACCAACTCGGTCAGCTACACCGACGGGGCGGTCCTGCTGCCCGGAGCGGTCCCGGCCTGAGGGATTGCGAACTAGTCGGGGCGTTGATGCCCAGGTCTGCCAACAAGTGGTGTGGCAGCCTGCCCGGTAGAGCCATCTTGCATGAATTCCCGGCCGTCCGGCCTGCTCAGCGCGCCGTCTGGTGATCGAGGCCGCGTGCACGGTGTGACGCGTGGCGGCGAGCGCGCGCCGGGAGGCGGGCCCCTTTTGGGGGTTGTGGCACACAGGCCCCGGTAGACGGGGGTTGTGGCACACAGGCCTAGCGGGCCGGCCCCGGCCGTTCGGGGGTTGTGGCACACAGGCCCCGGTAGACGGTGGTCGTGGCACACGCACCCCATGCCGGACCAGCGATCCGGGCCAGGAAACGACAGCTCACCCGGTAGAGCCATCTTGTCTGGATCTCCCAACCCTCTGGCCTGCTTTGCGCGCTATCTGGTGATCGAGGTCACGTTCACCCCGGTAGATGGGGGCTGTGGCACCCATGGCGGATACCGCGGGAGCGGGCCGGCTAGGCCGGCCTCGGCTCCGGCCGCCGGCTGACTCCCGAGGGCCGCGGTGAGCATTGTCCCGGGACGGTATAGCCTCGCGATGCCCGCCCGTCTCGCCAGTCCCGGGAATTCGCGTGAGATCTCGCCGCTGGCACGGTTCGTGCCAGGTGAACGCGGCGTTCTATCGGGAAGAGCCATCACAACGCCGCGTTCACCGGTTCGGCGGACCGCAGGCAGCGGTACTGGCGGGGCTGGTGTGTGACAGGTGACTGCGGCCAGAATGCCGGACGAGAAGATGGCGGCACCCGAGTCCAGAGAGGGGATTGTGGCGCACGCGCCCCGCGCGAGGGCCGCGATCCGGGCAAGGAAAGCGGCAGCTCACCCGGAAGAGCCATCAGAGTGCCGCACCTATGGGTTGGACTGAGCACTGGGACGAGTGGGATCTGGCCGGCCTAATGCAGCTCCGCTAGGCCGGCCCGGTCAGTTCAGTTCAGGGCGATGGCGGCCACGGCCAGGGCGCACAGGCCGAGGCCGGCACGCTGGGCGGGGGTGAAGCGCTCGTGCAGCAGGGTGCGGGCGAGCATGACGGTGACGCCCGGGTACAGCGAGACGAGGACCGCGGCGATGGCCAGCATGCTGAAGCGGGTGGCGTAGAAGTAGGCCAGGGTGGCGGCCATGCCGCTGGCGCCGACCAGGACGGGCAGGCCGGCCGCGCGCAGCGGAATCCGCAGCGGCTCGCGGGTCTTGACCGCAATGGCGAGCGTGATCACCAGGGTGCCGGTCTGCTCGGACACCACCGGCCACAGGCCCGCGTGCTGGCCGGCCTGCGCCAGGCCGATGAACAAGATGCCGAAGGCCAGCCCGGCGGCCAGGCCGTCGAGCAGTCCGGCGCCCAGCTTGCCGCGCACCGAACCGCTGGCCGCGACCAGGACGATGGCAGGCAGGGCGACCAGGACGCCCGCCACGGACAGCAGGCTGGGGCGCTCGCCCAGGATGACACCGGCCACCACCGGGACCACCGCCGCGCCCACCGCGGACAGCGGGCCGACCACGCTCATCTGCCCGCGGGCCAGGCCGCGGTACAGCACCAGGGTGCCGGCCCCGCCGGCCAGACCGCTGGCCAGCCCCCAGGCGACGGCCCGCAGACTCGGCCCGGGGCCGCCGACCAGGAGCAGCGTGGCCCAGGCCAGCACGGTGGCGGCGGCCGAGCCGATGACGGAAACCCGCAGCGATCCGAGCCGCCGGGAGACCAGACCGCCGCCGAAGTCGGAACTGCCGTACAACGCGGCCGCGGCCAGGGCGAGCAAGATTCCCATTGTTATCCCTCACTTCGTCGGTGGGTACACTCCGACCCTGACAGAAATCGGTACTGGTGATAAGGTCCAGTACGATGGCTGAAACCAGGACCAATTCGGAGCTGCTCGTGCCGCTGCGGCACGACGCGCGCATTCCGCTGCACCGGCAGATCGAGATCTCGATCCGGGAGGCGATCCGCGCGGGACGGCTGGCGCGTGGAGCCTCGCTGCCGCCCACCCGGGTCCTGGCCGCCGACCTCGGCGTCTCCCGCGGGGTGGTGGTCGAGGCCTACCAGCAGCTGACCGCCGAGGGCTACCTGAGCAGCCGGGCGGGCGGCTACACGCAGGTGGCGGCCGGGCCGGCTCCGGCCGCGGCGTCGTCCCACCCGGCGAGCGAGCCCAAGCCCGCCATCGACCTCAGCTACGGCCGGGCCGACGTCTCGAGCTTCCCCCGGGCCGCCTGGCTGCGGGCCATCCGGGGCGCGCTCGCCGAGGCACCCAACGAGGTGTTCGGCTATTCGACCGGGCGCGGGGTGCCGCAGCTGCGCACGGCGCTGGCCGGCTACCTGAACCGGGTCCGCGGCACGGTCGCCGAGCCCGATCAGATGGTGATCAGCACCGGCTACGCGCAGGGCGTGCGACTGCTGATCGGCGTGCTGGCCGCTGCGGGCGCCACGCGGCTGGCACTGGAGGACCCGTCCTCCCGCGACGACGCCCTGCCGGCCGCGCGCGCGGCCGGGCTCGAGGTGGTCGGGATCCCCGTGGACGACGAGGGCATCCGGGTCGACCTGCTGCGGGACAGCGAGGCGGACGCCGTCATCGTGACACCGTCGCACCAGTGGCCGACCGGGTCCGTCCTGTCCGCGCGGAACCGGGCCGCGTTGATCCGGTGGGCGACCGAGCGGGGCGCGGTCGTCATCGAGGACGACTACGACGCCGAGTACCGCTACGACCGGACCCCGGTCGGCGCGCTGCAGGGTCTGGCGCCGGACCACGTCGTCTACGCCGGGTCGGCGAGCAAGACGCTCGCGCCGGGGATCCGGCTCGGATGGTGGGTCCTGCCGCATCACCTGACCGAGCCGATGGCGGCCGCGAAGGTCGAGGCCGACCGCGGTTCGCCCGTCCTCGAGCAGGTCGCGATGGCGGACTTCGTCACGCGCGGTGAATTCGACCGGCACCTGCGGCGGATGCGTCCCGTCTACCGCAGGCGGCGTGACGCGCTGCTGGCCGCGCTGGCCCGCGACCTGCCCTGGCTCCAGCCGGTCGGCATCTCCGCCGGGCTGCACCTGGTCACCTGGCTGCCGCCGCACCTGGACGAGGCGACGGTGGTCGGCGCGGCCAGGCGGGCCGGAGTGGGCCTGGACGCGGTCGGGCCGTACCGCATCGCGAACGCGGGTCCGGGTGGCCTGATCTTCGGCTACGCGACGGTCAGCGAGCGTGCCGTGGCCGAGGGCGTGGCACGGCTGGCCCAGGCAATCGCCGAGCTATGACCGGCCTGGGACAACGCCACCGGAAATGTCGGTGGCCTCGTACACAATATCGGAAGGAGCGAAAGACGTAGGTAAGGAGGTCTGCTCATGGCAGCAGGCGACACGCAGATCACGATCGCGGGGAATCTCGTGGATGACCCGGAGCTCCGGTTCACCCCGGCCGGGCAGCCGGTGGCGCGGTTCCGGGTGGCGTCCACGCCGCGGTT
>Ga0070735_10002805_pt1 | contig 15522 bp, 17 predicted proteins | sample Coa_R1_FD_66443 | JGI IMG/M metagenome (GOLD analysis project Ga0070735, IMG submission 66443) | Surface soil microbial communities from Centralia Pennsylvania, which are recovering from an underground coalmine fire - Coalmine... | ecosystem: Environmental > Terrestrial > Soil > Unclassified ... | reverse complement strand
AACTTGCTAAAGAAGGCCAGCAATTGATGGATATTGTCGTAGACGCGACCCACGCACGCGCCGTGCAAAGCAGTCAGCTTATTGCCAAGGGGCATGGACTTGCGCCCGAGCAAACCCCGGCAATGGACAAGCAAGGCAATGTCACAACGCTCGACAAAGTTGTGACTGGGGCACCGAGTAACTCACCGGCCGCTGCAACACAGTCGCCATCGGCCGCCGCGGCTCCTGTTCGCGCGAAATTCTACACGCGGGCTGATATCGATGCGGCCGTCGCTGCGAACCCAGGCATGTCCGGCGCACAGATAGAAGCTGCGTTTCTCTCGAAGGGATGGAAAAAGAAATGAGCACAGCCCAGGTAGCATTTGATCCTGATGGGTTCATGGCCTCGCGCCAAACGCAGGCACCGCCTCCCTTCGACCCTGATAAGTTCATGGCTGACAGACAAGCGGCACCGATGGGCCTATCGACTGTTTTGTCGAAGACCACCGGGATCTCGGCGAGCCCTGAGCCCACGGGCGTGTCGGATCGCATCGCACGCTGGACCGAAAATGTAGCAAACGATATCAAGTACGGCACAGATACAACCGGCGTCGGAACCGTGCTCAAAAAGATGGGTGCGCACGGTGTGTACAACGGAGAATCCCAGGCTGTCGGCGATTTCATGGCGAGCCTGCCTCTTGGATTGCTGCGAATGGCAAAAGGCGGAGCGGAGACAAATCAGCCCGGGAACGAGTGGCAGGGAGTAAAAGACATCGCTGGAGGTGCTGGCCAGGCTGCCACAATGCCGACCCTGGCTGACACGGGCGGTGCAATCGATGCCGCGGCGAGCGTTCCGGGTCTCATTGCATCGGGCGGTCGTAAATTACTGCAAGCGAGCGGGAACGTCGTGAACCGCGTTACGGGAGCCAACTCGGCGATTCGAGAGGCCGAACTCGCCCGCACGGCCGCATTGAGCGACATTGAAACCGCGAAAAACGCCAATCTTTCTCGCTACCAACTGGAGGAGCAAAAAGTGGCCGAGGCTAATCAGGCCGCCTCGGAGAAGTATCAGCAGTCCCTCCAGGAAGCGCAGCAAGCCCGCGAAGTCGCCAAGCAGGCGAACATATCGAATTATCAAAAGCTCGAGCAGGAAGTCGCGCAGTCGAAGGCCGCCGCGCCGCCGCCACTCGCCGATGGAGAACAGCAATCCTGGCGAGATCTCAACACAGCGATACGCGCTCCAGCTTCGTCCATCAAGATCGGACTAGGAAAGGGAGATTTGGCTTCTGCTGCGTCGATGCCAGGTCGTGGATTGGCTCAGGAAGGATTTGACGCAGCCGCGCTTTCTAAATTGAATCCGGTGGAGCAGGCTGCATTAATTGGCCCGAAATATCAACAGGCGGGCAGGGCTGTAAACGACACGATCACGGCGGCCACGCAAAAGGGAACAACTCTCGACGTCGGAAAGTCCGCATACAAAGTGTTTGAAGATATCCCGAATCCGAAGCTGCAGGAAAAAGCCATTGAAGCCTTCAATGAAACAGCCAGCGAAATCGGAATCACGGATCAAAGGGCAGTGACGCCACAGGAAGCTGTTCAGCTGCGACGCGCTCTGCAAGCCAATGCGCAGTTTGGCCCGACCGGTGATTTAAGTTCGGTCAAAGGCATCGGCACGCAACTGTACCGCGCTGTCACCAGCGACTTGCATGAAGCTGTCTCCGAACTGATTCCGGTCGATCGGCACTACGGAGACATGAAGGAAGCGGTAAAAGCAATTCAGAAAAACGTGCAAAAGTTCGGAGCGAACATTCCTCCAGCAGCCTCAAAGGCCGTCGAAGATTTGACGGTAGCTCCATATAAGCCTTTGCCGGGTCTCCCCGAGGCGCCGAAACCGTCTCAGCTAACAGTTTCGCCTTACAAGCCACTTCCTCCAAACCCTGAACCGATTGACCGTGCGGCAATACAAAAAGCCGCCCTGCTGGGAAAAGCAAAAAAACTAGGTTTGGCAACCCTAGGCGGAGGCGCGGGGTATGGAGCCTATCGAGGTATCAAGGACTTGATCGAGGCCCTGTCCGGCCAGTAGTTCATTGCGTATGAAAACAACGGGGAAACAACGGGAAAAGCGCGTTGGCGGTGTTACCGGCAAGGGTTTCCAGCCCGGCGTTTCGGGAAACCTGAATGGTCGGCCTCGCACGGCGAAATTTAGCGAAGCAGCTCGGCGATTGTCCGAAGAAATCGGGCAGAACGAAAAGACGGGCGCTGAGCAGCTGGCCGAACATTGCTTACGTCGCGCATTGAAAGGAAGCGCACGGCACGCCGAACTTTTCCTGGCCTATGCAGAAGGCAAACCGAAGCAAGGCGTTGAACTCTCTGGCCCGGACGGCGGCGCGATGAAGTTTGAGAACATGAGCGAGGCCGAGATTGACGCGCGGCTCAAGGCGCTGCTGGAAAAATATCAACAGGAGGAAAGGAAATGATACCGCAAGAGAAAGTCGAGCTTGCTGAGTTGCTTGAGGAAAAGATGTTCAGGCGCGAGCCGGTACTTAAATTCGAGAAGGCGAGGAAAATCATCGGGGGCATCGAGCGAACCATTCTTGTCGTGACGTTAAAGCTCAGGCCACCCCGTACGGCAGAGGAGAGATTATGACCCCGGAAGAAAAATTGGAACTGGCGGAACTGCTTGAGTACCGGGCGCGGAGCGCATTTGATATTCGACGTGACCGACTCAGGGCGGCGGAGAAGCGGCTTGGCATGTGGGAGAACGGAAAGTTTACGGGCCGGGGACTTGCGGAATTGATGGACCGGGCCCGCTGTTCGGATGATCATTTCAGCCAGGATGAGTTCGCCGTTTTGAACTTTGGCTTTCGAAATCACCAAGAGACTGAGGAGGCCACTTGTCGCCGCCAAGGTAGATGAGAGTACTGACAAGAGCGCACCGATGCGAATGTCTCAGAACGAGAAGCCCGTTTCACAGATGGACTTGGATTGGCGAGTCGGGCGACTTGATCTAAGAGCCCTCGACCTTGGGCGTCGATTGAGCTCCTAGCGGTTCGCGGAAAGGATCCATCGGAATCGGTGCGTACTCGACGTCGATGATCTCGAGATGTTCCGTCTTCGCTGGCGCGTGCAGGTCCACGAGGTCGCCGGTGCGCGCCTTCATTAGCGCAATGGCGAGAGGCGAGCGCCAGCTGATGTATCCGCGGTCGAGATTCACCTCGTCGGTACCGACGATCGAGACGAGGTGTTTGAGGCCGGCGGTGTCCTTGTAGGTCACGGTTGCGCCGAAGAAGACGCGAGCAGCGGCTGATCCCGGCCGCGGAGCGGTGGGGTCGACGACCACGGCGGCGTCAATCCGTTTCGTGAGAAAGCGAATCCGCGAATCGATCTGGCCTAACCGTCGTTTGCCGTAATGGTAGTCGGCGTTTTCGCTGCGGTCCCCGTTACTGGCAGCCCACGCTACGACCTCCACCACTGCGGGCCGCTCGCGACTCAGCAGGAAGCGATGCTCGTCTTTCAGCCGCTGCAATCCGGCGGGCGTGATGTAATTTTTGAGCGGCGGTCCCGCTTCCTCTCGCACCGGTTCTCGGAGCGGCCGTTTTGTTCGCATTTGCCAATCTGCCATGGGATTTCGTGTACTTGTGGGTAACCCAATCTCGGAAGGTCCGCGCCTCGGTCCCGATAATTCCTCGCATGGTGAACGTGACGTACGCGAGCTAGATGTCGAATGATACATCGGTCTTTCCTGTGGCGCTCTTAGAAAATGCGGTCACCCGTCCAATTGCATATCAAGGCGAAGAAGTTTGCGGTTTCACCTAAGCGATGAGCCGTTGAGGTGCCCATTTTCAGTTAATTGTTTGTGTTCGACCTGGAGCCGACAGATGGTTGGCAAACTCGAGGTTACCCTCGGATAGGGCCTGTGAAGCCCGCTTATCGTCATCTGGGATTCGCGGGATTCCCACATGACGAGAAGCCCGTTTATCAGATGGGATGAGAAGGCCGGTCTCCGACGGGATGCGATACGCTCCCAACGATTGACGCGCTCAAGACGCAATGGAAAGGAGACCGGCTATGAAGAAGATTAGCACTGTGAAGGGGTAGGCACCGAGGCGTAGAATTGGGTACGAAGAGCCGAGCTCAACCGCCGAGTCAAGGTGACTGCGACTAAGTCCTGGGGCCCAACTCCCACAGAAACGGTGGGAACAGAGGTCGATTATCAGGTAGCAGCACCACTGAAACGAGAACACCCAACTGGCACCGAGCGAATATCGCTCATAAAAGAGTGCGGATGGAAGGATGGCGACAGAGGCGGCCCGGCTCAAACGCAAAAACCCCTGGGAGGAAAAAGAAAAACTGACTTGACACTAACCGGCCTTCTCATGGAAGGACCTCTAAGGTCAAGGGGACGTCAATCGGGGCGCGTGTTCGCTAATCTCCCAATGGACCGCCCAGGTGCCGCGACTGCACGTTCGGGCTTTCCTTAGGTCGGCTCAGAAATATTTCTGCGTCTCCAGCCATTGGCTATACTAGATTCCGTCAGTTCCCTGTGCGCAAGACGTTCGGAAACGTAGCGCAACTTAGCTGTTTAGAGAGTGAAAATGAGTCTCAAAGGCCCCAGGGTTATCGGTATTGCCGCGCTCGCCATGGCGCTCCTGCTCGCGACTGCGAGTGCCCAGCAGAGTAGCACACTCGTTTCGCCGCGGGCGGCGGCCTATGACGCGACGCGTGAGACAATCTGCCAGGGAACGATTCTGAGCTACACAGAAGACTCGTTACTACCACCGATTGGCGCACACGCAACCGTTCAAACTTCGAGCGGTGCTGTCGACGTGCATCTGGGTCCCGCGTTATATCTCCGGGCCAACGATTTTTCTCTCTCCCAAGGTGACTTTGTCAGGATTATCGGTGCGACCATCTCCGTACAAAACGGCGAAATCTTTATGGCTCGCATCGTCCAGAGAGGACAACGGTTCATCGTTATACGATCACTCCGGGGATCTCTTCAGGCGATTGGCGCCGTCCGCGCGTTGCCTGAAGCGCGACGTGCAGAGACAACTCGTGGAAGTGCCCGATGAGCGTCCAGGGCAAGCGGCTCGGCTTGGTTTTCTCGGTCCTTCTTGTCTTTGTCGCCGGATGTGGCGGAGGCTCCGGCTCGAATGGAACACCTCCACCCGCTGCAAAGTTCTCGAACACGAGTTTGGCGGGCCAGTATGCCTTCTCGATGAGCGGTAGCGAACTCTGCGCCGGGCTCACTAGTTTCTTCACTCGGGCCGGCACTTTTACCGCTGACGGCAACGGCAATGTCACGACCGGACTCGAGGATATTAACGTATGCAACGGCGTCGCGACGCTGCGATTTACGGGTGGGAGGTATTCGATCGGCCCAAACGGCCGCGGCACTTTGAGCCTCGTGAACGGTGCAGGAACGACTAATTACAGCATTACGCTCACTACTGCCACCCAGGGCCTTATCGCCCAGACTGATGCAGACACTACGGCCAGCGGTTCGATTCAACGCCAGAACCCCGCGGCGTTCTCCAATCCGGCCATAGCTGGCGGCTACGTTTTTGACTTCAGCGGTGTGGAAGTTTCGGGGACGACTGTAAATGCGACATCCTTCGTTGGCCGCTTCAATGCGGACGGTTCGGGTAATATCAGCGGAGCTGTATTCGATTCTAACAGTGCCGGGACGCTCTCTGGGCAAAAGCCTTTCCCAGCGGGAGCGTTCTATCGAGTCGATACAAATGGCGATGGCAGCACATTTGGTCGCGGCACCGCAAACATCGCTGGGCAGGAATATGCTTTCTATGTTGTTGATGCGACCCGCTTGAAATTCACTGCGACTGGGACGAGTTTTCCTTCAGCGTTTGTCGGGGACGCCATCGCACAGCAAAATATTGCATTCAACAATACCTCTCTTGATGGCAGCTTTGCGTTTCTGATCGGCGGATCGAGTTCGACTGGTTCGATCGCAACCGCTGGGCGCTTCACGGCAGACGGCGCCGGCAAAATTACAAACGTCGTCATCGACGAGAACAACAGCGGCAGCCTCACTTTATTGCCAAACGGTACGGTCACTGGCTCCTACGCCATGGATTCCAATCAACTCGGTGGGGGAACGTTAACTTGGACGGACACCAAGTCGGGAACCTTCTCGTTCATCTTTTATCTGATTTCGCCGACGCAAGCTGTCCTTCAGGAAACCGACTCGAAGATCGTCAGTGACGGCACGTTTTTGGCCCAAACCACTACTCCCATTTCCTCAGCTGCGCTCGCTGGAGACTATACCCTCAGCTGGAGCGGCGTTGGGAACGACGCGGAAGATTTTGTCGGCCAACTCAGCCTCGCCGCTGCTGGTAACCTGGCGGGCAAAATAGACGTCAACGAATTTGGGACAGGGAAGCAATTCTTCAATGTTCCCCTCAGCGGCACTTTCACCGTCAGTGGTGACGGTACGCAGGCCAACACCGTCATATTCAATCTGCAGAGCACTCCGGCAGATACATTCCATTTTACCGCTTATGTTGTAAATCAAGACACCATCTTCCTTGTCGGTGCGGATAGCAACCGAGTCCTGATAGGAACGATGATCCGCCAACCCTGAAAGCCAAGTCCGCTTATCGGCTTTCCGAGTGTTCCAAAAACCCCTCCGCGCAGGCGCCCGCAAACTGCTGAATCTATGCGGCGAGACCCGAGCAGTTTCGGTGTTCCAAAATCAGATGTTTTGGGAACAGGCCAAAGAGCTCAAACAAGTCTGGGAGCGCCCAACGGTCCCAGCCGCAATGACGCTCCCTAGAACACTCAGCCCGGACCGGGCCTTGAATGTCCATATAAGCCTTCCGTCGAACGCTCAAAAAAGTTCCAATGTTTTCACAACAAGCTGATTCCTCAGGCCCAATCCGGTTCCGATCCATGGCGAAAAGGACCGCGGATTTCAGGGGCGCGTGGACTTGTTTTCTTGGATTCCCGTTTCCACCGGTGACGACCTAAAGGCCAGTACCACAACCCGAGTACCGAGAAATTTGGACCCTGCGTTCCATTGAGATATCAACACATGGCTGCGAGGATGATCGCTGCGGGTTGGGGCCTTGCGGGGACGACGGCCTCGAGAGATCGGGATCGTAGCGAGCTATCCCAATCCGCTAAACATAAAGTCGAGTTTATTCCGCCCACGCCAGCGCCCCACCATCCAGGCCCGGATTTTACATCCCTTGACGAATCCGGGCCCTTCCTCATCTGCATGTCGCGAACCGCTTGACCTGCGACCAGGAACCGGACTAAGTTCAGCCCCGGTATGGCTCTGTCCCGCTCATTGCCCGAATCTGTTTCCAAAAAACCACTTCTCACTGACCGCGAAAATGAGGTCGTCCAACTGGTTGCCCAGGGCTGCCGCAACAAGGAGGTCGCCGTAAAACTCTCCATCAGCGAACAGACGGTGAAAAACCATCTCTATAAGATTTTTGACAAGCTCGGAATATCTAAGCGTCGCGCGCTGAAGATACGTACTCCGCCTGAGAAAGCCTACGTTTAATTCTTAACGTCAGAACGGTCAGGGGTTTCTCAAATTTAAGGTTTGTTGGAATGCACTTTATCCCATTGAGCATTGAGCTTTAACTGCTGTTTTCTCATCTTAGCTTCACTGTCGGATTGAATTTGGGCAGGCGTCTCGCATTTCATCTTTCGGTGAATCTGTCCTGTAATCGGTTAGTATAATCGTGCCCCCGTAGCTCAGGTGGATAGAGCATTCCCTTCGTAAGGAAAGGTTACGGGTTCGAGTCCCGTCGGGGGTGTTCCAGTTGACTCTCCAGAAACTCCTCTGTTATCTTGAAGATCCTTACGAAGGGTGTTCTAAAGACACCTGAGGTATTAGGGCGAAAGCCTTTGTGCCTAGAGGGGCTGAAACCGTTGAAGGGTTCGGCCCCCCTTATCTTCTGCGGCTCGCCATCAATTCATTTCAGCCGTAATAAATTCCTCTAGTGTTTTGCAACAAATTCCTAGCTTCTGGCACACGCCTGGAATTTTGCGCGATTTTCTTCTCGCAGTTCCTTCATCAGCAACGACGATGTAATTCTCTAGTTGAGCCAGAGCTATCACGTACGGGTCCGCGGGAGTTTTTTCGCCCCTCGCCTTGCACATTCCCGGATGATCGTGAGTAATTTGCCCTACGGCCTGCAGAAATTCAGGATCGCTCAATTTTCCATCATGTGCTAAGAGTGCTTTCTCGTAACGCTTTACGCGCTGGTAGATAGAGTCTGGTCTCAATTCAGTCATCACTTGAGAACACGTAAAAAGCCGGCGACGGCCTATAAGTTCAACAATCGTAGTCCATATATCTTCAACCTTGCGATGCAATCTCGTATTGACCCAAGCGGACGTATCGAACAGATACACATCCGGTTCCTCGTCTGTGAACAACAGCATGTTGCGACCCTTTCTCATTCAAGGGCCGCCTCGATACTCTTTACCGTGTTGGGACGCAACTGCATGCCGAAGAGCTCGGAAGCGTCGAGGGAGTTGATCGCATTACGTTTCACCGCCTCAAGAACAGTAGACGCGTGCAAATGCCCAATTCTTTTGAGATGTATCCTGACAGCGGAAACCTGGCGCTTTGAATCCACAGGCACAGGTTTCGGGGGATTCGGAATATCCCACGGCGCAGTACGCTTCGCATAGAAGCCCACCGGAGCCAGCCCCGTTTTTTCCAGTCTCAACGCGATCGCTCTATTGCTTACACGGAACCAGCCTGCAAGTTGCTTAACGTGCGTATCGGAAAATTCATAGGGAGTATCAACACCCCCGACACACCGGGAGATCGCGTCCATGAGATCGCCTCTTGGAATTAGAAAGCTGGCCGCAAACTGATTGCAGAACCGTTCTACTCTGGTTTTATCATTGTTATCGCTGATGCCGGCATTTCGTAGGAGCAGATGGCAGTATTCGTGGAAGAGGGTAAATATCTTAGCGCCTTCAGTTGGTTCACTATCATTGACACAAATTGCGGCAAGATCATCGTGAAGAATAGAAAACCCGCTAAGTTCCTTGTAGGGAAGCGACATCATGTATGTAAAAACGCCGCGATCTTCGATGTGTTCACGCCACTTGCGTCGGGCGCCTGCCAATCCATTCCATCCGCGTTGCTCCATAATACTAACGTCGAATCTCTTGCGCTCATGGGCGGCAACTTCAGCAGGATTGTCGGTGAGTTTGGCGGTTCCGATCTTCAGGCGTGGAACTATGCTGCGAATGTCGCTAGAAATATCGTCAAACGCTTCCAATGCCTCGTTGATTTGCTCGATCGCAACCAAAGTCTCTAGGGACAGCCTCTTTCGTCCAAAACGACGACGGTGATCCGTGGGCCGCTTGGTTGGTGGCAATGGTTCCGGCATTAGCAGGCTGGAAAAGTTGATGCGGTACTTGGCAGACATCTTCCGCAATAAACTCACGAGCGGTTTCGTCGCGCCGGATTCGTAGCCCAACAGGTCGCTAGAAGGTATCCCTAGCCTCTCTGCGGCATCATCGAGAGTTAGGCCGCGAATCTCGCGCGCCCACTCTAGAACCTTGCCATTCACCGTTACCTTAGCCATAGTTTCGCTTTCTTGATTTTTATTTGGCAGCATGACACACTCTTCCGGTCATGCTGCATTCACCTGACGACTCCGCCAAGAATCAAAGGTGAAAGTTCAGCAGTTCGGCATTACTATGTTTTCCGAGGACTCACGTTCTGTGACATTGAGTCCGTAGTCGCTACCCACCCCTCCCTCTCATCGCCGTTGAATTTCGTTCCACTTTCCTGATTTGCGGGCATTGTACCGGAAATATAGTTCAGTCAGGTAGCGCTGTAAAAACTCGCTTCGCTAACATGGTGGGCGGCCCGCCATCCCTCGACACCCTTTCTTGAAATCACTTGATTTCGGAACATCTGAACCGCCCATTTTTCACCCCATTGATTCAAAGGCTTACGGGAGCCCTCGCGAAAGGGTTTTAGGAACAAGGGCAAAAGCCACATTGCGACTACAAACGACAGTCGTTATGAAATCATGAATCAATTGCCTGTGCTCCGCTCCCGACTCCACAAAGTAACCGTTGAAGCAGCGGGCCAGAGTCTCGTCCCGCCCGAAGATCCTTTCTCATTCCTAGAACGTATCCCCTATTGAACAGTCTTGCAGCTGCCGGAACGGAATACTAAGTGTGTGTGCATAAGAGGAGGTTTCCATGACAATAGCTCCAGTTTCGCCGGCGGGCGGCAGCAAGCCCCCTCCTGCTTCTCCAGGCACAGAGCGAGTGGCCGATATTCTCGAACAGGAAATCGACCCTACGATTCACGCGTGGCTCGGGCTTGTCGAGAAAGAAGCAGACTTAATCCGCATCCCGTTGAATTTTGAAGAGCGGACAGGCCATCTTCCGAGACTCCTCCATGACGTGATTGCCAGGCTCCGTCTCGACAAGGGATCTAAACCTTCGGTTTCTGTCACTGCAAGTCTTCACGGAACGCTGCGATTCAAACAAGGGTACACCGCTGCAATGGTTGTAGATGAATCCAGGATCCTGCAGGTCTGCATTTTTTCAACGCTGCACAAAAATGAGCATCGCGTCAAATTTAACAAGTTGCTTCCGGACGTCGTGACCATCGCAGACGAAGTAGATGCGCAATTAAAACAGCAGATCCTCGCCTTCCTGCCACTCAAGCACACCGAGAAGAAGCAGTGAAGACCGAATTTGCTCCGCGTATGAACATCAAGGAATCCAATACGAAATCGCCGCCGACCTTTCTCGATACTTCGGGAATCGCAAGAACGGTTGTTGCATTTCGGAAAGACGAGCAGATTTACAGTCAAGGCGATGCGGCCAAGAGCGTCATGTACATTCAAAAGGGCAACGTAAAATTCTCGGTGGTTAGTGCGTCGGGGAAGGTGGCTGTGGTCGCGATGCTTGGTCCGAGCGATTTTTTTGGCGAGGGCTGCATGGCGGGTCAGTCAGTCCGCACGGGCACGGCTACTGCCATTACGCCGACCACCGTTCTCGCCATCGACAGGGAAGAGTTGCTTCGCATGCTCCGTACGCAAGACAAGTTATCGGACTGTTTTGTCTGGTTTATGCTCAGTCATAAAAATCGAGTCGAAGAAGCATTGATCGATCAGCTCTTCAATTCGTGCGAGAAGCGGCTTGCCCGAGCACTACTCGTGCTCGCTCGTTATGGTAAAGTGCAGCACCAGCCAGACGACGAACTGCCAATTGTTTCCCAAGAGACCTTGTCGGAAATAATCGGCACCACGCGCTCGCGCGTAAATTTCTTCATGAGGAAATTTAGAAAACTCGGATTCATTGAAATCCACAACCGTAAGATCCAGGTCAACAAGTCATTGCTCACATTTGTTTTGGACGAGTAAGCCGCCGCAGGGATCGCATTGAGCGCTTCCTTGATGGCCAAGTAGACTCATTCCGCGCGCGGGATCAATGATGTTGCGCTCATGCGGAGCCGCGAGGTTGTCGACGGTCAAGTCCCGAGAAACCCGGCTTAGCGGAACGTGAGCCGACCGGCCCTAGACGATCCGTCTATCGCGTTCCAAAATCCCTTTCCCGAGTTTTGGAACGGGGTACAGACGCGCGATGCAACGTAGCAAGCCCAACCCCTAGCTGACTCGCGATCGCACGCCAGGGAAGGCCCTGCGCGCGAAGCCCTACAATCTGCTTGGCGTCCATGACCTTTTTCGGCCGGCCCAGCCTTTTTCCCTTCGCACGCGCGCCGCGCGGAGCATTTCCAGGATTCCGGCGCGCTGCGATTCAGCGAATCGTGGTAGGCCGCTTTTCACGCAGCGCCGGACCCGCCGGCGTCTCGAAGGAGATATTCCTCTTCGGGAAACGCTGGAGCCAGGCTGCGGCCAGGGTGTGGGAGCTAGAACAACAAGGCTTTCAAATTGCCCACCTCCAGCGGGACGGTGAAACCTACGTCCGATACGTTCTCGAATCCGAGCCGCTCAAATTAAGACCGACCGATGGATCGGATTGGTATGAGCGCATTACGGGCAAACCACGAACAGGAAATCCGGACAACGTTCCGGATCTCCCTCTTTTTCCGGGAGGCGATAGCTAATGCCAAAGCTGCCTTGGTTTCGATTTTTTCCGAGCGCTTGGTTGAGCGACGCCGCACTCTCCATCGTCTCCGAGGCAGCGCGCGGCGTCGCTTCTGACTTGATGTGCGTCGCTTTCGATATGCCGGAACGCGGAGTCTATAAGACGAACGGCAAGCCTTGGACCATAAAACAAATGGCGCACTCCGCGCGTGGCATGGGAAAGAGGCGCGTAAGATGCGTCAAGGAATTGATCACCGCGGGCGTACTGAAGAGACGGGAAAGCGGGGAATTTTATTGGTCACGAATCGTCCGCGATGACCTTGAGCGGCAGATGGAGCGCGAGAAAAAACAGAAACAAAGGCAGGCTAAGCAGGTCCCGTCCGGGACCACCTTAGAGCAAAGTAAAGTTCACTTTCCGGGCCAAAACGGGACGACGTTTCATTGAAAAGGCAAGAGATATGTCCATTCTGTCCCCCGATTTTCCCGGGTAGAAGTTAGAAGTTAGAAGTTAGAGGGGAAAGGCCTCGTTTTTTTGGTTGTGAAAATTATTTAGATCTTGCTCTAACACGCAGTTCGAAAGAGACCCCTTTTAGATGAAAAGCAAAACCGAGAAAAGCTTAGACGGAATCAGCGCCGAAGACTCAAAAGTTTTCGCGAACGTCGAGTACGAGCGTTTTTTGCTTGGTTCGATCGTCGCTGGCAATAGAGAGTCAGAAAAGGCCCTGCAGTCGCTCCAGCCTGAAATGTTTTTCATGCGTGACAATGCCACGATTTTCAAAACCATGATTGAGATGCGCGAGGCTCGCAAGGACATCGACACAATTTCCTTGTGGGATCACATTTCGGAGCGCGTGGGGATCGATAGTGTCGGCGGCCTGACTTACCTTACGTCGCTATCCGACGGATTGCCAACCGTGCATTCATTATCGAATTACATCGCCTCAATTCAAAAGAACTACCGCATCAGAAAATACCAGCGCTACGCGGCCGCGTTGAATGCAATGCTCGAATCCGGTTCAGTGTCGGAGGATCAATTTCTTAAAGAGGCCTGCGAAGGATCGGCGCGATTACTTCGCGAAGTTGAGCTCAACGCCGACATTGGAAAATCTTTTTGGGAGGCAGGCGTCGAACTTTTCTGTTCCCTAGATGCAAAAAAGTCAGTGCGGATCACGACTGGAATTAAAGACGTCGACGATAAGACCGGAGGCTTTCTGCCGGGAGAGCTTGTTGTGCTCACGGCAGACACAGGAGTGGGGAAAACGATTCTAGCCCAACAGTGCCGCCGTAATGCGTGTGCTGAGGGATGGCACACGCTGTACTGCAGCGGCGAAATGCTCGCCCACCATTTAGTCGCGCGCGAAGTAGCGGCGGAGTCTACCGTCCCGCAATGGAAAATGCGCGTACCGGAAAAAATCTACGGAGATGAGCGTATCGCGTTGCTCGAGGCTGCCGGGCATCTGTGCAAGCAATGCCGAATATTAGACCGAGACTTGACGCTCGCCAGAATTGGCACGGCAGCCCGCGCCCTGAAACAAAAGTCCGGTCTAGATCTGCTCGTGCTCGATTATGACGAACTGATTGATGTTCCCGGAAAGGACGAATGGGAGCAGCAGAAAACCCTCACCAGGGCGGCCAAGTCTCTCGCAATCGAACTCGATTGCGTCTGCATTCTGATTTCGCAATTGAGAAAAACGCTCCAGGGCGAGGACCGCGCCAAGCCGCGACTGCAGAGCCTTTACGGGAGCGGTGCTAAGGCGAAACACGCCAGCATCGTTTTGTACGTCGACCGTCAGTTCGTGCGGGATTTAGAAGGCGATGAGACGGTCGCAAAAGTGTTCGTGCTGAAGAGCCGGGATGGACAGGTTGGATATGCTGATTGCATTTTCAATGTGAAGACGCTGCGTTTTGAAAATCAAAGACCGGAGACAGGTTCGACGTTCGAGAGACCGAGAAAGGATCTCGATTAATCCGTAATGGCAACCGCCTCCAAACTCGCGCAATGCAAGCCGCAACCGGAACAAATAAAGCAGAGCCGGGAATGGCTGGATCTGCGCGAATTGACCGAATACGCTGCCGTGTCAGAGCGCACCTTGCGCGCGTGGATGCACCGCACAATCGATCCCCTTCCGGCCGTTCAGGTAGGCGGCAAGATCCTAATTCGTCGCACACAGTTTAATCTTTGGCTGGAACACCATCGAATCCTACCGATTTCCTCAGTGGATGTTGATAGTATCGTCGCGGAGCTTACGAGCAGATGAGCGTGAAGATCAGAAAACGGAATGGCGCGTGGTGGATTTTCATCACTTACCACGGCCACCGTAAGGCAAAGAAGATCGGGACGCGCGAAGCCGCCGAACGCGTGAGGCGTGAGCTTGAGGCCAAACTTGCGTTGGGCGATATGGGCATTTTTTCCGCGAAACCTTCAGTCACCTTTGATGAATATGCGGACCGCTGGATCAAGGAGTATGCAGAAGTTCAATGCAAGCCCTCCACAGTTGCGAGTTATCGGCAACTGTTGCGTCTCTACCTGAGGCCGATTTTTGGCAGAACTCAACTCACCGAATTAAATCGCGATCGCGTGAAGGAATTTATTTCCGGGTTGGTGACGGCTGCGAAACTTTCGCGAAACACCATCCGTTTAATTTTGTGTGCACTCAGGGTAATCTGTAATCACGCTGTCGAAGACGGCATTATGATTCAGAATCCAGCCGCGCGCCTCGGACGGTTCACGAAAAGCGAAAGGCCGAAGTTTCAGGCCTCTGCTCTAACTCGCAAAGAGAGCGAGCGTCTCCTGGAAGCAGCAACGCAGATTTGCCCAGAGTACTTTCCCTTGTTTCTGCTCGCGCTAAGAGCTGGATTACGTCGCGGTGAAGTGATTGCGCTCAAGTGGGGTGATATTCAACTCGGCGAAAACGACGAGGACGGCAATCGCTACATTCTGGTGCAAAGGAATTATGCAGCGGGGCGATTTACAACGCCAAAGAGCGGGAAGTCTCGCCGTGTGGACCTGTCACGGCAGTTGCGCAAGGCGCTCATAGAACTTCGCGACAAGCGGCTCCTCGAATCATTCCTGACAGGCCAAGGCAGCATAGCCAACGAGCTGGTGTTCCCTTCCAGGGCCGGTACCGTGCTCGATCCCGCAAATATGATTCACTACTATTTCCTGCCGTGCATTGAGAAAGCTGGACTGCGCAGAATTAGATTTCATGATCTGCGGCACACGTTTGGGAGCCTACTGATACAGCAGGGCGCGTCGCTGGCCTACGTGAAAGATCAGATGGGGCATTCGAGCATACAAATAACCGTGGACACCTACGGCCATTTGATTCCGGGGGCAGATATCGCGTGGGTCGATAAACTGGATTCACCAACAAGTCCGCAACTAACTGCAACCCCCCTGCAACCGGAGGATTTGAAGCTGGAAGAGGAACTCTCGCAAGTGATTGAATCTAGTGGTGAGCCGGGCAGGACTCGA
>Ga0070735_10002804_pt1 | contig 15527 bp, 17 predicted proteins | sample Coa_R1_FD_66443 | JGI IMG/M metagenome (GOLD analysis project Ga0070735, IMG submission 66443) | Surface soil microbial communities from Centralia Pennsylvania, which are recovering from an underground coalmine fire - Coalmine... | ecosystem: Environmental > Terrestrial > Soil > Unclassified ... | reverse complement strand
AAGCTGGCGCACCGGCGTTCGCAAGAACGGCTCCATTTCGAGAATCCGCGTGAATGTCTCCAAATTGCGCTCGTACCGGTCGCGCGGGATGGTGTAGATGGCGCGCAGCAATTCGAACGATTCGACGAGCGGCAGATCCCAGTAGAGCTGGCTGCGCTGCCCGAACACGACGCCGATGTTGCGGGCGTTACGCTTGCGATCGCGATACGGCACGATGCCGGAAACTTCGAGCGTGCCGGCCGTCGGCACCAAAATGCCGGTCAGCATTTTGATCGTCGTCGATTTGCCGGCGCCGTTCGGCCCGATGTAGCCGACTAGTTCTCCGGGCTCGAGGTCCATATCGACGTCGCGCACCGCAACCTTCTCTTCGTATGAGCGAGAGAATAGCGTGCGAAGGGCGCCGCCCGCTCCGGGCATGCGCTTGACCGTGCGGAAGACTTTACGCAGCCCGCGCGTGCGGATGATCGGCATGGCGCTCAGGCTTATACCGAGGCCTCGCGCAGCCCTCGGGCGCAATAGAGCAACGTGGTCATCACCATATCGAACCTCTACGGCTGCGGTGCCGTTGCAATAGCACATCTGGTCGCCGACCGTCTTGGCTACGAGTACGTCGACGAGCAGCTTCCGGTGGTCGTCGCCAAGCGGCTCATGACCTCTGCAGCAGCCGTCGAGTCTGCGGAAAACGTGGCCGAGAGCATGAGCGAGCGCATGTTGCGGGCGCTGGAGTCCGGCACTCCCGAACTGCGCGGGCAGCTCGGCGTCACGTTCGACGAGGACGTCCTGCGCGAAGTCCAAGAGGCCGTGCGTGAATATGCCTCGCACGGGAATGCGGTCATCGTCGGGCGAGGAGCCAATGCGATTTTGGGACGGCGGCCGGACGTGGTGCGCGTGTTCATGTATGCGCCGCGCGACTGGAGGATTCACCACATCATGGAAGGCCATCGCGTCGAGGAAAAGGTCGCTGCGGCGGAAGTCGATCGCATCGACAAGGCGCGTACCGAATACATGCGCGCGTACTACGGCGTGACGTGGACGGACTCGGCCAACTACGACGTGTGCGTCGACACGGCCACCTTTGGGCCGCAGGCCTGCGCCGAGATCATCGTGCGAGCCGTCGGAACGCGATGATCGAACGCCGCCTTCCGCCGCGTCAGGTCTCGATCTTCTCGTCACTGCGCATTCGCGATTTCCGTTTGCTGTGGATCGGTCTGCTGATTTCGAATTTGGGCACGTGGATGCAACTCACGGCCACGGGATATTTCATCGCGAAACTGGCGGGCAATCCGCACACGGCTTCGCTCTATTTAGGTTTGCAAGGTCTGGGACGCGCCATTCCCGTGCTGTTGCTCTCTCCGGTTGCAGGCCTCGTGGCGGACACGCTGCCGCGGCGGCGCATCTTGTATTGGACGAATACAATCATGGCGCTGCTCGCGCTGATTCTGGCGGTCTTCACCACGCTGGGCTGGATGAATATTCTCGGATTGATCTTGATCAACGCCGCAAATTCCGCGGCGATGTCGTTCGACTCACCCGCGCGCCAGAGCTGGGTTCCGCTGATGGTGCCGCGCGAGTACATCGGCAACGCGATCGGATTGAACTCCGTTGCGTTCAACGCGCCCGCCGTGATTGGGCCGGCCGTGGCGGGGGTGCTCATTGCGTCGATCGGTATTGCGGGATCGTTTTACGTGAATGCCGTTGCAACGATGGCCGTGGTCGTCGCCCTGATCTTCATGCAGCCAGCGCCGCCGAGCACGTCAACGCGAAACGAGCCGTTTTTGCGATCGATCGCCGAGGGTCTGCGCTTTCTTTTCAACCACAAGATTTTGGGTGCGATCATCACGGTGTTCATCGTGACCGCGCTGCTCGTGCGACCCTACAGCTCGCTGCTGCCGGCGTTCGTCGTGAACACGCTGCACGCAAACGCGAAAGGCCTGGGCATCGCCATTGCTGCGACTGGCATCGGAGGCTTTGCGGGCGCCCTGCTTACCGCATATCTCGGCGCGCGCGAACAGCGGGGTGTGATTTGGATCGTTTCCGCCGTGGTGATGTCGGCGGGAGTCTTGTCACTGGGATTCGTCTGGAATCTCTGGATTTCGCTGCCTGTGCTGTTCGTCATCGGCACGGCAACGCTGACATTCCTCGGCGCCTCGAATACGCTCATTCAAACGCTTTCACCGGACGAAGTGCGCGGACGCGCTATTTCGGTCTACACGATGGTGGCGCTCGGCTTTGTACCCGGCGGCGCGCTGATCATCGGCGCCCTGGGCGCGTCTATCAGCCTGCACGTCGGTTTTATCATCGTCGGCGCTGCAAGCGCCGCCGTCGCCGCGTGGTTCTGGGTCACGCGCCCGATCTTGCGAACCGTATAGGCCGAAAGACTCGAAGATGAGTGCGAGTTCGGCCCGAAGTGTGGACGGGCCGGAGGTGCGCTATGACGGCACTGCGTGCATTCATTACAATTGGCCTGGCGCTGTTTTGGTTGGCACTAAGCGTGCCGCCGATATTCCAGACGCCGCCGAGCGCCTATACCGGAACGCACGTGCTCAGCACGGACGCGCTGATTCAGCCGAATCTCGTTCGCGTCGATCCTGATTCGCCCGCTTATCGCGCCGGTTTGCGCACGGGCGACGTCCTTGGCTGCCTTTCGCCGCGAGACGCCGCGCTGCTGCTCAATAATCGGCACGCTTCGCTAATGCGTGCATACCGGCGCAACCTCGTAATTTCAACGTGCGTCCGCCGGAACGGCTCGGAGTTTCCCGTACATTTCGCAGCGCAACCCGGGCCGCCGCTCACAAATTCCTATGGTTCCAATTTCTTGGCGGCACTGCGCGTTCTGACGATACTCGTGTTCTTTTTCACGGGCGTTGCGCTCGTCATGGCACGGCCGAGTCCGACGACGTGGGTTTTCTTCGCCTACTGTCTGGCGAGCGCGCCGTCGTATGCGGCGCAAGAATACTGGACGATTCTCCCGGCGTGGGCGCATGCGATTGCTTACGGCCTGCCGACGACGATGACGTTTTCCGCTGCGGCGTTCCTGCTGCTCTTTTCGGTGCTCGTTCCGAGCGAGTCCATCCCCTCCGGCTGGCGGCGTCCGGCGTTTTACTGCGCCTGCGTAATCGCGGCCGCCGATCTCGCACTCATGGCAACATACGTCTGGTATACCGGTGCGCATTTTTCGCTCGAGATAGTCGCTGCACCAGACAGAATCCTTACCATTCTCACCGTTTTGGTGGTGGCAACGCGCTTATTCACGATGGAGCGAAGCGAGCGCGCGCGCTTCGGGTGGGCCGCGTTTGCCATTATTTTCGGCGTCGTTGCAAACGACGTGCGCAACGTCTTCGCCGTAAGCACGTCGCAATTTGAATCGTCCGCCGGGATCTTAGCTGCGTACGCGACGGTCGGGATGCCGATTGCGCTGATGTACGCAATCCTCAAGCGGCACGTGATCGACGTGCGATTCGTCATCAGCCGCACGGTCGTATACGCCGTCATCACAACGCTGGTCGTAGGCCTCATCGGCGTCGTGGACTGGGCGACGAGTACCTACCTTAACGGGGCACGCGTTGCATTGGCCCTGGATGCGCTCGTGACAATCGCGCTGGGCTTTTTGCTGCATCGCACTTACGGGTGGATTGAGCGCGCAGTCGACGTAGTTCTCTTCCGGCGAAAGCACCAAGCCGAAGCGTATCTCCACCGTCTTGCGCGTACGCTGCCCCTGGCGGAAAGCGAGGAGCGGATACATTACACGCTCGTGCAGGGTCCTTTCGACAAACTCGAGTTGACCGGAGCTGCGCTCTTCCGAAACGAAGGCGGCCACTTCGTTCCGGTGGCCTGCGAGGGCTGGAACGTCCTAAATTTGCCGCTCTTTGCGCGCGATCACGATCTGCTGCGCTTTCTGTCCGCGGAACGCAGCCGCTTCTACGTGGCGGACCTGCACGCTCACGTGCGCTCGCAGATCGTTGAACATGGGGCTGTGCCCGCGGTCGCGATTCCGATATTCGAAAGCAACGCGTTGACGGGCTTCGCCCTTTACGGCCTACACCGCGACGGCACCAAACTCGACCCGGACGAAGAACACGTTCTCGAGCATTTGTGCGAGATTGCGGCACAGGCATACACGGGCATCGAACTAGCGCGTTACCGAGGCGCGACGATCGGGCCGCCGGCCGTGGAAGTACTATGACGGCATTACGCGCGTTCATCACCATCGGGCTCGCACTGCTTTGGCTCGTCTTGTTCGCGCCGCCGATGTTTCAGACGCCGCCCGCCGTCTACACCGGCGTGAATTTGGTGCAGACCGGCGCCCCTATTCAGCAAAACATCATCCGCGTCGATCCCGGCTCGCCGGCGTACCTCGTTCGTGGTGTCCGCTGCCACCGGTTGGGATCTGTCTGCGGCGCCCGCTCTGGATGCGGAGCATGAACTCATCCGGTTCTTGGCCACCGAGCGGCAGAAGCTCCAGGTTCGCGATCTTCGCTCGCACGTCGCCGAGCAGTTCGAATCCGGCGGACCGTGTCCGGCGCTCGCGATTCCGATCTTCCAAGGCGACGACCTCACTGCGTTCGCCGTTTACGGTATCCACCGCGACGGCACCAAACTCGATCCCGACGAAATCGAAACGCTCGAGCGGCTCTGCGACACCGCCGCACAAGCTTACGTTCGAATCGAACTCCTCCGCTACCGCACCATATCCAGCGCGCCGCTCCCAGCCTAACTCGTAGCGTAATACGAAAACACGCCACCGCGTCGCGGCAACGAAAAAGCGCTTAAAAGACCGAGTAATAAAAAAAGCGCGCCGGCTGAGCGACGCGCTGCATAAAAAACGCCGGAGCGTTTATTTAGGCGGCGGCTGCAGCCTTCTTCCGGCGAGTAGACTTACGACGACGCGTTGCTTTGCGTGCGGTCGTTTTGCGAGCGGCTTTACGGCGTCCGCCGGCTTTCTTCTTGCGGCCTGCGGCCTTTTTACGTCCGCCGGCTTTCTTCTTGCGTCCTCCGGCTTTCTTGCGGCCACCGGCTTTCTTCTTGCGTCCGCCCGCTTTACGCGCGGCTTTGCGACGACGCGGCGCTGCCGCCTTCTTCGCGGCGCGTTTGCGGCGCGGAGCCGCTTTCTTTGCAGCGGCCTTCGGTGCCGCTTTCTTCGTACGTTTGACTGCCATTACTAGTTCAGTCATCCTTTCTCTGACTAACAAGTAGCCAGGGTTGTTGCCTATGTTATACACAATATCGGTCGTTAACGCAAATTTTGATAACGAAACGGTGATGTGAGGACGATGCGCATAGCGGTAGACGACGCGGTAATCGACGTGGTGAGCGAGGGATCCGGCGATCCGATCGTGCTGATTCACGGCTTTCCGGTGACGCGCGACGTGTGGGACGCGCAGGCCGCGCGGCTCGCATCTCGTATGCGCGTGATCCGTCCGGACCTTCGCGGCATGGGACGATCGAGTGTGCCTGACGGCCCATATTTGATGGAGACGCTCGCCGGTGACGTTGCCGCCGTCCTCGATGCGCTTGGTATCGATCGCGCGTGCATCGTCGGTCATTCGCTCGGCGGATATGTCGCGATGGCGTTCTGCCGCATGTACAGCGAGCGCGTCACTCGCCTCGCACTCGTGTGCAGCCGGCTCGCCGCAGACACACCGGAAGCTGCGAAATCGCGCGAAGAACTTGCCGATCGCGTTGAGCGGGAAGATCGTGTCGAGCCGATCGTGGACAGCTACATTCCGCGCTTATTTTCGCAGTGTTTATTGGAAAAACGCTCGCCGATCGTCGAACGCGCGCGAGCGATGTCCTTGCAAAATAGCGCGGCGGGATTAGCGTCGATGCTGCGCGGAATGGCGCAGCGCGTCGATGCGTGCGACATCGCGGAAGATTTGCAGATGCCGGTGCTTATCGTGGCCGGCGGTGCCGACCAGGTCGTGCCGCCGGGGGAGGCAGAGCAGATGGCCCGCGCTTTTCCGCGGGCCAATCTGCGGATGCTCCGGGGCAGCGGCCACCTGCCAATGCTCGAGGAGCCCGAAGCGCTCGGGGACCTGCTCTTCGGGTTCGCGGCCTGGGGAGGCTAGCGCGAGAGCGGCTGGTTACAGCTGCGGCGGAACAGGTTTATAAGGAAGAGCGCGCCCAGGATAATGGCGGCGATGATGGCCGCCGGGATGAGCAGGTGGATGACGACGGATGCGACCGCGATGATCGCGAGAACCGCCACCACGAGCAGGACCAGGCGCAGGTAGGTGTTGAGCATGCCGTAGGGACTCCTTCGGGACTTCACTTCTTGCCCGTATCTACCGATAGGATCAGTACGGAGTTTCGGGCCCACAGGCCCAGGAGGCAAAAATGGACGTCGGTTCGATCGCCACCGGGATGGCGCTCTCCTCGGTAGCGGGCCAAGTCGGCGTCGGCGTCATGAAAGACATCCAGAACCTGCAATCGGATCTGGTGGCGCGTCTCTTCGGTTCAATGGGAATCGGGAACAGCATCGACGCCTACGCATAGATGAAAGCGTTGGAGCAGTCCTCCACGATGTGCAGCAGCAATCGGCGGATCCTCGTAAGGGGGTCCGCCTTTTTCGTGTTGAAAACTATGCCGCATGAATAGACTGGCGTATTTTTTTATTTCACTTGCCGCAGCGGGGGCGGTAACCGCGGGCACCGCGCTGGCGGCCGGCGCCCCGATCCGCCACCTGGTCTATAACTTCGACGTCTCCATTTCGACGACGTCCAACGTGCAAAGCGCGGTCACGACCGGCGAACCGATGACCGGCAGCACCAACTTTCAAGCCGGAACGGGCGATCGCGGCCAGATTACGGTCGACGTGCTGTCCGTGCAGCCCGATACCGGTCTCGTCGTGCAAATATCGGAAAAGACGACGAGCGGCGCTCGGAACGCCGATCCCACGATGTGCGTGGTGTACGGAAACACCGAGATCATTTGCGACCAGAGCAAAGGGCAGCTGTACCAGGAAGAACTCGCGCTGCTGCGCCTGCTCGGACACGGCTTCATCAATCCGGCGACCATCGACGCGAAAAACCACTGGCACTACGGAACGAACAATCCGCAGTCGCAGGAGACCGACGATTTCACGCTCGGCAAGGCGAACGGCGATCTCGTCCCCGTCACGTATCAGCGCGTGCTCAAAGTGACGGGCGGATCGGGATTCGACTCCACAACCGACGGCAGCATCAGCTACAACCAAAAGCTCAACGTGCCGATCTCGATTAGCGAGAATACGTCGATGCGTAAACAAGCGGGCATCGGCACCTACAACACGACGCAGCAGAAGATTACGCTTTCACTGGCGTCGGATTCGATGCAGACCGCGCAGAACCACTAAGTCTACACGCCTGAAAGCGCACCCGGCAGCCATGCCGGGTGCGCGAAAATGAGCGCGCTCCATGCGAGCAAAGCCGCGCCCGCAACGGGAACAGCGGAACGTCCGGAATACGCGATCTTCTCGAAAACCATCAGCGCCGTGAGTGCGGCCATCCACCAGAGGTTTGCGAAGCCCGCGGCAAAGCTCACGAGCATAAGCGCCCAGCAGCATCCGACGCAGAACAAACCGTGCCGGTATCCGATCGAAAATGCCGCTTTGGCGCCGCGCGCGTAGTGGCGAAGCAAGAAATTCGCAGGAAGGCGGCAGGCGCGCAAACACGCGTCTTTGAGAGGCGTGAATTGAAATGCGCCCGCCAGTGCGAGAATCGTTCCGCTGATGAACCACGGATGCGCCCCAAGCCATGCGACGCGATCGACGACGCGATGCAAAACGACGTCGGCGCCGAATGCGAGCGCGCCGAACGCGCACCACACCGCAACGTACCCCGCGATGAACGTCGCGAGCATGATCCCGCTGCGCGGCTGATTTGCAGACGCATGCGCAAAGATGCGCATGAGCGGCAGGCTGGTTGGGAGCATCATGGCCGCAATCATCACGAGCCAGGCGAGCAGAAAAAGCACGAGGGCGACCGGGAGTGGCGGACCGCGCTCAATCAACTGATCGTGATGCAGCAGAAATGCGGATCCGGAGAGCTGCGCCGCAACCGCCGCACACCACGCAACGGCGATCGTGATTGGGATTGCTGCCGGAAGTGCCCTAACCGCTGTACGCGATGGTGTAGTCACCTTGTATGGCGTTTCTGCCTTCAAAGGTCCAGGACCAATTCTTCCCATACTTCGTCGCGTCGACGTTATGGTAACTCGCCTTCGAGACGTACGCCGGCGTGCCGGGAATCGTGGAGAAGATCGAATCGCGAAGCGTGGTCGTCGTTCCGTCCGGTCCTCTGTATGGCACTATCGACGCGGTAATATAGGTGCCGGCTTGCAGAGTTCCCGCACCGCCGCGCACCTCGTGTTTGATCGGGACGCGCTCGAGCCCGACGATTTCCCCGACGAGTTGAGCGAGATCCGCGAGCGGGCCGCCGAGTTTGCCGGTGTAGGCGTTCGTCAGCGCCGTAACCTGCTCGTCCGTCGCGTTTTCGTCGACGAGCACGATTAATTTCCAAGTCTTGGGCGTCAATACGTTTCCCGGAATCTGCGCGAGCATGATCATACTGAGCCCGCTCACGTCGACGCCGTCGATCTCACCGCGGTCGAAGTGATATGCCACGAACGCATCGCACGTTCCGCGATCCGGATCCTCGCCGATCCAGCACGGACACAGTACGTCGCAGGAACACGCTTCCAATAGCGTTCCTTGCAGATTGTAGACGTAACGTTTGGCTTGTTCCAACTTGCCGGGCTGCACTGTTGCCATGGGGAACTCCCTTCAAACCACCCGATGTCTACGGCGAGTATACTGCCGCTTTTTCGAGTGCAACATCCACCCAAAGGCCTACACATTGCAGCGGCGGCGAAGTGCAATCATCGCGGCTACTCCGCACGCGGGTCCGGCGGAAAGCAGCATAAAGGCGAATTGCCATCCGAGCTCTCGCTGGGCTGCTCCCACCAGCCAAATCGTGAGCAGCGTGATGAAAAAGCCAACGCCCATTTGGAACGTCAGCGCGCTGCCTGCGTACTGCGGCGGCGCGAGTTCCGATACGGCAACGGAGAACTGCGCGGAATCCGCAACCACGCTCGCACCCCAAATGACGAAGACGATGCTCAGCAACCACGGATCTCGTCCGTACAAAAAACCGACGGAAAAAGAGGTGATGCCGCTGATCAGCAAGGCAATTCCTGCGACTGTTGCTCGCCCGAAGCGGTCGGAAAACATGCCCGCCACGATGCAACCCGCCGCGCCCGCGATTCCGAACGCGGTGAATACGATAACGGCTGACGGAACATGCGCGCGCGCGGCATTTGCGCTCGCTTGGTAAAACAGCGGCGCCCACGCCCACACCGCGTACAGCTCCCACATGTGCCCCCAATAGCCGGCGTCGGCGAGCAGCACGTTTTTGTTTTGGAATACGCGAGGAATCGCGCGCATGTCGAATCGCGATACGTGCGGCAACTGCACGCGAGGAATCAAGGCGCTGAGCGGCACGCCGAGCAGAGCGAGGATACTCGCGCCCATCACCACGCCGCGCCACGGAAGATCGCCCGCGAGCAAATGCGGCGAGAACGAACCGAGCGTCAGGGCGCCGACCGCGATACCGGTGCTTACGCCGCGGCTGCGCGGATACAAAGCCGTGAGCAGACGCACCGTCGGCGGATACACGAGCGCAAGTCCGACGCCGGTGAGAAAACGGCAGGCGAGAAGCAGTGCCGGCGTGTGCGCAACGAGAATCGCGCTATTCGCGAAGACGGCGACGAGAATGCCGCTGCGAATCAGTGCGCGCGGCTCAATCGAGTCCGCAAGCGCGATTGCGGCGCTTACGAGGGCGCCGCAGACGAATCCCAGCTGCACGGCGCCGGTGATCCAGCCCCGGTCGTCCGCTGCAACGCCGAAAGCCGTCGCAAGCGGCAATATGACCGCGCTGGCTGAAAACCACGTGCCCATTGCCAGGACGTCGCAGCCGGCAATGAGGCCTAGCGTGCGGATTGCCACGCATCTAGCGTACGCTCTTACGGCGGCCCGGTTAAAGAGCCCAAATGGTCCAGTACGAAGTACATCGCGCCGACGTGCGGCATGGAGTCGATTTCACCGCTGCGCAGTTTCTCGCGCAGTTCGTCCAGCGTTGCCAGCTCGACGGCGATGTCTTCCGTCACGTCGAGTTGCTGCTCGCCGTTTGGATATGCGTCCTTCGCGAAGAACAGATGTGCGATCGTGTCGGCGTTCGTGGGATCGGTAACGAACGAGCGCAGATGTTCCATCGAGCGGGCACCATAGCCGGTTTCTTCCGCGAGTTCGCGGATCGCGGTTTGCAGCGGCTGCTCGCCTTCATCGATTGCGCCCGCGATCAGTTCGAGCAGCACCTTCGCGGCGCCGTGCTTGTACTGCCGCACGAGGACGACGCGGCGATCTTCGGTGAGCGCGAAGACGATGACGTAGCCGCGGCTTTCGCGGACGTAATAGTCTTCGATCACGGTGCCGTCGGGCAAAACGATCCGATCGCGCCGTATCCGCAAATACGGGCTGTCCAAAACATAGGAGGAGGCGGCAACCCGCCAACCGGCATCGTCCATCGCGCCGCACGTTCGCACGGCGGTCGGCGGGTCCCCGCTGGTTCGTGGCGTAAACACAGCCGCCGTGAGTAAAATCGTCGTCGTCGGCGGCGGCACGATGGGTGCCGGCATCGCCTTCGTAGCCGCGGCCGCAGGATTCGACGTCGACTTGATCGAGCCTGACGCCGCAGCCACGGACCGCGCAAAGCAGCGCATCGCCAAAGACGCCGAGCGCGCAAAGAAGCCGGACGCTCGGGCACGCGTTCAATTCTACGCCGCGTTGCAGACCGGTGTGCAAGCTGACGTGGCTATCGAAGCTGTGCCGGAGCGCCTCGAGCTCAAACGCGAGATCTTCGCGCGCATGGCGCAAACGTTCGATTCGCAAACGCTGCTGGCTACGAATACCTCGTCGCTTTCGGTGAGCGAAATTGCGCAGGACGTGCCGCACCCGGAGCGCGTGCTTGGTCTGCACTTCTTCAATCCGCCCGCGGCGATGAAGCTCGTCGAGATCGTGCGCGCCGACGAGACGGGCGACGAGGTGATCGAACGTGCTCGCGCGCTCGTCGAGCGCATGGGTAAGACCGGTGTGCTGACGGCCGATACACCGGGATTCATCGTAAACCGCGTAGCCCGGCCGTTCTACTTGCAGGCAATGCGCGCGTACGAAGCCGGCGTTGCTCCAATCGACGATCTCGATCGCCTGGCCCGCGGCGCCGGCTTTCGTATGGGGCCGTTCGAGTTGATGGATCTCATCGGCATGGACGTGAATCTGGCGACGACTCAGTCGGTGTATGAACGTACGGGCGAGGATCGCTTCGAACCGGTTGAGGCACAACAGCAGCTCGTCGCGGAGAATCGCTTGGGGCGCAAGAGCGGCGCCGGATTCTACGACTATTCGCAAGGCGTCCCGGCGCGCGACGATGCAGCGCCGCAGCCGCCGGCCGGCGTGAATCACGACGAAACACTTGTCGTCGTCGGCTACGCAGGTCTCGCCGTCGAGATGCACGATCGGCTGCAGCAGCGATACGCGAACGTCACGCTGTGGGAGGATGAAGAGACGCTCGACGAGATCGGGCCCGAAACGACCATCGTATTCGACGTAGGTGACGGCGCGAACGATCGCGCGGACGTCATCGAGGCGCTCGATGCGCAACTGCCGCCCGAAACGGTGATCTTCGTAGACGCATACGCTACCGACATGCACGCGCTGGCGAAACGCTTGAGCCATTTCGAGCGCGTCGTTGGATACGGCATTCTTTCGACGCTCGAGCATCAGCGCGTCGTCGAGATCGTCGACTCGGATGACACGTCGGACGAGAGTCTGGAACTTGCGCAGGACCTTTTCGAAACGATCGGCTGCGGTGTCGCGCTGGTCGAAGATCGCGCCGGACTGTTCTTGGGGCGAACGGTGGGTTCGGTCGTGAACGAAGCGGTGTACGTGGTGCAGGAAGAGATTGCCACGCCTGAAGACGTCGATCTCGCGATGCGCCTTGGAACCAATTATCCCCGCGGACCGATTGAATGGGGACAGGAGATCGGCGGCGATCGCATCGCGCGCATCCTGCGGCGGTTGGCCGCGCAGGACGGCGAGCAATTCGGGCCCAGCCGCGCGCTGTGGGTGCTCGACGTGCAATCGCCGGAAGACGTTCAACAAAATGAGTACGATCCGTTTGCAGGGGTAAGCCGGAATGAGTAGAGAGGTGGTCGTCGTCGACGCGGTGCGCACGCCCATTGGACGTTACGGAGGGGCGCTCGCGGAGGTTCGGCCCGACGATCTTGCCGCGGTCGTCCTGAAGTCTTTGATCGAGCGCTCGGGCTTCGATCCGGCGATCATCGACGATGTGATGCTGGGTGCGGCAAATCAAAGCGGCGAGGACAACCGCAACGTCGCGCGCATGGCCGTGCTGCTCGCGGGGCTGCCCGTGCACGTTCCGGGTGCGACGCTGAACCGTTTGTGCGGCAGCAGCTTGCAGGCGATCAATTCCGCAGCGCAGGCAATCGCGTGGGGTGACGGCGACGTGATGATCGCCGGAGGCGTCGAGTCGATGACGCGCGCACCGTTCGTGCAACTCAAGGCGCAGAAGCCGTACGAGCGTCCCGCGCAGCTGTGGGACACGACAATCGGTTGGCGGATGGTCAATCCGCGCATGAAAGAGCTCTATCCGCCGATTTCATTGGGTGAAACCGCGGAGCGCGTCGCCGAACAATACGGCATCACGCGGGACGAGCAAGATCGCTTCGCGCTCGAGTCGCAGCAGCGGACGAAAGCCGCAGTCGCTCGAGGCGCTTTTAACGATGAAATCGTTTCCGTCGGTGCGGTCGGCGTCGACGAACATCCACGGCCCGAAACCACGCTGGAAGCGCTCGCGAAGCTCAAGCCGGCATTCAAAAAAGACGGCACGGTAACGGCGGGCAATTCATCGGGAATCAACGACGGCGCCTCGGCGCTGCTGTTGTGCGAAGCATCGGCTGCAAAACGTTTGGGGCTGCAGCCGATGGCGCGAATCGTATCGTCGGGTGTTGCCGGCGTTCACCCCGACGTGATGGGACTCGGGCCGATTCCGGCAAGCCGAAAAGCGCTCGAGCGAGCAGGCCTGCGCATGAGTGAGGTCGACCTCGTCGAGATCAACGAAGCGTTTGCGGCACAGTCCATCGCGTGCCTGCGGGACCTGGAGATCGACCCGAACAAGGCGAACGTCAACGGAGGCGCGATAGCGCTCGGTCATCCACTCGGCGCCAGCGGCGCGCGTATCGCAACCACGCTGCTGCACGAACTCCGCCGGCGGCGCGCACGGTACGGCCTGGCAACGATGTGCATCGGCGTCGGTCAAGGCATCACGACGATTTTCGAAAGGCTGGACTAAAACCGATCATGACTGCAACGGCACCCGCAATGAAGACGCAGCTGCTCATCGGCAAAGAGTGGGTCGACGCAGAAGGTGCTAAGACGTATGCCGACGTGAATCCCGCGACGGGCGCCGTGCTCGCAGACGTCGCCGACGCGCATGCCTCCGACGTCGATCGCGCAGTGAAGAGCGCGCGCGCCTCGCTCGAGCGCGGCAAGTGGTCGACGATGGCCGCGTCACGCCGCGCGAAGATCATCTACAAGATGGCGCAGCTCATCGCCGAACGCGCCGGCGATCTCGCGCTGCTTGAAGTCCGCGACAACGGTAAAGCGCTTTCCACGGCAAAAGGCGAACTTGGCGCCATCGTCGACTGCTTCGAATTTTACGCTGGAGCCGCAACCAAGAATTATGGAAGCACGCTCCCATCGCCGATGCCCGGCTACCTCGCGTACACTGTTCGCGAGCCGGTGGGTGTCGTCGGCGCGATCGTTCCGTGGAATTTTCCGCTGCTGCTCGCATCGTGGAAAGTCGCGCCGGCGCTCGCGGCAGGATGCACCATCGTGCTCAAGCCCGCGCCTTCCACCCCGCTGAGCGCAATCGAACTCGGTAAAATCGCACTGGAAGCCGGTCTGCCGGAAGGCGTGCTGAACGTTCTCACCGGTGCCGGTCCCGAGCTCGGTCAAGCCATCGTCGAACACCCCGGCATCGACAAAGTCGCTTTCACCGGGAGCACCGCGACGGGTAAGCGCGTCGCGGCGACCGCGGCGCAAACGATCAAGCGCCTCACGTTGGAACTCGGCGGCAAATCACCGTCCGTCGTTTTCGACGACGCCGATGTGGAGCAAGCCGTCGACGGTGCGCTCTACGGTATCTTTTACAACGCGGGGCAGACCTGCGAAGCGCGTTCGCGCGTGCTGCTGCACGAGCCCATTGCGGATCAGTTCATCGCGCGCTTTCGCGAGAAGGCGCAGAAATTGCGCGTCGGCAATCCGGAAGATCCGCAAACACAGATAGGCGCGATTACGATGCGCGAGCAGTTCGAAAAAATTCGCAGCTATTGCGAGATCGGCGCGGGCGAGGGCGCAACCATCCTCTTCGGCGGGGAGCCGGCGCGGCTCGGAACGGGCTTCGAACGCGGCTGGTTCTGGAGTGCCACGGCGTACGAAGCGCAGCCCGCTCACCGCATCGCGCGCGAAGAGATTTTCGGGCCTGTAGCGACCTTCGTGCGCTTCACCGATGAGGCGCAGGCGATTGCGATCGCGAACGATTCCGACTACGGTCTTTCGGCCAGCGTTTGGGGGCAGAACGTCGGCCGCGTCAATCGCGTTGCGGCCGCGCTGCGCAGCGGAACCGTCGCCATCAACACGCCGTACGCGGTCTTTCCAGGCGTACCGTTCGGCGGATACAAGCAATCCGGCTACGGGCGCGAATTAGGGTACGAAACGATGGCCCTGTATTCCGAAACAAAGAGCGTGCTCACGTACATCGGGGAAAAACCGATCAATCCATTTGGAGTGTAGGACCCTGGGAATCGAACAGCTGAAAATCGGCGAACGCTACCAGACGACGTACGGAACGCTGTGGAAGGACGGCACGTACTTTGCGCGCGGTACCAAAGTAGTCGTCGTCGGCCTTCACATCGGGGAAGGTTTTTGCGTGCGATTCCCGGCGCAGGTCGACGATCAGCCGCTCGAGACGTGGGAAGAATGGAGCGAGGCGGACTTTTTGGCCGCGGACGGCAGCGTCGAGGATACGCCGCCGATATCGCAAGCCATGCTCGCCGAAGCGCAAGAGGTCTTACGCGATGCCGAGGACGGCTGCCATCTGCATCTGCACGAAGGCGAAGAGTAGCGCAGCACGTTCAGGACGGCAGCGACATGCTGCACTCCGCAAGCGGCGCAACGTTGCCGCCCACTTCGATCCCGCTCGCGCCGTAATCGCCGTGCACGAGAACGTGCAGGAAGCTGGTTCTTCCCATTTTCGTGCCCTGCTCGCTTACGAAGCGCGTGCCGTCGGCGTGCGGCGCCATCCCGCATTGCATCATGTACGCGGCAAGCGGGCCCGTAGCGCTGCCGGTCGCCGGATCTTCGATGACGCCGAGTTCGGGTGCGAACATTCGCGAGTACGCTCCCTCGGGCGTCGGCG
>Ga0070735_10002802_pt1 | contig 15532 bp, 11 predicted proteins | sample Coa_R1_FD_66443 | JGI IMG/M metagenome (GOLD analysis project Ga0070735, IMG submission 66443) | Surface soil microbial communities from Centralia Pennsylvania, which are recovering from an underground coalmine fire - Coalmine... | ecosystem: Environmental > Terrestrial > Soil > Unclassified ... | reverse complement strand
GAATCTGAGTGAGCGAGCCGACGCGGGTGACGGCGCCCCCACTCGCAAGCTGAAGGTTGGCCCAGGCCGGCTGAGGAGTGGCAAGGCGTACAAAGTCGCCGAAGCGGTGGAGCGGAGCCGACGACGGATAGGCCAGTGCCTCCCCGGTCGGCTGGACGCGATAGTCCCACATCGTGCCGGATTGCAGTCCGATCCCGCTCCCCGGCTGCGAGCGTGGAATCGCCAGCCGGTCGCGCCCCACCTGGGCGGTGAGGCTGTGAGGACCGACCCGAATGACGATGTGAATCTCCTCGCCGAGCGACCAGAGGTAGGCGAAGATGAGTACGAGATCGGCTGCCGCCACCAGGATGAGGCGGCCGTGCCGCGGCCACCAACCTGCCGCGATCGACAAACCGGCGAGCGCCAGGAAGGCAAGGGCCGCCGCCCAGGACCGGTAGCGCTCGAAATGGAGCGAGGCGGCCACGGTGACGACAAGAACGGCGGAAAGCCCTGACGCCAGGACGAGGCGGGGGGCGCGAGCCGCAGTTCGGTCCAGCCCCGGGGAGTCGCAGCCGCGCTCAGTCGTAATCTTCAGGCGGCGTTCGTCCCGTTCCTTCGAAATCGCGCTGGCGTCGAAAGTGCCACAGGATGAAGACCAGGAGCGGGATACCGATGACGGCGAAGATGATCGTTACATACACCCTGGCGCTCGCTTCGCTTCAGGGTACCAACAGCCGGCGCGGGGAGCGCTCAGCGACGTCCGAGGGCAGTACGTCCTAGACGGGCGGATCCGGCGACGAGGTCCCGCAGTCGGGGCACGATTACCGTTCCCAGCAAGACGGTGAACGGAATGGCGCCGAGCACGATCGCGGCGAGAACGAACACCGGCCGAATGCCCAGACCAGCCGCGGCGATTCCACCAAGCAGCGGTCCAGCCCCGAAGCCCATCGACGAAGCGGCACCCATCAGTCCGAAGGCGGTTCCCTTCGAGTCGGGCGGACTGGCAGTCGCCGCCCAGACGCCGACCAACCCGAAGACGCTACCGAAAGCCAGCGATGCGACCGACCGGAGGGCCAGAAAGACGACGAAGTTTCCGGCGTAGGCCTGGGGGAACAGCAGGAGCGCGGCGAGAGCGATTGAGATCATCAGAAGCGGCTTGACCGGGAGGTGGCGCTGCAGGCGGCCGGCCAGGTAGGCCCCGGCGGCAGACGCGATGCCCGACATCGCCATAACCCAACCGGTGTACGCGGCGACCTCCCGCGAGCTGTGGAGCAGGTCCTGCACGAAGAGCGGGATGATCGGCAGGAGGGAGGTGGCGGCCAGCTGGACGGCGAGGGTGAGGAAGACGACGGCGGCAAACGCAGGAATAAAGAGAACGGCGCGGATCGAGGGCCGCTTCTCGCGGGCCTGGCGCTCGACCGTGCGGCGCTCGGGCTCGCGAACGAACAGGTAGACCACGGCAGTGGCCAGGCCAAGGAGCACGCCCGCACCGACGAAGGGTGCTCGATAACCGAGCAGAACGGCGGCCGCGCCACCGCCGACCGGGCCAAGGGTCGCGCCAAGGGAGACGCTCATCTGCAGGAGACCCATCGAACGGCCGGTCTCCTCCTCGGGAACCGAGGCCGCGACCAGTGCCTGCGCCGCAAAGACGGTGCCGGTGAGCGACCCCTGGACCATGCGCAGGACCAGCAGCATCCAGGGAGATGACGCCGCACCCATCAGCGCCAGCAGAACCGCCGCGCTTGTCATGGCACGCAGCAACATGAAGCGGTAGCCGACACGATCGGCCAGACGCCCCCAGATCGGGCCGAAGATCGTCGCCGGGATAGCGGGGCCGAAGCCGATCAGACCAGACCAGAGCGCCGTCTGGCCGAGGCCATGGACCCCCAGGTCGTGCTGCAGGTAGAGCGGGACGAAGGGGAGCGTGAAGTCGAAGCCGACGATAGCGGTTGCCTGAGCGATGCAAACGGCAACCAGGGACGCGCGCCAATGCGGCGAACCCGCCGCGGCACGCGATGAAGCGTGCGCCATGAATTCCTTCAATCAATCCGCGGGCGAGCAGACGTCTCGAGGCGAGAGCAGGAACGCTCCAGCCCGGGGATGTGGTGGACTCTCTACCCTACCACGGCGTCGCGAAGCGGCTCCAGCCGGGCCAGCAGCTCAGGAGTCAGCTCCTCCAGTGAGTCGAGGCGGAGATCAGCGCGCGCCATGCGAGGATCAGCAGCCAGGTAGGGATCGGGCACCGCAATGCAGAACATACCTGCAGCCTTGGCGGAGAGCACGCCGTTCGGCGAGTCCTCGAGGGCGAGGCACCCGCCGGGCTCAACGCCCAGGCGCCGCGCTGTGCGCAGGTAGACGGCGGGATGCGGCTTTCCCTCGGGATCGTCCTCGGCCGAACAGATGACGTCGATGTAGGGCTCGAGATCGAGACGCCGCACCACGGCCCGAATCAGGTCCTCACCGGAAGAGGAGGCGATTGCGATCGACATGTCGGCGTCGCGGACGGTACGCAACGCGCTGTGAACTCCCGGCTTGGGCTCACCATCGGTTTCGACATGGTGGCGCACGCCGGCGACGATCTCGGCCGTCACCTGGGCGGTCGATGGGCCGCTCCAGGGGTGTCGCCGGTACCAGAGCTCGACGACCTGAGCGATGCGCACACCCATCGTGGCGAGCATCTGCTCCTCGGTGAGGTCCAGGCCGAGCCGGCCGAACACCTCGATTTCCGCCCTTCGCCAGATCGGCTCGGTGTCGATCAGCAGGCCGTCCATGTCGAAGACGGCTGCCTGGAAGGAAGTCACACCTCAGGCTAGCAGACGTCTTGACGAATGCCAGCCGGCGTTCCATGCTGTAGATATGGGAGCAAGGCGGCAGGACGCGGAGCTGGAGTCGCTTCTCGCGTCTGAGCGGGAAGCGCGGGCTCGCGCCGAAGCGGCGGAGAGCGCGCTGCGCACGATCATTGGAGCGGCTCCGCTTCCAATCGTCTCGCTGGACGTCGAGGGGAACGTCACCAGCTGGAACAGGGCTGCGGAGGCGATCTTCGGCTGGAACGAGACAGACGTGCTCGGGAAACCGTCGCCGACGATTCCAGAGGACGAGAAACCGGCATCCGATGCAGTTCTCCGGCACGTGCTGGAGGGCGAGACGGTGCGGGGCCTGCGGCGCACCCGGCGTCGCAAGGACGGTTCCTCGATCGAGCTGAGCATCTACACCGCGCCGCAGCTGGATGCTCAGGGCCAGGTGGTCGGTACCGTCATCCTGGCGGAGGACATTACAGAGGCAGTCCGGGCTCAGGAAGAGCGAGAACTGCTGCTTCGCGCGGAACAAGAAGCGCGGGATCAGGCGGTACTGGCCGGCCGCCGCTTCCGGTTTCTCGCCGAGGCCGGGAGTGAGCTGTCAAGCTCGCTCGACTACGAGACCACGCTAGGCAGCGTGGCACGACTGGCCGTGCCGCGCATTGCCGACTGGTGCTCGGTCCTGGTAGTGGAGCGTGATGGAGAGGCGCGACAGCTCGCCACCGCGCACGTCGATCCGGCCAAGGTGCAGCTGGCCGAGCAGCTGGCCGTTGAGTACCCGTACGACCCGGAAGGCACGACCGGCGCCCCGGCCGTCATCCGCAGTGGCGCACCGGAGCTCATTCGTGAGATACCGGACGAGCTGCTCGAGCAAGTGTCTCCCGACGAGCGGATTCTCGGGATCCTGCGAGATCTCGGCCTCAAGTCGTCGATGACGGTGCCGATGGTCGCACGTTCGCGCGTCGTCGGCGCCATTACGTTCGTCTCTGCCGAGTCCGGCCACCTCTTCGGTGAGGACGATCTGCTCCTGGCGGAGGAGCTGGCCTCCCGCGCCGCGCTGGCCGTGGACAACGCCCGGTTGTACCGCGAGGTCGTCGAGCTGGTGGGACAGAAGGACGAATTCCTCGCCGCCGCGGCGCACGACTTGAAGAACCCGCTTGCCATCATGAAGACGCTGGCTCAGATGCTGTCGAAGCGGGTCGCGCGGGAGGAGACGCCGGATGTTCCGCGCCTGCTGGACGTTCTAAGCCGGATCGACGTGGCCGCGACTCGGATGGCGGGGCAGATCAATGAGCTGCTCGATATCGCCCGGCTCCAGATGGACCGTCCGCTCGATCTCGACCGGCGACCCGCCGACTTGCTGCCAGTCCTGGCGGAGGCGGTCGACGAGTACCGGCATCTTACCGACCGCCACTGCATTTGCTTCAGCAGTTCTGTCCAGACCCTCCCCGGTGACTGGGATGTGGTGCGCCTGGAGCGAGCCATTTCCAACCTCCTCTCCAATGCCGTGAAATTCTCCCCGGAGGGAGGCGAGATTCTCGTGTCGATCAATGTCGAAGAGGGTGGCTCCGAGGGCTGGGCGACCATAACCATTCGCGACCGAGGGATCGGCATTCCCGGGCGCGATTTGCCTCACGTATTCGAGCGGTTCTATCGAGGGGAGAATGTGACACGCCGTATAGCAGGAACCGGTATCGGATTGTTTGGAGTGCGGCAGGTCGTCGAGCAACACGGGGGCCGGGTAGCGATCGAGAGCGAACTGGGAGCCGGGACGCACGTGTCGGTGCGGCTCCCGCTCCGTCCCATGGACGAAGGCGTGGTGTCAGACGGGAAGGGGTATCGTGATGAAGCGTGACACCTGGGATGTCGAGCCGGTTCTGGTAGTCGACGACGATCCGGATTTGAGACTGGCAATCCAGTGGGCGCTCGAGGATGAAGGTCTGGAAGTGGTGACGGCGGCGGATGGCCGTGAAGCGCTGGACGTCGGCACCAGAAGTCAACCGTCGCTGGTTGTGCTCGATATCGGGTTACCGGTCCTCGACGGCTACGCCGTTGCCGCGGGACTGAGGCAGACACATGGTTATGCGGTCCCCATTCTTGTGGTAACGGCTGACGGACGCGCCGCCGAGAAGGCTGAACGGGTGGAGGCGTTTGACTATCTCCACAAACCGTTCGAGCTCGACGATCTATTGTCGGCGGTCAGACGTGGACTCGGCTGAGGGGACGCTGCTGCCGCCCGCACCCGAATAGTTGCCGCCAAAGTGACGCGAATATGTATTTCGTCGCATATTCGTGGCGAAAACGGATAAGCGCTCTATTCGTTGCCGTTTGACGTATAGCGCTGCGAGGTGGGCCGAATTCTTGCGTTTGGCACACTTCTTGCAGATCGGATGAGGTGAGTCAACCAGAGACAGGAATGCAGTCCGGTTGACTACCAGGTGCGTCTTCTCCTTAGCCTCGTCCCGGCGCCGCGATGATTCTCTATCAGACGGCCCGTCAGCAGTATCACACGCGGCGCCGGGACCCTCCTCCGCAGTCATCACGTACCGAGGAGCGAGACACCGGCCAGGCCGTGCGGGGGCCTCGCCTCTACCCAGGTGATCGGTGCGAAGCGAACTGAGGGGCGGTCGGCGGTACGGTAGTGGTTCGCCCAGTAACCGCCGTCAGGTTGGCCGGTGAGGAACGGCACTTCCAGTGCGGACCAGCGTGCGGCGCATGCGACTCCTGGAGCGGCCAGTTCATCGTCGAGGCTGCCGGAAGCGGCAGCGGCATCCACCAGGCGCCGAAATGAACAGAGCTCGGCCGGCAGGATGCCGGCCGAGCAGCCTGGAGCTGTTGATTGGCGCGTCGCGATGGATGGCGGGTGATGTGCCTTCAGGCGTTGCTGGCGACCAGCTGACCCATCGTTTCCCGCACCAGCATCGGCAGGTTCTGCTCGATCCAGTCCGCCATGGCCCGGTCTTCGTCCAGAATCTGCTGGCAGACGCTCGCCGTCTCGGAGTCTCCGATAGCCTGCGCAGCGGCGATGAGGGCGGTATAGGATGCCACCTCAAAGTTCTCCGCGGCATAGTCGGCGAGCGCGTTCTTTACCATCTCATCCTGGGCGGCGCCGGTTGAGAGGGCCTGCATCTGGCCGAAGAGCGTCGCCATGCCGGTCTTCACGGCGGATGTGCTGCCGCCGAGCCGCTGCACGCACTGCTCGACCAGGTCGGCGTGACGCCGCGTCACCTCGAGATGCTGCTCGAGCTTCGCCTGAACCTGTGGGTAGTCCTTTGCGTCCTTCACCTGGTGCTCGAGTATCTGGACGAGCGCGTTCTCCATGCCGTGCGCGTCGTTGAGCCAGGCCTTTACGATGTCCTGATTCCCCATATTGCCGATCCTCCGTAGGTCTGGAAGTGTACTGTGACCAGAACGGTCTGTGCAATCTCGTCGCAAGAAGCGTGCCGCCGACTAGCAACGCACTCATCGCGTCGGCCCGCTGTGCTTGTCGGGGGAAGTATATAGTACGGCCTATATATAGACGTCCATATACGAATGAGCCCGCACTATCGAGACAACATGCGGTATGCGTCGCTGTAATCGCCGTTCAGAATTGCCTCTGTGATTCGATCTCTGGCGCACTCCTGCTTCGTGGTTTGGCTAATTGCCGGATTATGTGTAACCTTAGAAGTAGATAGAGGAAGTTCGAGAAACAGGATGGTTTGCGCCTCGAAATAGGGAAGCCGTACTGATACCTCAGGGAAGCTGCAGCCTTCGTCGGAAAACGCCAGGCAGGGCCGTCCAGTCTCCCGGTGCCTCGGGCCACGTCAGAACCGCTCCACTCTTCCTGACGTCGCCCCACGCGCTCCAAGTGCTCCTGCGGTCCGGGGCACCGGGCTCCGCTCCTCAACTCAGCAGCACGGGACAACCGCATATACCCGGCCACAGGACCCTCTGCATCGTACCCACCGGCCTGTGGCCGGTGTACCTTTTACGAGATGACCAACTTAGGAGATGACCAACACTTCTAGCGCGCGGCTGCTGCTCGTGGTGGATAGCCTGGACGTTGGCGGCGCCGAGTGGCATGTCGTCGAGCTTGCCGGGGCGCTGCGGCGGCGCGGCCGTGACGTGGAGGTCGCGTGTTCGGCGGGTGGCGAGCTCGAGCCTCGGCTCGAGGCGGCGGGGATCCGCGTCCACGTCCTTGGGACGTGCCGGGTGAGGCGGCGGACGAGCCCGGTGTATGCATGGAGGCTCCGAAGGCTCGTGACTGCCCGTGAAGTCGAACTGGTTCACGCCCACGTCTTCGCCAGTGAGGTGGCCGCGGCGCTCGCGGTTGCCGGCATGGGGATCCCGCTGGTCGTGACTGCGCACTCGGAGGCGTGCTGGATGGGCCCGGCCTCGCGTCGCTGGCTCGACCTGATTCGCCGGCGCGCCGATCATGTAATCGCCGTGACTTCAGGACTGGCGCAGCGGGCGCTGGCGCGGGGATGGGGCGGGGGCAACGTTTCCCTGGTTGCTACCGCGGTGGCCCGGGCCACTGCCGTAGCCGCCAGCTCGATGCGCCGCGACGGGCATGGGGGTGCGCATATCGGAGTGGTGGGCCGGCTCGTCCCCGAGAAAGGTATTGACGTTCTGCTGGAAGCAGCCGCCCTCCTGACGAACCGGTTCGAGAATCTGCGGGTTTCGATTGTCGGTGACGGTCCGGAACGGCTGAGGCTGGAACGCCAGGCGGGACGGCTGGGGCTGGACCGGACAGTTTGCTTTCTCGGTACGAGGCTGGATGTACCGCGCCTGATGCCGCGGTTTGAGGTTCTCGCCGTGCCTTCGCGGAGCGAGGGCGCACCTCGTGTGGTGCTGGAGGCGATGGCAGCCGGTGTTCCGGTGGTGGCGAGCGCGGCCGGCGGGATCCCGGAGCAGATCGTGGCCGGACGCGGCGGCATTCTCGTCCCGCCGGGTAACGTGTCCGCTCTGGCCGGAGCGCTGGCCACCGTGCTCAGTCAGCCGCAACTGGCGGAGCGCCTGGGAGAAGCCGGCAGGGCCGAGGCGGAAGCGCGCGACTTCGACGCGACGATGGACACAGTCGAGTCCATCTACCGTGGGGCAGTGCCGGCCCGCGTGGCGAAGGCGCGGTCTCACGCTGGTCATCAGGTCGGGATCGTAAGATGGGGAACGGCGAATCCACCGTCCGGTCCGGATCACCGGATCTGACGAGAAGCTCCGGACGGATACGCAATTGAAGGGGGAAGTGTGTGCGTGCCCTCGACCTGATTTCCGCCGCCCCGATTGCCGATGTCGATCTCGTGGAGCGCTTGTTAGGCGACGAGGTCCCGCTCGAAACCCTGTTGACGGCAGCCGATGAGCTGCGACATCGGGGGCATGGGCGCCGCATCACCTACTCGCGGAAGGTATTCATCCCGCTGACGCAGCTCTGTCGAGACCGGTGCGGCTACTGCACGTTCGCGCAGGCTCCGCGGGCCGGGGAGCCCGCCTTCATGGATGAGAAGGCGGTGCTGGAGGTCGCACGGCGGGGCGCCGAGCTCGGTTGTCATGAGGCGCTCTTCACGCTGGGCGACCGACCGGAGAAGCGCTGGAAGGCCGCCCGGGACGAGCTGCGGGGGCGGGGGTTCGCGACCACCATCGATTATCTGGCGCATGTGGCGGCATGTGTGCTGCGCGAAACAGGCCTCCTGCCTCACACCAACTGCGGCATTCTCGACGCTGCCGAGATGACCCGGCTGCGCGGCGTCGCGGCCAGCCAGGGCCTCATGATCGAGCAAACGTCGTCTCGCCTTCTCGAGCGGGGGCAGGCGCACTGGGCGGCTCCCGACAAGGTCCCGGCCCGCAGGCTGGCCACGGTCCACCTGGCCGGCAAGCTGGGCGTGCCGTTCACCACCGGGGCGCTGATCGGCATAGGCGAGACTCGCCGGGAGCGGGCCGAGACATTGCTCGTGATGGGTCGACTGGGCCACGAGAGCCACGTGCAGGAGATCATCATCCAGAATTTCCGGGCCAAGCCCGGGACGCCGATGGAGGGCGCGCCGGAGCCCGGACTGGCCGATGTGCTGCGCTCGATTGCCGTGACCAGGCTCTGTCTCGGGCCCCAGCCGCACCTGCAGGCGCCGCCCAATCTGGCGCCGGTTCACTACCGGCATCTCCTCCGATCCGGCATTGACGACCTCGGCGGGATCTCGCCCCTGACGATCGACTTCGTCAACCCCGAGGCGCCGTGGCCCCACCTGCGCGAGCTCGACGAGATCTGCGCCGTGGAGGGACTTCAGCTGTGCGAGCGCCTGGCCGTCTATCCCGAGTACATTCGGGAGCTCGGGAGCGCCGAGCGCTGGCTCGATCGGGAGGTGCTGCGCTGCACCCTGGCAGCGGCCGACGGTGAGGGACTGGCACGTCAGGACGCCTGGTTTGCCGGCTCGATCACGCCGCCGGTGCGAGGCCCGGCTCGTCCCCGGGTGGTACGTCCCGAGATCGCCGCGGTGCTCGACCGCGTCGAACAGGGCGTCGAGCTGGAGGAGCGAGAGATAACGCTGCTCTTCACTGCGCGGGGTGCCGAGTACCATCGACTCTGCGAGCTCGCCGACCTGGAACGCACCAGACGAAACGGCGACGTGGTGAGCTTCGTCGTCAATCGCAACATCAACTACACCAACATCTGCTACTTCAAATGCCAGTTCTGTGCCTTCTCCAAGGGCAAGCTGTCGGAAGACCTCCGGGGCAAACCGTACCGCCTGGGCATAGACGAGGTGGTTACACGGGTACACGAAGCGCGGGAACGCGGAGCCACCGAAGTGTGCATGCAGGGTGGCATTCATCCCGACTACACCGGCGACTTCTATCTCGAGCTGCTGAGCGCTGTGAAGGCCGCCGTGCCGAACATGCACGTTCACGCCTTCTCGCCACTGGAGGTGTTCCAGGGTGCGCAGACCAGCGGCCGAACGGTCGAACAGATGCTGCTCGCACTCCGCGCGGCCGGTCTGGGGAGTCTGCCCGGGACGGCGGCTGAAGTGCTCGATGACCGGGTGCGGCGCATCATCTGCCCCGACAAGATCAACACCGCGCAGTGGGTGCATGTGGTCGAGACGGCGCACCGGGTTGGGATACCGACCACCTCGACCCTGATGTTCGGACACGTCGACGGCCCTGAGAACTGGGCGCGGCACCTCGTGGTGTTGCGCGAGCTGCAGGCACGGAGCGGAGGCCTTACCGAGTTCGTGCCTCTGCCGTTCGTCCACATGGAAGCGCCGCTCTACCGGAAGGGACGGGCGCGGCGTGGTCCGACGTTCGAGGAAGCGATCAAGGTGCACGCCGTCGCGCGACTGGCACTCCGCGGCTCCGTCGACAACATCCAGTGCTCCTGGGTCAAGCTGGGGGTCGCCGGGTGCCGGATCGCGCTCCAGGCGGGATGCAACGATCTGGGTGGCACGCTGATGAACGAGAGCATCTCGCGGGCCGCCGGAGCGAACCACGGGCAGGAGCTGCCCGCGGCGGAGATGGCGCGGATCATCGCCTCGATCGGTCGGGTCCCGGTGCAGCGCACGACGCTCTACCGCCGTCTGAGTGAAGAGGAGACGCTCGCCACGGCCGGAACCGGCGCGGCCTGAAGCGTCCTGGTTCAGCCGCGAGCCACGGAGCGGTCGTCGACGAGCCGGCGCAAGCGGCGGATCCCGTCACGGATCGTCGCCGGGTCAGGCTGGGCGAAGCCGAGCAGAAAGGTAGGCGCCGCGGGAGGTGTCCGGAAGTACCGTGAGGCGCCGCGCAGGCCGATTCCTTCGGAGGCCGCCCGGCGCACGATTTCTTCCTCGGTCAACGCAAGGTCGAGCGTCACCAGGAGGTTGATTCCACCATGGCGCTCGCCGACGGTGGCGCGCTCGCCAAACTCGTCGGCCAGGGCACCGAGGAGAGCGTCGCGCCGTATCCGGTAGAGACGGCGCATGCGCCGGATGTGGCGCTCATACTGACCACTGAGCATGAACTGGGCGAGCGCCGCCTGTTCGAGGATAGGGGCGCCGCTGTCCCACAGCGCCTTGGCGTCGACAATAGGCTCGCTCAGTGCATCCGGCACGACAAGGAACCCGATCCGCAGGCCGGCGAGCACTGATTTCGAGAACGTTCCGGCGTAGACGACGAGCCCGTTGCGATCCAGACCTTGCAGCGACTCAACCGGCCGCCCTTCGTAGCGAAACTCGCTGTCGTAGTCGTCCTCCACCACGAGCATGCCGTGCCGGTCGGCGATCTCGAGCAACGCGAGGCGGCGGGGCAGCGACAGCGTGGCTCCGGTCGGGTCCTGGTGTGACGGCGTCACGTGCACCATCCGGTGGGGACCAAGATCGGCGAGGCGGCTCACGATCATGCCGTCGTGATCCACCGCGACGGGTGAGATCGCCAGCGAGCGAGACTCGAAGGACAGACGCGCCGCCGGATAGCCCGGGTCCTCGACCGCCACGCGGTCGCCACTCTCGAGCAACAGCTGGACGAGCAAGTTCAAGCCCTGCTGCGTTCCATTGACGATGACAATCTGATTCGGGGTGCACGAAACCGCGCGATAGCCCGCGACATGCTCCGCGATGGCGCGTCGCAGATCGGGGTGCCCGGCGGCGGGAGGGTAAGTGAACAGACGGGAGCGGTCGGAGGTAAGGGCGCGCTCGACACTCGACCGCCAGGCGTCCCAGGGGAACTCATCCTGCGCGATGCGGTGCGGCCGGAAGTCGTACGGGTACCAGACCTCCTCGCGCGGCCGCAGCAGCGCGCTGAACTCAGGCGTTGCGATGCGCCGCCCCCAGCGCGAAAGCCCCGGCGCGGCAGTGGAACTGGCGTAGCCGCGCGACTCAGGCTGGAGCCCGTTGTGGGGGAGATCCGGAGCGACGTAGGTACCCGAGCCGTGCCGGCCGAGAATGTAGCCCTCCGCCTGCAGCTGCTCGTAGGCGTCCGCAATAGTACTGCGGGAAAGCGCCAGCTGTCCGGCCAGTGCGCGTGTTGCCGGCAGCCGGTCGCCCGACTTGAGCCGTCCGCTCAAGATCGCCGACCGCAGGCCCTCGTAGACCTGCCGGTGGAGCGGCGTGTCGCCCGCCGGATCGACCTGGAATAGGTGCTGCATGGGTGAACCTGCAGGGTATCGGTTGATGTGCGGCGGGAGCTGGTGCAGAACCGCAGCCGCACCCTGTGGCGTGGCGCGCTAGGCCGCGCCCCGCACGATGTCGACGAAGTAGCGGTGCATGCGCGTGTCCTCGGTCAGCTCGGGATGGAAGGAGGAGACCAACAGCGAGCCCTGGCGGGCGGCAACCGCGCGACCGTCGGGAAGTGACGCGAGGACATCGACGTCCTCGCCGACCCGCTCGATGACCGGGGCCCGGATGAAGACGGCATGGAGCGGCGCGGCGCCTACGGCTGGAACGGTGAGATCCGTCTCGAAGCTCTCCCGTTGACGACCGAAGGCGTTGCGCCGCACGGAGATATGCATCCCGCCGAGTACGGGCTGATCGGTCCCCGCTTCCTCGACATTGTCGGCCATCAGGATCATGCCGGCGCACGTCCCGTAGACCGGCAATCCTTCGTCGATCCGGGCGCGGAGCGGCTCCAGCATCTCGAACCGGCGCAGAAGCTTGCCGATCGCCGTGCTCTCGCCGCCTGGTATCACCAGTCCGTCGATTTCGTCCAGCTGCTCGGCACGCTTCACCGCCGCCGGTCTGGCGCCGGACCGGTCGAGCATCGCCTGGTGCTCGGCGATGTCCCCCTGCAGGGCCAGCACGCCGATCCTGGGCACTACCAGCCCCGGGTCGCCAGCAGCTCGCGTTCCGGGATGACGCTGATCTCCAGACCGCGCATCGCCTCGCCGAGGCCGCGGCTGGCATCCGCCACGATCGAAGCGTCCTCGTAGTGGGTGGTGGCCTCGACGATGGCCCGGGCGCGCGCCGGCGGGTTCTCGCTCTTGAAGACGCCGGAACCCACGAAGATACCGTCGGCACCGAGCTGCATCATCAGGGAGGCATCGGCCGGAGTGGCCACGCCGCCGGCGCAGAAGTTAACGACCGGCAAGCTCCCGTGTTCGTGGACGTACCGGACCAGCTCGTACGGCGCCTGGAGCTCCTTGGCTTCAGCCATCAGCTGCTCGCCGGAAAGCGACTGGACCCGGCGGATACCGTCCACCATCGCCCGCATATGGCGAACTGCTTCCACGATATTGCCCGATCCGGCCTCACCTTTGGTACGGATCATCGCCGCGCCTTCCCCGAGGCGCCGCAACGCTTCTCCCAGGTCGCGCGCGCCACAGACGAAGGGGACGGTAAAGGCATGCTTGTCGACGTGGTACTTGTCGTCGGCCGGGGTGAGCACCTCGCTCTCGTCGATGTAGTCGATGCCGAGCGACTGCAGCACCTGCGCCTCGGCAAAGTGGCCGATGCGGCACTTGGCCATGACGGGAATGGTCACCGCACGCTTGATCTCCTCGATCAGTATCGGGTCGCTCATCCGCGCGACACCTCCGGCGGCGCGAATGTCCGCCGGAACTCGTTCGAGAGCCATAACGGCGACGGCGCCGGCCTCCTCGGCGATGCGGGCATGTTCGGCGGTAACGACGTCCATGATGACGCCGCCCTTGAGCATCTGAGCGAGGCCGGCTTTGGCCCGCCAGGTACCTGTTTCCATGTACGGCTCCTTGTCGGTGGTGAACGAAGGCATGGCGCATCCAGAAGCCGGGAAGTGGCCTGCTCTTCTACGTCGATAGTAGCAGAACACATGAGGCCACTTTCCGGCGGTCCAGCTCCCGTCCAGCGCGGCCGGAGGAGCGGAATGACGGCCGCGCGGCAGCGAGAATCCCGCAGTGCTGTACACTCGATGCACGATGCGAGTGCTCTGCACGTGAGTCGGGGTAACGGTTCGAACGGGAATGACGACCACCCGCTTCGAGTCGTGCCGCGAGATCGGAGCGCGCCGGCCGATCTGACACGCGTGTCGCTTCCTCCGTGGCGAGGCTGGCGTGGTGTCGTGGCGTACCTCCTTGCCGGTGCGATCGCCATCGTGCTGGTCGCCATCTTCAAGTTGCCGATGCTGGCGGCCAACGTGCACGTCAACATCTGGTGGTTCGAGAGCCTGGGGATGGGCGACGTCTACGGCCGCATCTGGAGCACGCAGAAAGACCTCTTTCTCGTCTTCTTCTTCATCTGCTACGTGGCTTTCACCGCGGTCTATCTCGCCACGCGGGCCCTCACCTACCGGCCGGGCCCGGATCCGGTGGCCCGCTGGATCGGTTCGGTCAGCGCGCTGACGGTCGGCTTCCTGGCAGCCGCGATCGCGATGGCGATCGCAAACGCCATGGCCGGCGAGTGGCAGCAGTATCTGCTGGCCAGTCACGGCCAGACATTTGGGCTGGGCGATCCGGTGCATCACCGGGACATCGGTTTCTACGTCTTCACGCTGCCGTGGCGCCAGACGCTGTCGAACTTTGCGGTCGGCCTGCTCGTGCTGTGCGCGCTCGAGATCGGCGGTCTGGCAGGAATCTACACGCTGACCTCGCCCTACCAGACGGCAGCCGGCGATATCCGCCGGCTGATCGCGATCGGCAGCCTCTTCGGCGCCGTGCTCTTCGGCTTTCTCGCCTGGCGAAACTTCTATCTGAATCCGTATGACCTGCAGCAGCCGGGGACGGTATACGGGGGAGGAGCGACCTTCGTTCACTCGTCGCTGTGGTGGTACCCGATCGTGGGCGTGGTCGAGATCGTGACGGCGCTCGTCCTGCTGGTCAACACCGTCATCCGGCGAGCCGGCCTGGCCTGGATCGCGGTCCTCCCGATGGTCGTGGGGATTGCCTCGTCGGCCGGGCAGGGAATCTTCCAGAAGTTTGTGGTTGCGCCGAACGAGCTGGCGGCCGAGTACGCCTACCTCGGATGGACGCTCAACTCGACCCGCCATGCCTACGGGCTCGACCAGTGGAAGGTCCGCGAGTACACGCCACACACGCTGACACAGAGCGATGTGTCGGCGAACGGCGAAACCGTCAACGACACGAGGATCGCGGACACCGGAGCCTTCACGCAGGTCATCCAGCAGCGGCAGGAAAATCGCATCTATTACAGCTTTAACACTGCAAACATCGACCGCTATCCGGTCAACGGCCGGGAGCGGCAGGTCCTGCTGGCGGCACGCGAGCTCGATTACACCAAGCTGCCGGCGCAGACCTGGGTGAACGAGCACATCAAGTTCACGCATGGCTACGGACTCACCATGTCGCCGGCCAACACGGTGACACGCGACGGTCAGCCGGTGCTGTGGGTGCAGAACGTGCCGGTGCAGGAAACGATTGCCGGGCTGCCGCCGGTCACTCAGCCGCGCATCTACTTCGGCCAGGATACGGAGAGCTGGGTGCTGGTAAACGCGACCACACCGGAGTTCGACTCCTCCACGGCCGACCAGGATACCTCGTACCGGTACCAGGGCCCGGACGGCGTGGCGGTGGGTTCCGGCCTTCGCCGGCTCACCCTGTCCTGGGTGCTGGAGGGCGGATTCCCGTTCGTGAACAAGCTCAACATCAGCTCGTACATCAGGCCGTCGACGCGGATTATGATGCACCGGGACATCGTCGATCGCACCCAGACAATCGCGCCCTGGCTGACTCTGGACTCCAGCCCGTATCTCGTCCTGCGAAACAACGGGAGTCTGGTCTGGATGCTGGATGGCCTCACGTCGACCGATTCCTACCCCTACTCCGATCCCACCGGGGGAATCAACTACCAGCGCAATAGCGTCAAGATCGTGCTCGACGCCTACACCGGCCGGCC
>Ga0070735_10002801_pt1 | contig 15533 bp, 14 predicted proteins | sample Coa_R1_FD_66443 | JGI IMG/M metagenome (GOLD analysis project Ga0070735, IMG submission 66443) | Surface soil microbial communities from Centralia Pennsylvania, which are recovering from an underground coalmine fire - Coalmine... | ecosystem: Environmental > Terrestrial > Soil > Unclassified ... | reverse complement strand
CTGCGTGTTCCCGCCATCGACGGTGAACTGCAGGCCCGTCGGACTGGTCTGAATTGTAATCCCCGTCAGCGAGCTGAAATTAGCCGTCACCGTCGCCGGAGCACTCATCGCTACGTTGGTCGAAGCGCTGCTCGCACTCGCCACAGGACCGGTCCAATTGGCAAACGTGAAACCGGAGTTCGCCGTGGCGCTGACCGGCACCGAGCTGCCCATATCGTAGAACGTCCCGCTTGCGGGAGTAACTGTTCCACCCGCGACCGGAGATGCTGCTGTCGTAAGCAGGTATTGTGTCTTGAAAGTCGCCGTGTATGTTGCAGCCGTGCTCGTAACATTGACGGAATGCGACGCTGCGCCGCCATCGTTCCACGAAGTAAAGACGTATTGGGTTCCCGTGGCGCCCGCTTGGGTTCCGACTATGGCAATCGTATGCGCTCCCTGCGCAACACTCAAAGTCTGCGGAGCCGTCTGCGCCGTGCCGCCATCGACACTGAACTGCAAACCGGGCGGGCTCGTCTGAATCGTGAGGCTTCCCACCGGAGCAAAATTCGCCGTCACCGTTTCCGCACCATTCATTGTGACGGTGGTCGATGCGCTCGTTGAACTGGCAACCGCACCGCTCCAGTTGGCAAACGCATAACCTTGATTCGCAGTCGCGCTTATTGGTACAGCCATTCCGGCATTAAAGAACGTTCCGCTTGCCGGAGTTACCGTGCCTCCCGCCACCGGAGATGCCGCTGTAGTCAATTGATACTGTGCTGTAAAACTCGCCGTATACGTAGCCGCGCTGCCGCCAACCACAATGGAATGCGATGGAAGCCCCCCGTCGTTCCAACCGGTGAACGAATACTGTATTCCGGTATCCCCCGCCTGAACAGAATTCACAGCAATTGTGTGGGAGCCAGGAGAAAGATTCATGGTCTGCGGCGCGCTGAGAACCGCCCCGCCGTCGACTGTGAACAACAGCCCGGTTGGCGTCGTTTGGAACGTGATCGCGGTCGACCCTGCCCCACTGGAGCCCTGAAATGTCCCATCGCCGTTCCCCAGGATGACGTCAATGTTCCCGTTGCTGAAGCTGGGACCAAAGCCTCGCGCATCGCCGAGCGCGTTGATGATATCCAGCTTGCCGTCATTGTTGTAGTCAGTCAGGATCAGCGATGAAGCGTCGCTTAAAGTGTTCTTGGATTTGAGCTGGAAATGGCCATGGCCGTCTCCCAGGAAAACGGAAACGGCCGAGTCGCCAGTGTCGGCGGTCACCAGGTCGAGTTTGCCATCACCGTTCACATCGCCGGCCGCAATGTAGATCGGCAGGTTGCCAGCCATAAAAGAACTGCCGAGATGAAACGCACCAGAGCCGTTATTGAGAAGGATAGAAACCGTACTATCGTACGCCGTGGTCGCCAAATCCGGATGACCATCGCCATCGAAGTCGCCGATCGTCACGGAAGAGAGAGAGTTGCTGGAAGTCGCATAACCCACCGCCGCATTAAACGTGCCGTCGCCCTTCCCGGTGAGTACATAAACCGAGTTGGGGAAGGAGCTGCCGTCGGCGACCACCAGGTCAAGAATGCCGTCGCCGTTTACGTCGAAAGTGGCCACTGAGGACGGATTCTGGCCGAACGAATAGGTCTTCGCCGGCCCAAAGGTACCGTTTCCGGTATTCAGAAGGACCGCTACACCGCCGGTGCCGGTACCGCCCTGATAAGACACCGCCAGGTCCACCTTGCCATCGCGATTGAAATCGCCGGTAATCACCCCGTCCGCAATAGGCCCGGCCGGGTAATTTGCCGCGCCGTTGAAAGCGAGCATCGAGGTCCCGATATAGACCGTAACGTTGGAGCTGTTATTTGAGATGTCGGTATACGCTACTCCGGGCGATCCATCGCCTTTGAAGTCGCCTAAGGCGGCAAGCTGGGAAGCTCGCCCTACTCCCGCCGGGCCTGCTGCATCAGGGCCTGTCGTCGAAAAACCGATGCTGAAGAGGTGTACCAGGCTTTGCATCGAGCTCAGAAGCCCGTACGGAGGGGTTAGGCCGAAACGCAGTAACGAATAGCTTTTGTCCGCACCCCGAATCACCAAAGACACTCCCGAGTTTGGGGAATACGCTGGAATCGTCGCGCTCGCAAGAATCGGCATCCGGGGCGCGAACGCCTGGCCCACGGTGACCAACAGCAGCAGCAGGATGGCTGCTGCCGTGAACATGGAGATAATTGCTATGGTGCGTTTCATACTAAGCTTCCTTATGAGTGAAAAGAGATTGGCGCCCGGTTTGAGCCTTCAGTACCTGCAACTGTGCGGCGCGGGAGAATCGGAATAGTCTTTATACGTTCAAACGGAACGTCGTTCACCGGCAACTGGAGAATTGCGGCGGCCCGTGCGATGTCCGCCGGCGTCACATCTCCATACGTGAATCTTTGACGGAGCGCTTCGGCCAGGGCCCGTGCCAGTGGACTCACCGGCTGCCTGCAAATGCCTTGCGCGATAAGGCTCGAGCAGTTAACCCGATCCGCGCGCGTCGAGCCCGTGAAATATGAGAATGCATCGGCGATGCCTTTGTGACGGACCGTAGTATCGGCAATTATGTTCCGCAGGTCGGCAAGAAGGCGGCTGCCGTCTATGACCCTGTCGATCTCAATCCGTGCGATCGCCGACCCTCGGCATGCATTCCAGGGTGCATAATGTGGTCCGCTTACAACGCGCCGCCGGAGTGCGTGTTCGCCCGAGGTAATGACCGTTCGTCCGCCCCGCCCCTCAAGCGAGCAGTCCAGCGTTATGGCCCAAATTCCCGTGAAACCAGTGATGGCATCGGCTAGTACCGGCCAAAGCCCAACGTCCAGCGGGCGCTTCCACAAAACGATCGCGCAGCAATGGTGCTTTGGGACCGAAAGTCCAGCGGGATCACGTGTGCGGCCATGATGGGCCATTGGAGAGAACACCGGGAGTCCATCCGTACGCCATGGCACCCTGACGAGTGCCCCTCCCCTGACGACCCAGAGGATGAGCCGGGCCAGGTGGAACACTAAGAAGCCCGCCAGAAATAAAGAGGGGACTACAAATAAGAGCGACTGAATTGTGACCGCGATCAGGCTCCGGACCTCCATCCCTAAAGCGTCTGGAGCATAGTAGTTCGTTGTACAGAAAACGTGACAGCGAGCCGGGTTTTTTATGTTACGGCATACTGGGATTTGTCCAAACTAGTCGACGATCGCCCTTTCTTCGCCTGGTCGCAGTGGATTTCCCCGGAGACCCTCATCGCGCAAGTGCATAGCACTGCGCCGTTTCTGGAATCGCGGATGTCTCGAGCGGAGCCCGGGCGCCTCGTCCACCTGGCGCAGTCAACCGACGGTTTTCTTCGAATCCTCGGCAACTGGCGCAATATGTTGAAGCCGGGCAACACGCCCGAGGAACAGCTCCAGGACTATTTCGCACTCTGTCTCGCGTGTCATCACGCCACCGTCGCCACATTCGTCCCGACCGATGTTGACACAAAAATCCGAGGCATCCTATGGCACGAATCACGAGACGCTGAAGCCCTTCGCCCGATGCTCGGGGTGGCTCTCGCCGCGCGGGCCTGGACGGAAGAAGGCATCTCTACCCGTTCGGTGCGAGGCGTCAGCGGCCACAATGGCGAACATTGGAGCGCGATTGCGGGCGGTCTTGGTCGATTTATCGAACTGGGCGACACCGAGGCCGCGGACGAAGCGCAATCCGCAATCGAAGCTGAAATCGATCGCGAACAGGCGGTTTTCGAGGAGGTCGCAGCCGAACGGGACGCGGAACTCGACCTGTTGCGGCTCTCTATGACGCTGGCCCACAATCGGGGCGACCTGACGCAAGGCATGGGCTTCTGGAAGAAGAACGCCTTGACCGCGCCGCTGATGGAGCATCTGTCGGCGCGCGGCCGCTTTACCCACGCGGTCCGCATCTACCAGCAAAGCGGAATCTCGAGCGAGGGGCACCGGCATTACCCGCTCCGACCCGTCAAGGCCTTGCGCCGCTCGCCCGCCACGCTGCTGCCGCTGGGACCGTTCTTCGACGACTGGGGAAGCACGGTCGCCCGGTTGGAAGAAAGCCATGAGGTTTTGACGGCTCTCGTCACTGGGTGCGAGAAGGTCGAAGGCCAGCAGGGGTATTATCGCGCCATTGCCGGGATGCGTTCCGCATCGCCCGGCTTGTTCGAACGTGCGTCCGGCCGCATGCCGAATGCCGCACAACGCCTGCTGCGCGGCGCTGAGACACGCAAGCTGATCGATGTGTCGCGCCAGTCCTTCGAATCCATGATGCGGAAACGGGCGCGCACGGCGTTGGGGTTATGCGGGTCGAAACAGAAGTAAATCCAGGCTGAACGTAATGCGCATGGCCTCCGGCTCCTTTTGTTGGATCGGCCGGTAAATCGAGAGCAGAACGTCGCGAACGGCCTCCGCGTCAAGGTCCGCCTGAGTGCTGACGCGGATTTGCTTGACGAGCGTGAACCCGCCTGTAAAATTCTCCACCGTCCGGGTAACCCGTTCGCGTCCGGCCCCACGCAATTCGATGAGATCGTCGGGCGCGGGAATCGCAACGAGAAGCTTTCCGTCGTCCCCCAGAACCCGGCGGAACTCACTCGAATTCATTCGAGCCGTAATCGACAGAACAATTGAAAACGACCGGTCGGCATACGGGACAAACCGATCGGCATTGGCCACCACCCACTCACACGCTGGGTAACGCCGCGCCGCCGCTTCGATCGCGCCCGCTGAGATGTCGACCCCATGGCCGCTGAACCCGATTTCCTGCTGGAGCGAGCCGAGATAGAATCCCTCGCCGCACCCCGCGTCTAGAACAATGTCGGATCGCTCGGCGCCGCAAGCTTCGGCAATCGCGTCCCGAAGGGGAGCCGTCACGCCCAGTTCGTGCAGACGCCGGCGGGCAGCGATAGCGTCCGCGGTATCGCCTGGCCGCCTGGCGCGCCGCTCCTGAGGCTGGAGAAGGTTGATATATCCACTGCGCGCGATGTCGAAAGAATGGCCACGCGGACACACCAGCCGCCGATCCCCACGGGCCAGGTTAAGATGACAGTCCCTAACGGAACACAGGAGCACTCGACGTTATTCTCTTTCGACCATCGTAGCTCCGGGAACGAAAGAAACACGCGGCTCGTATCCTGAACGCCATTGGATGGCAATTAGGAACGTATGCGCTTCTGGCTCGTGATCCTGACAATGCCTCTTTCCGCCGCCGTTGTGAGTGAGGTTCGCAATAAGATTTCCGCGGGCGACCTCACCAGTGCGGATGCAATCGCCGATGAATTTTGCCGCATCCATGGCCCAAATTCCGAGTGCGCGGCCGCCACATCGTGGCTCGCCCGGGGCGCGCTGAATCTGCATGACTATCCGTTGGCTTCCCGTTACTTGACGAAAACGAAGACCATCACGGCAGATCTTCTCAAGTCAACGCGTGTGGAAGATGATAATTTCCTGACTGCGGCGGTAGGTGCGCAGTTCGAAGCCGAGGCGCGGCTGCTCGCGGCTCAAGGCGCTCGCGACAAGGCGGTAGCCCTGTTGAATACCGAGTTGGCCAAGTCGCCATCCTACGACCTGCATGCGCGGATTCAGAAGAATCTGAACCTACTCACGCTGGAAGGCAAGCCAGCACCGCATTTGGAACCTGGGGATAAAGGCAAGGTCGTCCTTCTTTTTCTATGGGGTCACTGGTGCGGCGACTGTGCCGCTCAGGCGGCGATTCTGGCCCGCATTCACCAACGCTATCCAAGCGTCGCTATCCGGACGATCACGCGGAGGGTGGGATTTGCCAAGGGCATCGAGAATCCAACGCCTGCTCAAGAGGACGCCGATCGCGAGCGCGTGTGGAAGGAGACTTACCATGGCCTCGACGATGTCTCCCATCCTGTAAACGAGGCGGCGATGCTCGATTACGGTGCAAGTTCAACACCTACTTTCGTCCTCATTGACCGCGGAGGAATCGTACGTATGTATAAGCCATTCCGCTTCAGCGAAGCCGAACTGGCGCGGCAAATCGAACGCGTTCTCGGCGAGTGAGCTCATTTCCCCGAGCCGAACGCTCGCCGCATGCTTCTAAACATCTTGGCTGGGGTGGATCGTGTCAATCCGGTCCTCCCGGAGCCGCGCGGTTTCTCCAGCATCCAGCGATAGGCCGTCACGACATCGCTCGAGAAGCAATGCACGCAACCCCATAAGTAGATCCGGAACCGGCGGTATAAACTTTCTCCGAAAAGGGCCACCAGCACGTCGCGATTGCGGTCGAGATTCTCCGCCCACGCCTTCGTCGTGAGCAGGTAGCTCCGCCGGTCGTTTTGAATCATGACGGTCTCGAATGCGGTTTCCGCAACCGCCTCCATGTAGCCAGGGAGGTGCATCGGAGTGGCGTTTCCCGGCCACACGTACTTCAGCACGAAAGTAGAGAACGGATACTTCGTTCGCGAAGCGCAGGCGTCCAGGTAAACGCGCCCGCCGGGCTTCAGGAGGCGGTCGTATTGCACGAGCGACGCGCGATAGTCGGGCAGGTGCTCGGTCACCCCAAGATTCACAATCGCGTCGTATGGTTCCTCGGATTTGTATTCAAGGAAGTGTTGCCGGACCACCTGGCAATTAAGACTGCGGCGGGTGATCAGCTCCTTCACATACGCTTCCGACTCGGCCGAGATGGTCAGCGACGTGACCTGGGCGCCGCGCTCCCCAGCGAACTGGGTAAATGCGCCCCATCCCGCGCCGATATCCAGAACGCGCGACCCGGGTCCGATTCCGCAGTTGGCCATGGCGGTTTCGAGCTTGCGTTCAATGGCGGATTCCAGCGGTTCGTCGTCGTTGGCGTAGTAGCCGTGAGAATAGCATCGGTATTTCGGGTCCAGAAAAGCGAGATAGAACTCCGGCGATGCATCGTAGTGCTCGCTGATCCACTTCTCATCGCGATTTGCCTGGCCATAAAACAGCTTCTGTCCGAAGGTGGACCAGAGATATGCCAGCAGATGACGATCGCTCAGGCTGTTCCGCAGATCGAGCGCCGCCACGAGGTCCCCCTCGATATCGAGGTCACCATTGAGGTAGGCCTCCCCAATCCGCACTTCGTCGAAGGAGCGAATCGCATTGACGGCCGTCTGATTGCGGGCCGCGATGAGAAACGCCGGGTTGCCGTGGCCGACACGAACTGGGCTGCCACCCGGCATTTGAAAATCGAAGGCCATGCCTTCGGGCAGGCTACGGCTCAGCGTCGCAAGCACCCTCTCCAGGGCGGTTTTCGCACCTGCTTGGTAAGGTCGGGCACTTTTGATATTGGTTGGTTGCACGTGATCCTCGTTTCTGAAATCGATTACTGACTGGCAAGCCACGTGATGACCTGCGGTGCGATTCCCAAGGGGCCACCTAAGTTGAGGTCCAGGTTTCCCGGGAACGTCAAGTGGCCGCCCTCATTCACCCAACACACTCGCAGCGCACGGGAGGCGCGCCGGATCGCCGGCAGGATTGTGTCGATTGGGATCAGGGGATCGGAATGATTGGCGACCATCAGTGTGGGTGTTTCCAACTCGTGGATGCGTCGCGAAACGCTCTCCGACTCATAGTATTCGTCGACATCACGAAAGCCGAATCGTGGCACGACGGTAAGGGCATCGCGTTCGCGGCAGGTTTTGGCCGCCTGCACTGTCTCCGCCGAGGGCATAAAATCGAGCCGGTTGGCGACGGCCCCGTAATCGCGATTCAAAGTCGAAAAGATATGGCGCCGATATAGCCATTGGCTGTCCAAAACTGCGGTCGCCACACCCAAATCCAGCGGTGGACAAACTGCCGCCACCGCGCGAACCCGCTCATCCACCCGATCCAACGCCGCCTTGATTGCCAGGTGTCCTCCAACCGAGAAGCCGAGCAGATAGACCCTTCGAAAACGCGCGAATTGAGCATTCTGCAATGCCAGCCAGAGGTCCTCGGTCAAGCCTCCGTGGTAGAGATCGTCGCCGGAGCCATCGGTTCCCCGCAGGCCGATACAGAAGCATGCCAGGCCGGAAGCATTTGCCGCACGGGCCGCGGCAAGACCGTAGTTACTCGCCGCTTTGCCCCCCAACCCGTGGACCACAACCACCAGGCCGTCGGAGTCCGGGACATCGAAAAACAGGCCGCCAATGTGGACGGGGCCGGCATACGGATCGAGAACTGGAATGGACATGCGTCGCGCACCGGAAGTTCCCGGGCGGCACAAGGAGGCTCGCAGGCCGGAGGCGATGGTCCAGGCGTGGCCTCGAATCCTTTTCATGTATGTTGTTGTCATGCTGTCCTGGCCTCTTTCTCTAGGGCGGAAACGCGGACGAAACGACTAGCGACTATTTGGCGAGAAACAATGACGACACAGCCGACGGCATCATCGAGCCCGATTGCGCCGCCGGCGTTGTAAAGGAGGCCGTTCTTCGCTCCGTCCACCTGGCGGGATCCGGCTTCGCCTCTCAGTTGTTCGACCAGCTCGTGGAGCATGGAGATGCCGGTTGCGGCGACCGGATGACTTTTGGAGACCAGGCCGCCTGAGGTGTTGACGGGCACACCGTCGAAGGAGGCGCCCTCACCGAGATTGCAGAAACCGAGCGCCTCCAGTTGCTCGATTTGGCAGAAGGACGTCGAATCGTGGAGTTCGGCGACGTCGATTTGTCCGGGACCGATTCCCGCCCGGCGGTAGGCTTTCTCGGCCGCAATAGTGGCCGTTGGGGAGCCTCCGGCTAGCGCGCAGGCTTCGACTCGAACGGCCCTTCTTTGGGTGGCTTCCGGGAGAGCTCGTAAGAACTCTCCCGAGCAGAGCAGGGCTGCGGCCGCTCCATCGCCGGGGGAGGCGCACATCGCCCGCGTCAGCGGCGCGTTCACCACCTGATCCTTTAGAACCACGGGCGCGGGGATCTCGAACTGGTATTGGGCGCGGGGATTGCGAGCGCCGTACCAATGGCTCTTTGCGCAGACCGCCGCGATCTGTTCGGCGGTGGTTCCGAATTCGCGCATGTGGCGGCGCGCTCGGGCGGCGCTAGTGTCTACAAAGACGGAGCGGCCGGGCTTGGGGTGAAAGGTCTCGTCCAGGGTTCGGTAGAGCTTGAACCACTCCTCGGTGTCGAAGTTGTCTATTCCCGCGCTCATCCCTTCGAGGACTCTGCCCTTGTCCACGTCGGGGAAGTGCAGTTTTTCCACGCCGATTGCCAGTGAGAGCTCAGCCTCGCCGGTGAGGATGTCTTTCCAGGCTCCGCAGATCGCCGTTCCGCCACCAGCGCAGGCGTTCTCTACATTAATGATGGGCGTGTGGGCCGTGAGAGAGCCCAGGGCGACCTGACCTCGAATGCTGGTTTGACCCCAGGCTCCCATTCCTGAGTTTGCGAACCAAATGGAGTCGACCGGAAGGCTGGTAGAGAGACCGGTGTCGGCAAGTGCTCCATGGAATGCCTCCGCGCTGAGTTGCTTGAAGGATTTTCCCGGCCACTTGCGGAACTCGGTGGAGAAGGCTCCGATGACGAAAACATCGCGAGCCATCAGGCCAGCCGCTCTGTGATCATGCCTGCAATCGCCAGGCGCTGCAGCTTGCCACTGGTCGTCTTCGGCAGAGATTTCGGCGGCATCAGGACGACTTTGTCGACGTGGACGCCGTGGGTCCGGAGTGAATGACGAATCTCGTCGACGAGTCTGGGTTGCTCGCTCGCTTCGAGCCGCGTTTCCGCGACGATGCAGCAGAACTCCGTTTCCAACTCGGGGGATCGAACTCCGACGGCGGCAACGGCGCCCTCGCGAATCCCGGGTAGTGCAGCCACGATCTCTTCGAGGACGGACGGAATCAGGTTCTGGCCGCCCTTGATGATCAGCTCCTTTTTCCGCCCTGTGACGAAAAGTTCACCGTTCGCGAGGTAGCCGAGGTCCCCTGTATGAAGCCAGCCGTCCCGGAAGGTCTTCGCGGTTTCTTCCGGCTGTCCGTCGTAGCCGGTGGACAGGCTGGCCGATTTCACCAGGATTTCGCCTATGTGCCGTTCCGGCAGGTCGATTCCGTTGTCGACGATTCTGACGTCCGTTTGCGAAATCGGCCGTCCGACCGCGACGAGTTCCATGTCGTCGCCGCGCACCGCGACCCCACGCTCTTGTAGCGCGGTTCGCGATATTGCATCGATTCGGGTTGGGGCTAAGATTTGGGGAAAGGTCACCGCGACCGTCGCTTCGGCCAGTCCGTAGACCGGAAAGAAGGCCTGCGGCCGAAATCCGGAGGTCGCGAACGCCTGAGAGAAACGCCTCACCAGGGAGGCCGGAATCGGCTCCGCGCCGATCATGGCACATTCCCAGGCCGACAGGTCGATCCCCTGACGCAGCAGTCGCGGCGCGAGTTGAACGCAGATGGCGTACGCCGAGGGTGGCGCCGCCGCGATTGTGGCCCGGAAGCGGGACATGGTTTCCAGCCAGACCCCCGGGCGGCTCTGAAAATCGTATGTCGAGATCATGTGAGCCGGAAAGCCGTTGTAAAACGGAAACAGCAGTCCTCCCAGCAAGCCCATGTCGTGGTGCAGGGGGAGCCACGATACCGCGACCGATTCGGAATGGCTTGGCAGACATTCGCTCATCGACTGCATGTGGATCATGAGACGGTCGTGCGGGATCGTCACTCCGCGCGGCTGGCTCGTGCTGCCGCTGGTCAGTTGGATAAAAGCCGTTCCCGTGGCGTCATTCGGATCGGGCAGTGACTGACCGGCGCCGATCGACAGATCTGCGGTACTGAAGACGCGCAGCGATCCGAAATCCTGCTGCGCGGCGATTGTGGGCGTGGTGATCAGAAGCGACGCTCCGAGGCGTTGGGCGGTCGAAGCCAGGTTCGCCAGAAACTCAGGGCGCTGCCGGACGGAGCCGGGTTGGCCCACTTGAATCGGAATCGCTCCAATGATCCACAGCCCGAATAGCGCGATCACCGCGGGCTCCACTTCGGGCACAAGCATTAGAACGCGGTCGCCGGGCTTCACTCCGAAAGCCAGCAGCGATCCTGCGGCTGCCGCCGCAGCAGCCCAAAATTCACCCCAAGTCTTCTCCGTCCACACGCCGTGGCTTAGGAATCGTATGGCGAGCTTGTCTGCGTGTGGTCCGACGGCCCTCTCGCGGAGCAGACCTGCGATGGTCATTCGCACGACTGCGCGAACGCCGCCGCGACGTTTGCTCTCGGATGGCCTTTCGTCGCGAGAATCATGTATTCGAGCGCCGTTCTACGGCTGAAGGAGAGCTTCGCAACCGTCATATACGACTGCAACACGGCGGAAAACCCGGGATCGATCGCGTCGATGCGGGCTCGATTCCGGCGGATGTTGTTGATCCAGGCTTCGAGTGTCAGTGCATAGGAACTCGTCAGATCCTGGACCTGCACGATATCGAGGCCCGCATCCTCGATCATCGCGAGCTCTTCGTTGAGGTTCAGGAGCAGGCAGTAGCCGAGCGTTTGGAAAAAGATATGATCCGTCGCCGCGCTGTCGCGATTGCCCCGAACCTGCGACGGGAAGTAACAATCGGAGATGAGTACGCGTCCGCCGGGCTTCAGCCACTTTGCGACCATGCGATGAATCTGTGCCCGGTTGCGCATGTGCACGATGCTGCCAGAGAAGAGGACCGCGTCGAGCGAACCCGGCTCTACCTCCAGTTCTTCGACGTGGCAGAGGTCCACTTGCACCCGATCGGAAAGCCCGCGCGCGGCCGCACGGCGGAGCAATTCCTGGCGCTGCTGGGAGCTGAGCGTGATACCGCGAAAATTCCCTTCGGTATGTGCTGAAAGGTAGAGGAGATTGCTTCCCCAGCCGCAGCCCACGTCCAAGACGTTTTCGCCCGGTCGTACGTCGAGGAGGCTCCGAATGTAGCCATATTTGCGCTGTTGTGCCGTCTCCAGGTCTTCTTTGGGATCGGCATAAATTCCCGTGGCGTACGCGAGCCCCTTGTCCAGAACGTGTTCGAACACCTCGGGATTGTGTTCGTAGTGCTCGGCGACGCGCGCCCGCTCGTATTCGCGCTGCTCCTCTTTGGAACGCAAAGCGGCCTGCACTTCTCCGGCGGGAATTACCATGACGCGGCCTCCTGCGCTTTTCCGAAGACGAAATCCGCGAAGTCCTGGACCGTTTGAAGCTGGACCGCGGGGCCTTCCTCGCATGCCGGCAAGGCGACCTGGAAACGCTCTTCCAGCGCAATGTTCACATTGATCATTCCCATGGAATCGAGCCCAAGGACTTCGAGACGGCTTTCCGGCCGTATTTCGGATTCTGGAATTCGCAGGGTTCGCGCCAGCGCTTCGACAACGGCTTTCTCCATTGCCTCTCGGGTGAACGCCTCGCGGGCGGGCGGCGTCATCGTGTGATTCGTCATTCGGATCCTTTCCAGGCGTCGTTAAATCTCATCCAGCAATGGCGCTGGTAATCGTAGAGCTGGCACGAACGTATGGTTTCGCGGAACGACCGGAAAGACCATCGTTCGATGATGAGCTGGTCGCCAAGTAGTTCCGTCAGCCGCCGCTGCGCATTGGCAAGCCGGTACAACGGTATGTTGGCGTCCAGATGGTGGGCTGTATGCTCCAGGATGTTGTTGAGGAATATCCCGAGGGGCTTCGGGAAAATCGTATGGACCGTGCCCTCCACCTGCCCTTGGAAGAATCGCCACTGGCGGCGGTTGTCATAGAACCGGACCAGCGGGCCGGTGTGGTGGTTATAAATGATGAACCCCATGGTCCAATTCCAACTGAGGAACGGCAGAATCACGGAGAAGAGAACGGCGTCCCAGTGTCCGGCTACGAGGATTGCTGCGGCGAGGAAGCTAAGCGTCAGTGCAACATCCGCCCAGAAGACGAATTGGGACCGGCGCTGTCGTCCGAGCGAGGCCACCTGCATCGGAGAGAGATACTTCCACCAGACTTCGATCATGTAGTAGGCGCCCATCCCCGGGGTGGAACGGTAGAACCGCTCGGCGAGGCGGCGCCAGGGCGGCAGGTTCCGATACTCGTTGGGCGAAAACGGAATCCAAATGAAATCGAGCCCCTTGAGGTTGGTGAAGGAATGATGGACCCGATTATGGCCTACCTGCCACAGGCTGCAGGGGTGGAGGGTCGGCAGAAAGGCAAGCCTCGCGATGATCGCGTCGGCGATTCGGGAGCCGGTGAGGGCGCCGTGGGCGGCATCGTGACCGACGATGAAGAGCCGGGTGATGAGGACGCCCGAGAGCAAGGCGAGTGGAATTTTATAGAGCCAAAAAACCGGAAGCCAGGCCAGGATGGCGAAGCTGGCAGCGTTTATTGCGACATCCAGAAGAAACACGCCAACGCCAAGGGAGAGCGATTTCTTCCGGTAACGGGCCAGTTCGCGCCGGACGAGCGTCTCGCGGGGCGGGGTTTTCCGCTCCTCACAGGCGACGTCCTCCACGGCAGTGGGCATGTCGTAAGGCACGATAGGGCTCCTCGGAGGTCTATGCGTATTTGAAGCGCAAAACGGCTAGTGCCGTGTTGCGTTTTTTCGTGTCAGCGTTATCCGGCGCGCTCGATCCGAATGTTTTGCTGCGCTACACACACAGTCTATGTTGCTGATTCTATTCAAAACCGGCCGTTTCGCGGCGCTAAATCAGGCCTTGCGCGACGCTAATTTTCGGGGTTGCGTCGCGATCTGTTCACGGCACGCGAAGCCGAGGGTTTCTCGATAGGACTGTAGCGTAGGGCCAGATGAGGTGGCGCGTTCTGGCGGGCGGTCAGCGCGCGTAAGGAGTTGGTGGCGTGGGAGTTGGGCGAATTCCGTGGATTTACGAAATGGTGTCACCGCGTGTTTTTGCCGTGGTCACTTCACGGTGAACGGCGCCGACGCAGTCACATTCTCCCATTCGAGCAGCAGTTTTCCCTTGGCGCCGCCGATGCCTGACAGCGTGATCTTGAGGGTTTCTACCGGAGATGGCGGCTTGCCCATGACGAGAGAGGCTCGGCCGAGTTCGGTGGCCGGATCATTGGTGGTGGCGCCTTCGTGAATGCCGTCCGGTGAGACGCCGACACCCCAGATATGGCGGCTGCCATCCATCAGGGTTTTATTGACGATCAGCGTCCACCGGCCGTTGTCGAGGTCGGCGTACAGGGCATAGTCGCCCTTGGGAATGGCGAGGCCATTCAGGTCGAGGTCGGCGTCGGTATGCAGAACAGTGGCGTAATCGGCGCCGAGACGCCATACCTTGCCATACGGCTCGAGCGCGCCGGCGCCGCCGAAGATATGGCGACCCCTGACGGAGGGAGCGTGGTAGTAAATCCAGAGGTTCTTGCCGTTGATGGTGACGCTGGTTTCGGCACCAGGACTCTTGGTATTCTTGGTGACCAGGTCTTCCTTTTTCACCTGGGCGACGGCTAGCATCAGGCCGCTTAACAAAAGAGCACTCAGCAGGACTCGTTTCATCTCCGATGTGGTCCTTTCTCTGGGAGTATACAATCGGCGCGGCGATATCGTCCCGAGGTTTGCCAGACTTTTTTTGCTTCGGAGGCGGGAGATGCCTCGATCACTGATATCTAGAGGGCGCCGCAGGATGACAGCAGTTTCTCGTGGGGATGGTGTCGAATCTGAACATCGCTCGATTCACTTTTGCGATAGAACAAGAGGCCCACGTCATGTTTGATACTGCTGATTTGGATTTGGCGTGGGAGCAAACAGATCAACGTGATAGTCTTCCACGGACCTTCTTTGTGTCGGAAGCACTGGTTGGAGGTGGCCGAAAGAAATCCGCGCTTTACGTTGGCGGCGGTGCCCCAGGTCGCAATGTCGGCGGGAACGATGGTGGCCTGCTCCGCGCGAGAGTCCTTGGAAAGCAATCGAGCCTCGGGCCAATCGATCCGCAACTGCGTGGCATTCCCGCACAGGGCGTAATAAATGAATTTAAACGCGCTTTGGAGGAATATAAGGCCGATCACGACTCGCTCATGATTTGGCAAAGCATCTTGCAGCAATACCGCCCGACTTTCCCAGGTCAGTGCAAGCAAGCCATTGATTGGACGAACGCGTTCGTCACAGACCAGTTCAGTGCCGTGATGTTCGAGGGAGACCCGGAATCATAGCAAAAGGCCGAAAAGATTGTAAAAATGCTCGGCGATGCGGATGCGCACAAAGCGCACGAGCGCCACATTCCCGCGGCTAAATGCATAGAAATGGGTCTTCGTGTCCGCATTGCTCGAGGACGACAATGAGCTACAAGATTTAGCTCTGACAGTGCACCATGAGGGCATAGCTTCCGTCCGTAACCAGGTCGGCTCTGGCAATCGGTAAGAAGCTCACCCTAGATTGAGGCTTTTTTGTCTCATTCTGAATTGTGCCCACGATTCGAAAATGGGCGACGAACACGGGGCGAACTTATTCGATAAGGTAGACACGGAAAAGCCCCGGACCGATTGTCACCGTTTAGCGGGAAGCAGACAGCAAAGCTAGTGAACTGTCCCACTGATTAAGATACCATTCGGAGTCAGAGTTCGTCTGAGTTATGTGGCACGATATCGGGAGTTGATTTCACTGACGGCAGAGCAGCGGGAGGAGTTGACTGGGT
>Ga0070735_10002800_pt1 | contig 15535 bp, 21 predicted proteins | sample Coa_R1_FD_66443 | JGI IMG/M metagenome (GOLD analysis project Ga0070735, IMG submission 66443) | Surface soil microbial communities from Centralia Pennsylvania, which are recovering from an underground coalmine fire - Coalmine... | ecosystem: Environmental > Terrestrial > Soil > Unclassified ... | reverse complement strand
TGGACTGCGGCGGCGGTCGCGACTGGATCGAAACCCGTGTTGACCGAGATCGAGAGACTGACGGTCGCCGGGACGATGATCGGTTGGAAGATGCCGTAGGTGATGCAAAGCCCGCGCACGGCCTCCACGGCGGCGCCGCAGGCGTTCAGCAGGCTCGCCGGCGGGTTGCCGGAGCCGTCGTTGACGACGACGCAGAAGAAACCCGGCTGCGGCGCGCCGAGGTAGCCCTGGTTCTCGATGATGGTGCAGGTGACGTTGAGTTGGACGGAGGTCACCGCCAGCCGGATCGCCGCCTTGATCGCGCGGGAGAGGCTGTTGATGTAGGCCTGGAAACGCAGGCGATAGGCGACGTCGCTCTCGGCGTTGATCCCGTTTTCGACCGGGGCCGCGTTGGTGCAGTAGTCGATCCCCGGCATTTCCGAGGTGATCGTGTTGATGGCCCCGGCGATGCAGTTCGCCGCCGCGCCGGCGACCGCCGCCTTGATCGGCGCGTTGACCGTGGCGACGCCCGGCGCGAGGACATAGCCACTGAGCGCGGCGCTGTAGGCCGGGTTCGTCGTGTCGACGACGACCGTGTACTGCTGCGAGCCGTCGGCCAGTTCGACGGTCCCGCCGATGGGGACGAGCCCCTGGAGGGTCGTCGAGAAGCGGCCGAAGGTCTCCTGCGTTGAGGCCGCCGCTGCCTCTTCGCGCGGCAGGTCGAAGTCGCCGTTCCAGGAGTCGAGATCGGGGCCTTGCGAGGTCGCCGCCCGCGTCGTCGTGAGAAGCTGGACGATGAGGCCCTGGAGCCAGAGCGTCGTCTGGCTGAAGGCCTCCGTGCAGGCGCGAAGGATCGACCCGACCGTGAAATCGAGCAGTCCCGATGCGCCGCCCTGGATGGCCGCAACAGCGCCCCGGACGAGCTGAGTGAAAGTCTGCGTCGGGAGCTGCATCAGGCCGCCACGTCAAACGAGAGGGCCGCCGGCTGCTTGTCCGGGGCGACGAGGTATTGGATGTCGACCGAGAGCCCCGCGGCCGTCGGCGTGACGGTCACCTTCGGCTCGGGGCTGCGGATGACCGAGGCCTCGAGGAGCATCTGGCCTCGGATCAGCGCCGTCACCTCGGCGACGTTGCTCACCGCGCCGACCTCGCGGCCGAGCCCGGCCCCGTAGCCCGGATGGAAGATGTAGGTTCCGGGGTTCGTGAAGAGACGGCGGAGGATCCTCTGCCGGCTGCGCTCAACCGCGGAGACCGTCGCGAGATCGCCGCTCTGCGTGGTGTTGATGTCGGAGCCGAGGAGCTGGTCGATGTCGAGGAGGTCGGCCATGACGTCCTTCCTCAGGTGTAGTCGAACTCGAGGTTGCCGGCGCCGGGCGTGCCGAGCCGCGGCGCACCACCGCCTGGCGAGTTGCCGGACGTTGCGCCCGAGCCTGCCGTCCCGCCGACCGAGCCACTGCCGGCCTGGCCGTTGATGTTCGAGTCGTTGCCACCGGTCGCGACGCCCCCGTTTCCAGGGCCGCCATCGGCGCTGGACGTGCCGGGCGCGCCGGATGCGCCCGTCCCCGCGATGATGTTGAGGCTGGCGCCGTCGGTGACGGTGGTGCTCGATGTCGTCGTTCCGACCGCGTAGGTGAAGTTCTGGCCGGCCGCGGTTTCCGTGTCGATAACGCGCGCGCCGCCGCCGCCAGGACCGCCGACGTGCACGCCGCTCGTCGCACCGTGCGGGCCGCCGGAGCCGTCTGCGGTGATGACCACCTGCGCCCAGCCAACCGGCGGGACTTCGGTTCCGCTGCCTGACGTATAGGTGCGGCTAACCGGGGTGAAGACCGCAGTGAGAGAGAGCGCCTTCGTCGCGCTCTGCGTGAACGCGTCCGCCACCTGGACGGTGAAGCTGGCCGTCCCCTGAACGGTCGGCGTCCCGTCGATGACCCCCGTCGAGGCGTGGAGCGTCAGGCCGGCCGGTAGCGAACCGCTGATGACCGACCAAGTATAGACCCCGGCGCCGCCCGTCGCCGCGAGCGTCTGGCTGTAGGCCGAGCCGCAGGTCGCGTTCGGCAGCGAGGTCGTCGTGATCGACATCGCTGGATCGACGATCGTGCCGGAGTAAGCCTGGCTCGCGGTCGTCGAGAGCGCGTCGGTCGCAGTGACCGTGAAGCTGTAGGCGCCCGGCGCTGTCGGCGTACCGTCGATTACGCCAGTGCTCGAATGCAGCGTGAGGCCGGCCGGAAGAGAGCCAGCGGTGACGGCGAAAGTGATCGGCGCCGTGCCGCCTGTCGTCGCCACGGTCTGGCTGTAGGCCGTGTTATAGACGGGCGTCGGCAGGCTCGCCGTGGTGATGGCGAGGGGGCCCGGGCCGCCAAGAAGCGCGGCCGCTGCAGCGCCGCTCACGTCAGGCCGATCCCGACGCCCCACCACTCCGTCGTGGACTCGTAGGTGAAGACCCCGTGGCCTCGCCCGGTGATCGTCCGCGATCCGGTCGCCCCCGTCTGCTCCAGAACCAGCGTGTCAGAGGCGATCGAGACGGTGACCGTGACGCCTGCGGCGGCAGTGATCTTGACGAACGACCCGAGCGTCTGGCCGAGCGTCCCGTGCGCCGGGATCGAGATCGTGAGGTTCGATATGCAGAAGAGTTCGGTCCCGAGATCGGTGAGCGCCAGCGTGTGGTTGGCGCTGATGACCGTCTGCGGGATGCCGAGATAGCCGATGGAGTTGGCGTTCGTCCCGGGCAGCGGCAGCGCTGCCAGAGACGTGGCGACGTTCGCCAGGCTCGACGACACGTTCGCTAGGCTGGACGAGACGTTGCCCAGCGAGGTCTGCACCCCGGCCACGCTCGACGAGACGTTGCCGAGGCTGGTCGTGACGTTTGCGAGCGACGATGCGGTGGCGGCCACCGAAGCGGCCGTACCGATGAGCGAGGTCGCCGTCGCGGCCGCCTGCGTCGCCACGCCAGCCAGGCTGGAGACGACGCCCGGCAGTTCCGCGGCGATGGCGTTCAGCGAGTTCGCGCCGCCGTCCGAAGTGACGTCGGCGGCGGCCTCGACGCTGCCTCCGCTGCTGACTGTTCCTCCTGCCGAGACGGTGGAGGAAGCCTCCACTGCCCCATTGACGCTCGTCGGGGCATTGATCGTGTGGCTGTCGGACGTGTGGGTCGATGAGCCGCCAACGGTGACGGTCTGGTCGCCCGAGACATCGTGCGTTTGGTCGCCGCTGACCGAGTGCGAGAGGTTCCCGCTGATCGTGTGCGTCGAGTCAGCGCCGATGGATTGGGTGAAGTTGCCGGTAGCGTTGTGGAGCGTGTCGGCCGCGCTCGTGATGCTGACGTTCTGGTCGTTCGTCAGCTTCCAGAAGGAGCCGGACTTGTGCTGCCACCAAAGCTCGCCGGACTGGACGCTGAGCGGCCGGTCGACGTCGCTGTAGAGCGAGCCCTCGATGGAGCCGACGAGGACGTCGCCGTCCTCGAAGCCCACCTCCACCTGATCGCCGACGCTGGGCGGCGCATAGAAGCCCCAGCCGTTGCCGATCCAAGGCGAACGGATAGGCATCCAGCCGGTCTCGATGCCGGTCGGCTGCAGGATGACCTTGGCGGCGTAAGTGGCGGGGTCATAGGAGCTGACCGTGCCTCGCCGCTGGATCGCGAGGGCGGCGGCGGCCTGTTGCGCCGCCTGAAAGACCGCGGCCTTCCATTGCGGCGTCACAGGCTGGGCTCGCTGGCGGTGGAGTGGTTCTTGGCTTCGACCGTCCAGCGGTAGCCCTCGGATGGGCTCATGGTCCGCTCGATGGAGGCCGGGAAGTAGACTTGGTCGGCGTCGGCGCCGGTCCCGGTCAGCTTGATGACGTTGTCGACGTGAAGGAGGTTATCGGCCGGCCCCTCGAAGCTGAGCTTGCACTCATGCTGGGAGAGTTCGGCGAGGATCTGGTTGGCCCGCGCCTGCGCCTGCTCATTGGTCAGGCCGGCGATGGTGTAGTCGTAGTTCTGGACCGTGCCCGCGTTGCCCTTTTTGCTCCGCGTGGCCGTGACAACGAAGGCCTTCTTGTGCTTGGCGTTCCAGGACCGGACGGTGACCTTGATGTCCTTCGCGATCGTCAGCTCGCGCGTGGTCTTCAACGCAGTCGCGTTCAGGATCGGCGGACCGCCGTTCGCCGGCGGCGTGTACTGGAGCAGCCAGGGCGTCGAGCCGGTGTCGGGCTTCGGCTGGAAGCGCAGCTCGCGCCCACGGACGAAGACGACGAACTGCTCCTCGCGCGCCAACCAGGTCAGCAGGTCCCACTGGGTGCGGTCATCCTGCAGGTTGACCTTGTCGATCTCGTAGTACTTGCCGGTCTTCGTCGTCGTCGCCTTGACGACCGGCGTCAGGCCCGCCTCGCCCGCGAGTTGCGTGGCGATCTGCGAGGCGGTCAGGTTCGGATACTTCTTCGACGACTTCAGGTCGGCGAATTTGGCCGAGAGGTCGCGGCCGTTGAGTTCCAGCGTGCCGCCGACCCAATCGATGACTGCCTCGTCGGCGCGGCCGACGAAGATGGAGTCGAGGTCGGCCGACGTGAAACTCTCCGGGTCCTTCGGGAAGCCGGCGAAGAGTTCGATCTCGATGTCGGGCGGCTGGTGCGCCCACCATTTCGCGTCGTTCGCCGCGGGCAGTCCTGCGAGCGAGAACGAGCAGCGGAAAGTGGACGGATGGAAGAAGTCGGTCTCGGTCGTGCTGAAATCGAGGAGGCCGGTGATGACGGTTCCGCGCGCCTTGACGAGCGCGCGCGGCTGCTGGGCGAACGAGACCGCTGGAACGGTGTTGAGGCTCGTGCTCACGGCGTCAGCACGCCGCCGAAATCATCCGGAGTGGGCGGGATGACGAGAGTGTTGATGCCCTGGAGAACCGGGTCGGTGAGCGTGTTGGCGCGGGCGATCGTCGTCCAGGCCGAGGCGTCGCCGTAGACCTGGCTCGCCAGCACGGATAGGTCACCGCCGACGAGCGTCTCGGTCGAGCCCCCCTGCCCCGCTGCGGCGACGTTCGAGGCCATGCGGCTGAGCACAGAGCCCACCGCGTAGAGATTCGGCAGACTGGCGGCTGCGGTCGCCTGACCGAGCAGGCCGGTGACGATGGACGCCGGCGTCGCGCCCAGATCAGCCGTCAGAACGGCCTGCGCCGAGCCGATCAGCGCCGAGACTTGCCCCTGCGCCGCCGAGAGCGGCGCGAGGACGGCCGTCAGGACGCTCTGCGTCGCATTGGCGAAGTCCGACACGGCGGAGACCGCCGTCGAGAGGCTCGACAACTGCCCACTGAGCGTTGCGTCGCCGATCTGGGCGCCAAGGCCAGACGCGGTCGACATATCGTCCGCCATCTGATCGTCGAGGCTCGGGCTTTCGGCCGAAGTCGTTGGCGAGGCCTGGTCGGCCACCACCTCGCAACTGATCGTGTAGCCGAGCAGGAAGTCGGCGTAGTCTACGACGAACCGCTTGATGACGACCGAGTAGGAGAGTTCCGACCACGTCAGGTCGACCGCGGCGCCCTTGACGCGCATGGCATCGATCGTTCGGGCCCGAGAGAGCCCGTCGGAACCGGTGAAATGGCCCGTCCATTCGAGCGCGAGGTCGTCCCGGCCGAGCGCGTCGACCTTCTTCTGGCCGCCGATCAGTTTGTGGACGGCGATCATCTGCTCGCCGCCGAAGGGGATTTTGTCGGGGACCTCGAACGCCTGGAAGGCCACGCCCCCGAGCGTGATGGTCGTGGTCACCGGCGATACCCCGCCGAAGCCCCGGCGAGCGCCGCGCTATGATCGAATCCATGGCTGAGCGAGTTCGGGCCGGTCGATCCCTGAGCTTGTTGGTTGGACACGATCTTGCCGACCTTCTGGCCATCGAGGTTGATCGACATCGAGCCCAGGCTGAGCTTCAGGCCCGCGAGCTGCTGCTCGAGCTTGTCGATGGCGGCCTGAAAGACCTTCGCGGCGTCACCCTCGGACTTGGCCAGCTTGGCGTGGCTGACTGCGAGGTCGCCGTTCGCCTTGCCGAGCTTCGCCAGTTCCGGGAAGAGCTGCGCGATGAGCTGGTTCTGGCCCTTCTTGTCGCCGAAGAACGCGTCGGTGACGAAGGAGCCGAGGAATTTCGGGTTGTTCCAGACCCGCGAAGCGATCTCGAAGAGGCCGGGGCCCTTGGCCCCCGCGGCGGCCGCCGCACCCACCGCCGGCGGCGTCTTCGGCCCCCCTCCCCGCATCCAGGCCGGGATCAGGTTCTCGAAGCGGGCGATCCAGCCGCCGAGCCAGTCGAGGAAGCCGCCGCCGGCCTTCTTGGCCCCGTCGAGCGCGCTCCAGACCGGCGCCAGCGCTTTGTTGATGGCCGTCGTCATCGACGTCCAGTGCTGCGAGAACGTCGTCGAGACGCCCTCGAAGAACTGGGAGACCGAGTACTTAAACTCGTGCCAGGCGTCGGCCTCGACGATGGTCGGCGCCAGCGGGGTCGCCATCGCGGCGTTCCGCATCCAGGGCGGCATCGCCTGGCTCTTGGCGTAGAGCCAGTCCATGAACCCGCCGAGCTCGTCGCGGAGGTTCTGGAAGACGGTCTTGTGGCTGTCCCAATGCTTCCAGGCCTCGTAGACGGCGACACCGAGGCCGACGATGGCCGCGCCGATCAGGAGAATGGTGTCCAACGGGAGCGAGAGGATGGCGGCGATGGGTCCGCCGGCATCGATCAGCGGCATGAGCAGGCGGCTCAGCGATGCGCCGATCAGCGGGAGCCGCTCGGCGAAGGCGGCGACGTTGATGAACGAGGTCGAGGCCGCGACGCCGCCGACGAGGCGGATCAGGCTGGCGAGCCCGGTCAGTCCGGTGACGACGCCGGAGACGACCAGCGCGGCGCCGAGCAGCATCAGGCTGTCGATGACAAAGCCGAAGAGGCGCGGATGCGCCGTGGCGAAGGCGGAGATCGACTGCAGAACCGGCAGGAGCGTTTGCAGGCCCCTGACGACGATCGGCAACACCACCTCGCCGGTGGCCTCCAGCACGTCCTTGAACTGCGCCGCGAGCGCGACCTGTTGGCCGGAGAGCGTGTTCTTGGTGGCGTTGTAGGCCTGATCGATGCCGAGCTGGCGGTTCTGCGCCGCCTGGCTACGGGCGATCGCCGGCATCAGCTTGTCGATCTGCGAGAAGACCGCTGAGGCAGTGCCGGGGCCGAAGACCATGCTGATCTCGGCGGCGCGCTCGACGCGAGCCTCCGGCGTGTCGCCGAGGATCTTCGACCCGTACTTCTTCGCGATCGCCGGGAGGAAGACGTCCTTGTAGAAACCGACCGGATCGGTGGCGAAAAGCGTCCGCTGGCGCAGCACCGAGCCCGGATCGCCGGTGAACCGGTTGATACCGCCCTGGCCGTTCAGTTGGACCCTGGACGGGTCCCACAGCCCGAGCGAAAGGAACTCGCTCACCGCCTGCTTCGGAAGGCCGCGCTGGGTGCCCAGGAGGCGCTGGAAGGCCACGCGCAGGCCCGAGCCGGTGCGGCCGCCCTTCATGTCGGCGATCACCGGCTCCAGGGCGCTGATGGCGTCCTGGGAGAGGTTGTAGCCGGCCGCGCCTGAGGTCGCGGTGAGCTGCTGTAGCGCCGACCAGTCGACGACGCCGCCGGACGACTGCTGGAGTTTGTAGCCCCAGTCGGCGATGGAGGCGAAGGTGCGCGGATCGTTGGCCCCGCCGCGCGCTTCGATGAAGCGTAGCATGGCGAGGTCTTGGGCGTGCGCGAGGCTGCGCTGGTCGTCGGACAGCCCGCGCTCAATGAAGGAGAGCTTGGCGAGGATCGGGGCGGCGATCTGCGCGCCCTGGAGCTGCTCGGCGAGTGTGCGCTTGCCGCTCTCGCGGAAGATGCCCTGCGCCTCAGTCATCAGACGCATGTTGTCGACGTAGCTCGACCCGGCCACGTTCATCGACTTGGCGAACTTGGCCGCCTCGCGGTTGGCCTGGTCGCCCATGCCGTAGAGCGAGAACCTGGTCAGCTCGTTCTGGAAGAGCTTGGCCTGCTCCAGCGCCGGCTTGAACGCCGCGAGGATGCCGACGCCGGCGGCGATCTGCAGGCCGCCGACCAGCATCGTCTTCTTGATGCCGTCGAGGCGGCGCTGGAAGATCGAGGCGGCGATGTCGGCGCGGCGAAACTCGCCGGCCATGCCAATCAGGCCGGCCGAAACCTGGTTGATCAGCGAGACGCGGACGGCGACGGCGTAGGCTTCGAACAAGCGATGCCTCCTTGCGCCGGCAACCGAAGAGAGTATTTTCCGCCGCTATGGCTGGAAGATCAGGCTTCCGCGGCAAGCTCCGCGAACTTCACGGGGACGACGTCGAGATCCTTGTGCGACCGGTACCGAGCAGACCCTCCCCTCCCAACCGACCGTCGGCCGGCGCCGGCGTCTTGGCGCTGCTGGCGCTCCCGCCGATGCTGATCATCGGGGCCTGCCTGCTGGTCGTCGGCTTGGCGGCGGCAGGCGTCTTCGTGCTCGTCCTGCAGGCCATGGCCCACACGCTGTTCGGATAGCGCGCCCGGTGGCGGACAACCCCTACGCAGACTTCGGTTTCTACCAGGTCGAAATCCGGGTTTCCCGCGACCTGCTCAACTCGAAGGAGCGGCTGTTCTGTGAACTCCGCGTCGTGTTCCGCGATCCGGAGACCGACCTCCCCGGCAACTCGGCCATGTGCAACTTCGACATCGATCCGATGCCGGGAGCCACGCTGGAGGCGTGTGAGCGCGCCGCGGCCGAGGCTGGGCTGAACCTGCTGCGGCGTCTGTCCGGCGAGACCGCCAACACGATCATCGCGGCCAGAACCGAGACCTGGGCCGAGGCCGCCAAGCCGCTCTTCCCCGAGTCGCAGACTTAGTCGTCGCGCGTCTTGAAGTCGTAGCCGAGCGCTGCGTGCACCTGGTCCTCGCCGACGATGCCGGCAACCAGCGCTGCTCCAACGAGCTTCTGGATCACGTCCTTGTTGCGGAAGGCGGCGGGCCCGAGCACCGGCCTGGCCGGCATCTTCGATGTCCCGAACTCGTGGAAGACGGCGACGTCGTCATCGGAGCCGATGAGGGCGACGAGACCCTCGGTCTGGTGCTCATAGGAGTCGCGGAGATCGCCATCGCGGAGGAGCGGCGCGCCGGCGGGATAGCCCTGCTTGGCCTTGTCCTCCTCGGTCGACTCCGCCAGCTCGGGCCACGCATCGAAGGGGCCTACGGCGGGCTGATAGGAGCCGATCTCGCTCTTGGCGGTCCGCTCGATCTTGCCGGCGATCTTCTCCAAGCCCCTGTGCAGGATCGGGACCATGCCGGCCTCGAGCGCCACCACCTCCAGCGCCATCGCGGCGAGGCTGGGAAGGTGCTTGGTCACGGCGGCTACTTGTCCTCAATGAACACGAACCGTTCGAAGTCGAACTTGTGACCCCGAAAGCGGGAGAAGACGATCGCGTAGGCGCTGGAGGTCGCCGGATCGAGGCTGAAGGCGACGTCGAAGGGAACGCCGTTATGCACGAGCCAGAGCGCCTCTTCGATCTCTGGCCTGGTGGCTAGTTTTTTACCGTCGCCCGACGCTCATCCGAGCTTTGCTCGGCGAAATTCTCGACGACGCCCTTCATGACGCAGGCGATGCCGTCCTCGTCGAGGCGGGCGATCAGGGCGTCGATCTCGAGTTCGGAGGCCGGGAAGAACACCGGCGCTCCATCGATGGCGGCGACATAGAGCAGCGGCAGGAGCATCTGCACGTAGGTCTGGTTGGCCGAGGCCTCGCCGCCGAGCATGCGGATCAGCTTGAACTGCGCCAGCACCGGCGGGCGAACGAGCTTGATCTTGCGGCCCCGCGCGTCCTCGACGATGGTCTCCTTCAGCGCCTCGCGGACATGCGTCTCGCTCGGCGTCTCACGGATGGTGACCTTCGGCGCGCGCGGCGCCTTTTCCTCGTGCTCGCTCATTCAGGCTCCTGGGTTAGAGGGTCTTCTGCCGGCGCGAAGCCATGAAGCTGACCTTCTGCTTCACGACTGCGTCGGCGGAGTAGGACCCGGCGTCTTCCAGCTTCAGCACGACGCCCGTGTAGAGGTACTGGGCGGCCGGTCCCTGCGCCCCGACCATGGGCGAGGCGATGGTGTGCTGAATGGTGATGACGGTGGCGTCGGCGCCGGCGTAGTAGTCGTCCTCCGCCTGGGCGAAGAAGTCGTCGAGCGTGGAATCCGCCCGGTCGATCTCGAAGCTGCCCTTCCAGCCGTCCGGCACCTCCTGGAAGATCGGAGGGCCGTTCAGCGGCTTGGACTTGAGCTGGACCGTCTCCTGGGAAGACTGGAAGTTGACCAGGAGCGTCGGCTTCAGCGGCGAGCCGTTGGTGATGATGTTGAGCGTCGCGCCGTCGCGGCCGATATTATAGGCCTGGGTAGCGGGCATGGGCGTCGTCTCCTAGCGAAGCGGAGGCGGATGGGCGGTGTTGGGCTTGGCCTAGCGGCGCTTAGAGCGAGGCGACCGGCGCGATGGAGACGGTCTGGCCGGCCTGCAGGTTCACGACGAACTGGAAGACGATCGGCCCGAGCTGCACGCGCACGTTCAGGATTTCGTAGCCGCTGGACGCCCGACTGAGATCGATGGTGACCGAGTAGGGCTTCGTCCCCTGCGGGTTCGAAATCCACGGCACCGGCTTGGCGTTGGCGAGCGCGGCCAGGAAGCCGGTGAGGCAGGCCACGGCGTCGTTCGCCTGGTCCTGCGTGATCACGTCGCCGACGAACTGACCCGCGACCTGCGCGAACGAGTACGACAGGTAGGGGATCATGCGGCTGTAGTTGTCGCCCCAGATCGCCGGGTTGGAGCTGGAGTTCTTGCCGAAGCGCAGGCCGAAGTAGGGCCCGCCCGGGCAGGGGTTGGTGATGATGTCGAGGCCGTTGGCCCCGATCAGTTGCAGGTCAGCCTCGGCGTACTTCTGGTTCGCGTAGGACTTCTGCGTCCCGACGATGCCCGAGATGGGCTTGTTCAGCCCCGACTGGAACGGCAGTAGCGTCGCCAGTTCGCCGGCGGCGAAGCCCTGTGGCGAGATCATCCGCGCGGCGCCGCCGTTGGTGGTGTCGAGGAAGTACGTCCAGTCGCCGACGAGGATCTTGATCCCGTAGCTGTCGACGCCGGCCGCCTGCTTGTTCGAGGAGACGGTGGCCAGGTTGGTGTACTCGCCCGCCGGCCCGGTGACGACGCCGTAGAAGCCCTCGGAGAGGCAGAACGAGTTCTGCGTCGGCCAGGAGGCCGCGTCGGAGAGGTCGGCCAGCATCAGGACGCCGGGGCCGCTGCCGCGGAGCGCGTACATGCCCGAGCGGGTGCCGGTGTCGACGCCGAGCATGACCGCGGTCGTGATCGTCGCCACGCCGTCGCTCCCGCCCACGAGCGTGATCGAGCCGTTGACGGGGGCCGCGGTCGAGGAGCCGGCCGTCGCCACGACGAGGCTGGACGCGCTGCGGATGCCGCTCTGGCCGCTGTTGAGGGCGGCGACGAGGTTCGTCCAGAAGGCTGCGCCGGTGCCGACGATGTTGTCGAACACTTCCGGCGCAAGACCGGCGCGGGCGACGGTGACCTTCGTCGAGCTGGCGGCGGAGCCGGCCGAGAGGGTGACGGTGTCGCCGTTCGCGCCGGAGCCGGTGTACTTCGAGGTGATCGCCGCTCCGTGCGTGTAGGCGAAGCTGAACTGCGCGCCCGTGCCGACGCCGGACGTCGCCGTCTGGGTGAGCGTGCCGGCCGTCTCGGCGGTCGGCTGGGTGATCAGGTGGAAGGTGGCGATGGCGCCGGAGGTGACGGTGTCGACGCCGATGACGGCGCCGTTGGAGAAAGTCACCGTGTCGCTGGCGGCAAATCCCGCGCCGCCGGCCACCTTCGTCGGCGTCGCGCTCTCGCCCAGGAGGGCGGCGGCGGCGACGTCGGTCGTGTCGGTGACGCGGACGCAGGTGAAGTTCTGCGCTCCGGCCAGGGCGGCGGCGGCGACCGCCGTGCCCATGTCGTACGTGCGCGCCTTCAGCGGCCCGAAGTTTTGCGCATAGTTCGCCGGCGCGATCGGCGTCGGGGCGTTCACCGGCCCCCAGGAGGCGGTGCCCACGACCGCGACGATGTCGGTCGGAACGCCGGTCGGAGACGGCGGCGACGGCGCCTGGACGAGGATGTAGGCGTCAGGCACGTCGGGGTTAACCGACTGGTTGATCTGGACCATGAGTTCAGGGCCTCAACAGAAAGGCCGCCTCGATGGGCGGCCTGGCGGGCGTTCGTTTGGGGAAAGCGGAGCGGCCCTTAGGCCTCTTTGTCGGCGGCGGCTTCGGGCTCGGCGTGCTCGGTGCTCGGAGGCGCGGGCTCCGGTTCGGGGGCCGGCTCTGGCTCGGGCGCAGGCTCGGCGACAGGCTCCGGCTCATGCACCGGCGGCAGGTCATCGCCGACCGGAGCGGCCGCGACACGGACGACGTGGGCGGCGTGGCTCTCGCTGATCTTGGCGACCAGCGCCGGGTCTTCGATGCGGTCGCCTTTGGCGTAGGGGCCGAAGGGCTGGGTCACGACGAGGTTGAACATGGCGCCTCAGATATCGACGGTTTCGATGATGTCGCCGGCCTGGTCCTCGAGGTTCGTCTCGACGACGACGGCCTGGTAGGCCTGCTCGGTGGCGAAGGTCGCGTACTCGACGCAGTAGAGGAGATCGCGCCGGTAGAGGTTTTCCTTCTCCGGCGCGTCGTTCGACGAGGTGCCCTGGTAGCGGAGGCGGGCGGCCGATCCGTCGGCAAGCTGCAGGAAGAATTGTTGGCAGAGCGCGGCGTCGACTGCAGCGACGGCCGCGTCCCGGATAGCGGGCGTCGGGCACCAGAAGATTATCTGGAAGACCTTCTCGGCGCGCTTCATCTCCTTCACCATCGTCGCCGCGCCGCCGACCGCGGCAGTGATGACGAAGGCGTTCGGAATCGTGATGACGGGGCCGGCCGCGCTGGCGGGTGTATCGGCGTTGATCAGCGCGGCGAGCGCGGTGGCGATGGAAGCGAGCGTGTCACCGCCGGAGACCGCGTGGGCGTAGGCCTTCCGGCCGACCGTGACGGCGATGTTCTGCGGCGTCGAGATCGTGCCGCCGAGGGTGACGGTATGGCCAGCGACTACCGCGGTCAGTGTGACGACAGGGGCAACCGCTTCCTCCCAGCGCGCGAGAACGCGGGTCGTATTGCGCTCCATCCCGGGCCGGGGATAGACGCTGACGTTGAGGATGCCCGCCGCAAGGTCGGGATCGAGGGCGGTGGCGGCCGGCCATCCGCGCCCGATGCGAGCCGGACAACCCGCCACGGTGAGCGGTGGGCTGCCGACGAGGCCATTCGGATACAGCGCCGTCGTCACCGCCGTGACGAGCGCGTTTTCGACGTCGGACTGATCAGCCATCGGCGCGCTCGCCTGGCTGACGCGGCATGACGCTGAGGTCGAAGTCGATGTGGCCGAAGAGCGAGCCGAACGCGATGAGGCTGGTCGCCTTTCTGCCGTGCGGCATCTCGGTCCAGTCCAGCGCGCCGTTCTTGACGCGCTTGTTGCAGCGGCCGAGCTGCCCGGCGATCACCGCGGCGATGCGGTCGACGAGAGCGTCCGGCTCCCAGACGCCGTGCTCGACCCAGGGGATGGCGACGAGGTCGATGTCGCGGGCGACGGAGCCATGAACCGTGATCGCGTAGCCTGCGTCTCTGGCGGCGCGCCTCACTGGCTCGATCACACCGGCAAGGATCGTCTCGCACAGCGCCTTCGCGGCGGCGCGGGCCACCGGCGGATGGTGTTTCTCCTCGCTCATCAGGTCACCGCCAACTGGGCGAATATGCGCCAGCCGAGGGCGGTGAGTTCGCTCGCCGAGACGATGTACTGCCGACCGAGGTCGTCATCGAGGTACATCCCCGTCCGCACATCGACGCCCGGCCAGGCCGGCATCATGACGGTGTAGAACGGGCTCGGCAGATCGAGGGGCAGACCAACTTCCGTGGCCCTGCCCCGAGCATCGAAGAGCAAATTTGCCGGCCAGCCGCTCATGACCGCGGTGCGTGTCGCCGGCGTCGAGCCCCGGTAGGCCGCTTGGGCGCCGAAGGGCTCGCTCGGGCCTGGCGTCGAGACCGAGAGCGTCCGGTTGCACTTCACCGCCAGGATGGGCTGCAGCGGCGGCTTGTTGGCGATGTAGAAGGTCTCGGTGTTCGGACCGCCGATCAGGTAGTCGCCGACGTGAACTTGCGTCCCGTCCAGAAGCGCCGTGAATAGCGCGTCCTTCTGCGCCGGAGCCCGGGAGAAGGTGAAGCCGACCTGGCCGGCGTTGAAAGCCGCGTTGATGGAGCCGATCAGGTTGCCGCCAGCGGTCGGATTGGTCGGCCCGGTCGGCCGGTAGATGCTGAAGCTGTAGCCGACGCGGATCGCCGCCTTGGCGTAGCCCGCATCGATCTTGCCCTGAATGGTCGCGGCGTCCATGGGGCGACCTCAGAGAGCGACCGCCCTCACGGGCAGGCCGCACCAGACATGATGTTCGCAGGCGACGGCGATTGCCTCCTCAGCCGTCGCGCCAGCCGCCATTGCACCGAAGGCCATGTCGGCGCCGGCCCCGAACGACTGGAAAGGCGCTCTTGTGGCGATCTGCTTTGTGCCCTTCTCGTAAATGTCGATCACGCCGCCGCGACGGAAGACGACGACCGCGCCCTCGTCTCCGAGGGGCTGCTCGCCCTTGCAGCCGGCGATGACCCAGGCCGCGAGCCGGCTTGCTTCGCCGAGACCGCCAAGCATGGCAAGGACGCTGCCGTCCTTCAGCTTGGTGAGCTTGTCGACCGTCCCGGTGCGGCGATCACCGTTGAAGGCGGCGCTGTCGGCCGCGACGATGCCGTCCCGATAGGCGATGACGGTCATCGATCAAAACTTCCAGGTGAACGTGACGCACGGCGCCGGCGGCGCGGGCCTGTCGAGCCGGACCTGGATCGCCGGCCGCCCGTCGGGAACGTGCAGCGGCGGCATGACGCCAACGGTGTGGAGCGTGAGGGCGACGACGATGGGAACGGTCATGCGTGGAAGCGCCGCTCGCCTTCGTAGGTCGCGCCGCGGAAGGTGGTAAACCAATCGCCGATGCCTGGATGACGAAGCGCGACGCAGGTGTGGTCGGCCTCCAGATCCTCCTCGGCCACGTAGGCGGAGAAACAGACCTCGCCGGAGCCATCGCAGAGTAGCGTGTAGAACGGCTGGTTGGGATGGAAGAGGCCGGCCGCCTCCATCGCCGCTCGCTATTCGGACGGGCCGTCAAAGCAGGCGTCGACATCGAGCACGACGCCGCGAAAGCCGCCCTTCTCGCAGCGGACGACGTAGCCGACACCGAACTTGGCGACCGGGAACGAGGGCCGCGCGATCTCGATGATCCGGACGAACTCGTCGAACGCAGCGTGGGCCGTCATGCCCGCACCAGTGCGATGCTGCCGCCCGAGCCCAGCGTCGGGCCGGGCGCGATGCCGATGAACTCGCAGAACCGGCGACGCCACTGATCGTAGAGCTTTGAGCGGTCGGCGACCTCGTTCTTGTTGTGCTTCCAGACGGCGGCCTGGTCAGTGTCGAGATTGGCCC
>Ga0070735_10002799_pt1 | contig 15538 bp, 15 predicted proteins | sample Coa_R1_FD_66443 | JGI IMG/M metagenome (GOLD analysis project Ga0070735, IMG submission 66443) | Surface soil microbial communities from Centralia Pennsylvania, which are recovering from an underground coalmine fire - Coalmine... | ecosystem: Environmental > Terrestrial > Soil > Unclassified ... | reverse complement strand
TTCCAGCGCCAGAATCTTCTGCCCTTCTGGCGACCAGTCCATCGCCTGCCATCCGCCGCCTTGCAACTGCGCTAAAATGTGGTCCGACTTTGGATCGGCGGGATCGACTTCCCACAGGTCCACATCATTTCCCGTGCGGCGGGTCGAGCCGTACACAATCTTGTCACCCCCGTACGACCACACAGCATCGGTGTTGCGGGACTTGCCGTCGGTTAAAAGAGTCACCTCGCCCGAGGCCACGTCATAGCGATACAACTGGAAGAACTCACCGCCTCCAACATCTTTCGAAAATACAAACGAGGAATTGCTCTTCGGCGAATATTGCGCTCCAGTAACTCGGTCGGCGTAGAACGTTAACTGGGTGCGCGCCCCACCGGGCATTTTGACCAGATGAATCTGATTGGTATCGGCAAAGCGGGTCGAGATCAGCATCTCCCGCTTGACCGGGTCCCAACTGTCCAGCGAGGCCCCTCGAAAGTTCGTATAGCGATCGACCACCGCGGCGAGGGACGCCGGGATATCGGGCACTCCCTCGACCACAAGGTTCTCGTTAGGAGTGATTTTGTCGCTTTGGGAGAAAACAATCGTACTCAGAAGGCAAACGGCGATCAGACGCAAACGAACGGTCATGGGCTGGCTCCTGAACTAGCACACCGCGATGAAGATTGAATGTCAGCGATTTCCGGCGCTGGCAAGATTAAAGCTCGATGGCAAAGATAGTCAACGCCGATGACTCTTTGCCCACTCACAGGCTCAACATTTACAGTAACCAGTTCGTATGGAACCAGAGCCGGAGCGCGAAGTCAGCACGATATCGCTGGGTGCTTACGCGCGCCTGGTGCGCCGCAATGCGAACTTCCGGCGCCTGTGGATTGCGCAGATCGTCAGCGAGATCGGCGACTGGTTCTATTCTTTGGCGATTTACAGCTTGCTGTTGCAGTTCACCGGCCAGGCGCGTTCGGTGGCCCTGGCGCTGGTTTTGCAGGTCATTCCCCAGACTTTGTTCGGCCCGCTTTCGGGTGTAGTCAACGACCGCATCCGTCGTAAGCGCGTCATGATTGCGAGCGACCTGCTCCGTGTGGTCATCGTGTTTTCCATGCTGTTTGTACGTTCTCGCTCCATGGTGTGGCTCGTCTATCCGCTTCTTTTCCTGGAAAGCGTGATGTGGGCATTTTTCGAGCCCGCGCGCACCGCCGTCATTCCGAACATCACGACCAGCGAAGACCTGATTCTGGCGAACACACTCTCTTCAACGACCTGGTCGTTGAATCTTGTAGCTGGCGCTGCTCTCGGCGGCGCTGCGTTGGCGCTCCTGGGCCATGACGCTTCGTTTGTTCTGAATGCGTTGTCGTTTCTGGTGTCGGCTTTCTTCATCAGCCGCATGCACTTTGAGGAGCCGCACGCCGCCGCGTATTCCAAGTTGCGGATTCACGAACTGCTCGACTATTCGCCAATTGTCGAGGGCCTGCGCTATGTGCGCCGCGACCGCCGCTTGTTTGCAACGGTTCTGGTCAAAACAGGCTTAGCGCAGATGGGTGTGAGCTGGGTCTTGTTCACCGTCATGGGCCAACGTGTCTTTCCGTTGCGCACAGGAGGGCTTGATCCCGAACGCGGCGCGGTTCTTGGCATGAGCATGATGATGGGAGCACGCGGCCTGGGAGCGCTCTTCGGCCCACTCGGCGCTGCGCGCTGGGCGGGCCACAGCGAAAGCCGCCTGCGGCTGGGCATTCTGATCGGCTTTCTCGCTGTCGGCGTGGGCTATGGAATGCTTGGCGTCGCTGGTTCGCTCCCGATTGCGTGTGCCTGGGTCGTGCTCGGGCACTGCGGCGGTTCGACCGTGTGGGTGTTCTCGACTACTCTTCTGCAGCTCAATACCGAGGACCGTTTTCGAGGCCGCGTGTTTTCTGCGGAACTTGGTTTGTCGATGATCACCCTCGCAGTCGGTTCGTATGTGACAGGATTGTTGGTCGATCGCGGAATCGATCCCCGCTTCGTGGCTATCGGCACTGGCTTTACTATGCTCATTCCCGCCGCTTTGTGGGCGCAAGCCATGCGGATGTGGACCACGAGTGTTGCCGCTGCGGATGCCGCGGATTGATTCGAAACCCACTAGCAGGAAGCGAACATCCCGGCTCCCGCAATTCTCCGCGAAAGCCGGCCCCGCGGTTATAAATCAATTTCCCGACGCAGACATTGCATTGTGTTGCTTCGCATTGGCTAGTACGGTCGCCGACCTTCCCAAGGATAGGATGTATACCCCGTCGGATGCCGAGATGCTCTTCAACAAATGCTGACCCTCGATTTCCTCGAAGCTGACGGCGCAGTTTTGGATTCGACCGCTCTGAAACTGACTCGCCATCACGAACACACTCAAGCCGGTTGCATCGCTTCTGATGCTGAGTCCGCCGGTGGGATCGTCAGAAATGCGGCTGACTGAATATTGGCCGGGAGGAAGAATTTTGCCTCCCGCCACAAACTCGTAGGGCACCGTCACCGTGATCTCACCGTGCGTCACCGCTGATGCGCTTGCTCCCAACGCGAATAGAGCCGCCAGCACCGACAGAACGATTGCAGACGTTTTCCTCATGATCTCTCCTGAAAAAAATTTTAATTTTCGTTTTTCAACGACTTACTGGTTGGATTCGGCGCGGGAAGTTTTGATCGGTGTGAGTTGTAATTTGCTGGTCAACAATTATTGACAAAAAGCGAGCACGCCCGTGACAGGGAATGTACTAGCGTAAGGCTGGACAGTTGATCACGGAATCGTGGCTTGGGTTTCGTTCGAATACCCGCTCTCCTGCCCATTCGAATTTACGGCGGTCGTGACGTAGTAATAAGTCTGGGTGTCAGAGACGCTACTGTCTGAATACGCGTTGTTCGGATCCAACTGCGAGTTGATCTTCGAGTAAGGACCACCGGACGTATTTCCACGATAAACGTTGTAACCGGCGATGTTTTGCGACGGAGAGACACTCCATGAGAGATCGACGACGTGCGCCTCCGCAACCCCACTCCCGGTCAGCGCCGCCGCCGTCGGTGAGTTGGCTGCATTGCTCGTAAAGGAGATGGTGCCAGAAACCGCACCAATCGCCTGCGGGGTGAAGGTGACGGCGAACTGCACGGGTTGGCCGACCGTAACCGTAGCCGGCAACGACAAACCGCCTGCCGAAAATGCGGGATTGCTCAACGCGATCGAACTGACGACCACGTTCGCGCCGCTTGCACTGAGCGTTGCAGTCTGCGTCCCGTAAGAGCCGACCGTCACATTGTTGAAGCTGATGGTTATCGGCGTAACTGACAACTGGCCTGCCGGGGGCGGAGGCGGGGGTGGGGGCGGCTGTGTGCCGGCGCCACTCAACGAGATCGCAAGATTCGCATCAGAAGCATCCGAAGAGATAGAGATCTTGCCGCTATCCTTTCCCGCGGCCGGAGGAGTAAACGTAACGCTGAACGTGTAGCCCTGGCCCGGCGTCAGCACCACCGGAGGTTGCAACCCGCTCATGCTGAACGCTGCGCCCGTAAGCGCAGCCCGCGAGACGGTGATGTTACTGGACTGGCTGGAATTCCTCAGCGTTTCGTAGAGTACTTTGGGGTTACCCACCTGAACATTTCCAAAGTTAAGTGCCGAGGAGCTTACCGTAAGTTGTGCGCCCCGGCGAGTTCTGGCATCTGCGGTCCGATTGCTCACTACCATTACTAGAAGGATGAGACCTAATGCCGAAACTCGGTGGAGCGCGAGGGGGAATCGCATACTCCGATTGTCGAAGAGTCGGGGCGCTAGCGGTAGATTGCAGAGGTACGTGCCTGACCCGTCCCAAAGGACGTGCCTTTAGATTAGTGGTTCCTCACTGCAATACGGCCAAACAGACATCGTGGAAACACCTTTACTGCGGCGCAATCAGCCCTTGCGCGATGAGCCCGATGACTGTTTGGTTCATACTAACCATGAAAACCGGTTTAAGCCGTATGCAAATCCATGTTTCCCCGCCAATAAGCGAACCTAAATTTTTCATTGTGCCGTTACCTTTCGAGGACTCCGACCATCTGAATTCAAACCCGCGCTTCCGGCCTGTTCTTCGCCGAGAAGTTTCTCAGCGACATGACTGAGCGGGTCAACTGATCGCCGGCCGCTCGTCGAGTGCCATGTCTGAATCCCAACTGACCACCGAGCAACAGATCTCATCCCTTTGGAATTTGGGCGGATTATCGTGGCCGGAATTGGGCCGGCGGGTCTGGGGCGGTATGCAGCAAAACGATTTGCTGAATCGGGCGTACGAGCTCGCCTACAACTTTCTCCTCGCGCTGTTCCCGGGAATGCTCTTCATCCTGGCTCTGTTAGGCATTTTTGCGTCGAGGCACAGCGGATTGCGTGCCGATCTGTTCACGTATCTCCAGAACGTCCTACCCTCCGATGCCTATCATTTGGTGATTAGTACGGTCAACGAGGTCCTCCAGGCAAATGGGGGTGGCAAGTTGACCTTTGGCCTCGTGTTTGCCATTTATTCCGCTTCGGCCGGCATGACACAGTTGATTTCGACGCTCAATGCTGCCTACGAGGTGAAGGAAGCACGCTCCTGGCTCAAAGTACACGGCATCTCGGTGGCTCTCACAGTCGGCGTATCGATCCTGACCGTCGCGGCTATCCTGCTGGTGTTCGCTGGAAGCCATATTCTTTCGATAACCGGTCAGGCACTGAGATTAAGTGCAGCATTTTTGGTCGTGAGCTCGATAGTACGGTGGATACTGGCACTGGTATTTGTCGTCCTGACATTCGCGATTATTTACTACTTTGCGCCAGACGTGGAACAGCGGCATTGGTATTGGATTACTCCGGGATCAGTAGTAGGAGTCCTGCTTTGGGCGATCGCCTCCGCCGCCCTACGCGCCTATCTGCACTTCTTTGATACCTACAGTAAAACCTATGGAGCTCTCGGAGCCGTGATTGTGCTCATGCTCTGGTTCTACGTGGCCGGCCTGGCATTGCTGATTGGAGGACAGATCAATTCCACGATCGAGCATGCTGCCGCCGAACATGGCCACCCGGAAGCCAAGCCTGCGGGGCAAAAAGCCGCCTGATCGGATTTTGGTCATCCGCTCGAAAGAGATTCATTTATCCGGAGTTTGCGGGATGACCTCCGAGGCGTTCACTCATAACTTCCTCCGTTTTTGCGGCAAACACTACCACGCAATTTGACGATGTTTCAAGTGAGCGCCATACAGGGCGCCGCGAATCGGGGACGTTTCCCCGATTTGCAGGGGCGCGTCGCGCTATCATTCGCTGTCGCAACCCGTCGAACACTTGACGGCATTAAGGCCCATGACCATCCTTAAACCTGCTTTCACATTCTTGCTGCTCCTGGCTGCGGCCTCATCCTCAAATCAATCGGCCACACAGCAGCTCCAGGCGCTCCGCCAAAGCATCCGAAAATCCCGGGACGCGAAAGATTGGCAGTCGAATGTGGCAACCGCCCGCGACCTGAAGGCCTTCATGAATGAGTCGCCTAACTCCCTTTTGGAATTGTCTCGTGCCGAAATCCACGCTGGCGACATGGCAGATGCAATTCGAAATGTCCAGCAATTCGCTCGGATGGGCCAGTCCACCGAACTGTTTGAATCATCCCAGGAGTTCGCAGCCCTACGAGATCAAACCACCTTTGCTGAAATCCAGCGGGCGATGAACGCGAACCGCACTTCCGTCGGACTTGCTTCCCCAGCCTTTCCGCTTTCGGACTCCAGACTGCTGGCTGAAGACGTCGACTACGATCCACTCGGAAAGCAATTTCTTGTGACCAGTATTCGGGAGAAGAAAATCATCTCGGCTGCGAGCGGATCCATTCGCGATTTTGCCAAGGCGCCCGATAACTGGTCCATGATGGCCATCAAGGTAGATTCCAAACGAGGCCTGCTGTGGGCGACTGAGGTCGCCCTGCAGGGCTTAGTCTTCGCACCGGAACCCGACTGGGGCCGCTCGGCGGTGCTTTCTTACGACTTGAAAACCGGCAAGCTTCTGCGGCGAATTGAAGGACCACACGGAACTGCACTCGGCGACATGACACTCACCGGGGATGGCGATGTCATTGTCAGCGACGGGGAGGGTGGAGGTGTCTATCGACTTTCAAAGAGTGACGCCTTGGAGCGCTTGGACAATGGAGATTTCATCTCGCCGCAAACCCCGGCAATGCATCCCGATGGCAAACACATTTTTGTCCCCGATTATTTGCGGGGGATCGGTGTTCTCGACCTGGCAACCAGGCAGGTGCACTGGCTTTCAACAGAAGGGAGATTTGCCCTGAATGGAATTGACGGTCTTTACTTGCATTCCAGCAAGCTGATCGCGGTACAGAACGGGACATCGCCGGAGCGCGTTGTCGAATTCACACTGAATGCGGCGCTTACGAGAATCGAGTCGGAGAGAATTATCGAAAAATCGACACCCACGCTCGGAGATCCCACGCATGGCGTCATCATTGGCGACAAGTTCTATTACATTGCCAATTCAGGCTGGGACATTGTCGATGATCACGGGAACGTCAAGCCGGACGCCCAAATGACCGTTCCACAAGTTATGTGGGTGAAGGAAGACGTTCCTGGCGCTGATCATGCCGGTAAACCGTGAGTGCCCGGCATTTTGGATTGAAACCGTGAGCCCTGTATTGTGTTGGGGCAGCTACTACCTGTCCAATCCCATGCGTCGAAGCAAATCGATAAAGCGCGGATCGCTGCGTATCCGGTCGTATATCGGATCTACTTTGATGGCCACCACCACGCTAGAGTGCTCCGAGTACGCTTCTTGCAGCAGATCGATCACTCGATCTTTTTCTGTTGTGCCGGAATAAGCAATCAATAAGGCTGCCGTCCGTTCCACGGCCGAGCTAGGAGCCCGCTCAAGTTCCGCCAAGGCCTTGCGGGCCTGGTCCGCATGGCCTGAGCGCCCATAGACAGCCGCCTCCCAGGCCCACAGCCACGTTGTCCCGACTCGTTCGCGATTCGCCCAGCGCTTGATGATATCGATTGCCTCGTCATATCGGCCCAGCTCCAAATTGCAAGGAATCATTCCGCCCTGGGCATAATAAAAACTCGGATCGAGGTCGAGCACCGAGCGGTACTGCGCCAACGCATCCTCATATTGGTGGGAGTCGTACAAGATTCGTGCGTGATCGTTGGCGATAATCAACGACAGAGGATCCAGTTGTCGCGCCCGCTCGCTCTCGGCAAATGCCTCCTGAAATCTTCCCTGCCGGGAAAGAAACTCGGCGTACCACTGGTGCGCCGTAGGGTACTGCGGATTCAGTTGAATCGCCCGCACGAATTCCTTCTCCGCCTCCGGCCAGTTGTAGTCGTAGTTCTCCTTAATCAAGGCAAGGGAGGCGTGCGCATCGGCGAGATTGTCGTCCAGTTCCAACGCACGCAAAGCCGCGGCCCGCGCTTTCGGGATGAGCTCGCCTTGGGGACCCATATACCATGAGCTCATCAAGCTGAAGGTATCGGCCAGCCCTGCGTAGGCGCGGCCGAAATTTGGATCCTTGTCAATCGCTTGCTGAAAGTAAACGGCGGCTTCGCGAAATCCTTCACTTGTCCTTTTGTTCCAGAAATACCGGCCCTTGAGATACAAGTCATAGGATTCGTACGTTTTCGCTGCCGGCGGCGGCGCGGTACTCCCCCGGGGGACCTCGATGGGGCGTCGGCCGCTCAAGCTAAATTCGATTTCGTTAGCGGCTTCGCGCGCGATCTCCTCCTGCAGTTGCAGCAAATGGCCAAGGTCGCGATCGTATTCGCGTGCCCACAGATGGCTCTGGTCCTTCACCTGAATCAACTGCGCCGTAATTCGAACCCGTTCCGAATCGCGGCGAACGCTGCCTTCGATCACATACTGCACCCCCAAGTCGCTTCCGACCTGCGGAACGGATGGCTGAGCGTGCTTGTAGCGCATTACTGAGGTCCGTGCGATGACGCCGATATGGGCTGAATCCAGATTCCCCAGTTGGCTGATCATCTCTTCCGTCAGTCCATCGCTAAAGTAATCCTGTCCCGGATCGCCTGTGAAGTTGTCGAACGGTAAAACCGCGAGCATGATTTTGCTTGTCGGCTGGACCGTGCTGTACCGCGAACGCCACAGCCAGGCGGCAGACCCTGCGATCAGAAGAACTGCGACCGAGGTGGCAACGCCCGCCCACTTCCAAGCTTTGGCGGGTCGCGGGTGCATCTCCAAATCGGGGAGAGGTCTGACGTTTACAACCGACTCCGCCGGCATTCTCTCCGGCGTTTGGGTGGCCGTCTCCGTAATCGGAATAAGGAACCGGTAGCCCTGGCCTTGCACGGTAAGGATGTAGCGCCGGTCGCTGGTCTCGTCCAACGCTTTCCGCACCATAAAAATGGTCTGGGTCAAGTTTGACTCTTCCACGAAGCTGTCCCGCCAGACCGTCCGCATCAGTTCGTCCTTCGTCACAATCTTTCCGTTGTTTTGGATCAATGTCAGCAGGAGATCGAAAGCCTTCGGTGTCAATGCGACCGGGGTCTGCCCTCTCCGCAAGACCCGCCCCTGGGGGTCGAGACTGAATTCGCCGAACTGATATAAGGTGCTGGTCAGACTGGACATAGTACGGTTTTTAGAAGTTTTGAGAACTTTTGAGCGCCGATTTTAGGACACGCGATGAACACCAGAAGTACTTTCCGGCTCGGGGGGCACGGAACAGAAGTTGGCCCGAATTTTACCACGATTGTTTCCAGCCGGCTGTTGAATGGGGCAAACAGAAGTCGAACTCGAACACCAGCAAAAGTAACTAGCGGGAGCAAGAGTCAAAAATTGGCAAACTCGCCAAGGAGAGGCTTATGTCTTACGAAGTGGGGAAGAAGGTGGTTTTTCAACGATTGCACAGTTTAGCAAGGTGGTTTTGGCCTGAGCGTCCCGCCAAACGGATCCTTCGCTGGGTTCTCGCGCTTGGAGTTCTTGCTAGCGGCTCCGCGATTGCCGACATCTACCTCCCGAACCTTCTCCCGTTCCTCGACTTCACGGGACTCTCAGCTACCAACAGCACGACCGGCTCGGTCGATCTCAGCGGGCCCTTCTTCCAGAGTCTCGGAACCAATGGCCGGAGCTGTGGAACCTGTCACGCTCCGAGCGACGGGTTCGGCTTAAGCGCGATCGACGCGCAGTTGCGCTATTTCAGCAGCCGCGGGAAAGATCCCTTGTTCGATCAGGTGGACGGGTCCACGTGTCCAACCGGGCCGATCAATAACAGCCTGGTCGTGAACAGTGGTCTGATACGGATCGGCTTGCAGGTCGCTCCCAACGGTACGGACCCGAATCCTCCGCAGTACACCATCGCCGCCGTGCAAGACCCCTATGGGTGTGCACTGACCACTAACTCGCAAGGACAGCAGACCGCGTCGGTTTACCGTCGCCCGCTGCCCACCACGAATCTGGGATTTCTCAGCGCAGTGATGTGGGATGGCCGGGAATCATTTTTTAACCCGCTCAACAACGAACAAACCTTTGCCGCAAACCTGAATGCTGACCTGACGCAACAGGCAATTGACGCCACCCTCGGACACGCTCAGGCCAACCAGCCGCCGACTTCCGCTCAGCTAAGCCAGATTGTGAGCTTCGAGATGGCGCTCAATTCCGCGCAACTCATCGATTTCTTCGCGGGAAATCTCTTCGGCCAAAAAGGTTCGCAGGGCGGACCCCAGTTCTTGCCCACGCAACAGTACTACCCTGGGATTAATGACTCTCTCGGCGGAGATCCGCATGGCCAACAGTTTAATCCGGATGTGTTCACTATCTACGCGAGCTGGCAGAACTCGCGCAACTCGCAGCAGGCATCCATTGCCCGGGGCGAGCAGCTTTTCAACACCCAACCGTTGACCATCAGCGATGTGCCCGGCTTGACCACGGGCAACCAGGAAATCACTGGCACTTGTACCACCTGTCACGACGCTCCCAATGTCGGGGACCACTCATTCCCGCTTCCTCTCGACATCGGTACGGGCCGTTCGTTGCTGTACGAGACGGATCCGAATGTCATCGCGGGACTGAAGCAACTCCAGCAACCGACGCTGCCGGTGTTTGAACTCGTTTGCACACAAGGTCCGGAGGCCGGTCAGACGTTCTATACGACCGACCCCGGAAAGGCTCTGATTTCGGGACAGTGCGCCGACATCAGCCGCGTCAAGGGCCCAATCTTGCGTAGCCTCGCCTCCCGCGCCCCGTATTTCCATAACGGCGCAGCCGCGAACCTTACGCAGTTAGTCAACTTCTACAACCAGCGTTTCCAGATCGGATTAACCCGGCAGCAGAGGCAGGACCTGATCAATTTCCTGCAGACGCTCTAGTTGAAATTTATAGTTCTCGCTCTGGCGCGCGCCAAAGCACCAGCTCTCAGGACGACGATCTAGCCGTGTTCGACGCGCGCCTTGATATCCGCGTACGCCGCTGCGATGAGCCTTTTCATTGCTGCGTCGCTTACAGCCACTCCTGGCCCCAGCTTCACGTGGCGCATAAACCTGCCGGCTCCTTGCAACAAGCGCTCCGGATCCGGCAGAGTTGCGCCCTGAAAGAACCCGACGTTCACGTGCGAAGTGAATACACCGACGTAGGCGAACGGCACATCTCCCAGGCATGCGGTCGGGAAATCGTCATGCAGAAGCTCACGTACTTCGTCGCCGCATTGTCGCATCACCTCAAACCACTCCCGCGCGATGCTGCCCAGTTCGCCCGTACGTTCTTTCATCCACGCATCGATTGCAGGATCCCGCTCGACCGCGCCGTTGAATCGCAGCAATTCCGTTCGCCCAGTCATGGAGTCTTAACCGCTACCTGCTTATCCCATGGCGCCACGCTTTCCTCATATTCCATCGGATCGCCGAAACCTTCAGTTTGAACGCCAAGCTGGCGCAGAGCGTCAAGGGCCATCAATCGCCGATGTGCGTTGAAGGTCATGATGTGGGCGAAGACGCCACCGAACGTAAAAGTTTCAGCCGGTTCGCACAGGGCGTCAACAAACGTATCATCCCATGCCGAGCGGTTTCGAACGTCCCGCAATATCTTATGCAGTTCAACATCGGTTTTCTTGAGCCTTTCGAGCATGGCCTGCGGAGAGCGCTGCGACTTCGGAGTGCCGTTCATATCCATCTCGGCCCCCGACAGCGCCGCGGTCCAGACTTCTTTGGTGTAGATAATGTTTTCCAAAAGCTGTCTTAGCGTCTTATTCGACTCCCGCCACGGCAGCAGTTCCACCACCGTGGGTAGCTGCCGATCCAGTTGTTCCTCCGTCAGAGTACTCGCGTATTCCAACAAACGCTGCGTGTGCCAGGAATCGTTGCCGGCAAAGCGATCGAATAAATCCATATCTCCTCCTTTTGTGGGGGAACCCGGAGCAAAAAAGTGAATTTTGTTGGACGCCGGCAGGTGAAAGTGCGAATCACGCATGCGCCGGTAGAGGCTGGGAGATGTCCGGAAAGCCCTTCGGAAAGCGCGAGTGAACGCCTCCAACGAACTGTAATTGGAGTCCAGCGCGATGTCCGTGACTGACATCCCGGTATGTCCCAGTTGATAAGCTGCTCGTTCCAACAACAGCCGCCGTCGCAGGGCTGCCGGAGTTTCTTCCACCACGGTTCGGAACAGCCTGTGGAACTGCGTGCGGCTCTGGTGGGCCTGGCGCGCCAGATCTTGCGTTTTCGTCCGAGTGTCCAGGGAACTCGCTACGATTCCAGCAAGACGGTTCGCCGTGCCCTGACCATCCACTTTATTCATGCGCCCGGTTCCTCATCTCGAGCGAATCATAGACAAAGACGACGGTTTCCGCCTGATCGTGCGTACCAATTCTTACCCGAAAACCAGCTATACAAGCTTGGCAGCCGCGAAATATGAGTGTTTGAGCCCAGGATTGCAGCTCAACTTGGCTCACCCATTCAACTGATCGATCTTCGCCGCCATGATGAAGTCGCTCTCCGTCAGCCCGTTCACCTTATGCGTCCACAGCGTGATCTCTACTTTGCCCCAGGCGAGCAGGATATCGGGATGATGGCCTTGCTCCTCGGCCGCTTCGCCAACCCGGTTCACAAATGCCAAAGCGCTCTTGAAGTCGGGAAACGTGAACCCGCGAGTGATATGGTGCTCGTCGATGACGTGCCAGTTGGGTAGCTGATGACTGAGCGCGTGCAACTCCGCGCCTTTCAAAGCAGGCACGCCACCACGGCAGGGAACACAGGTCTTGCTGGCCAAGTCGGACATGAAGAAACTCCTTGCGGGATAGGTTAGTCGAATCGCCGCTAATCGGCTAGAGAGTCGCGCTGCCTTGATGAGGACTGAAATCCGGCGGGGGAGGCGAACTCTCCGGCGGCAATGTCACGGGTGCCTGTGCTGCAACAAAGTAACGCCGGGTCCATAGCAAATATCCGAAGAAAATCAGCATGATGACCACCGTCCATCCAAGAACCAGGCTGCGCGCAAACCCACCCGGACCCATTGTGTCTAGTTGGGCTCCTCGCCACCCCATTCTCGAGTAAGCTTGCGACAGATCCCCATGACGGAAGGTGATCGCCGTTGAAATGATCCTCATCGCGGACCAGACCACCGCCAACGTCCATCCGATGATCTGTCTGCGAAAGACCAAGAACGCCAGAATTCCGTCAACACAGGCCAGCACAAAGCATCCGATGGCTCCCGGCAAGCCCGTCAGGTAGCGACCAAAGAACGGAACCAGGGGCACCGAGAGGCCCAAGATCAGCGAGTATGGCGCAGTGCAGGCGAACAGCAGGCCGAGCGCGAGCAACGGCAGAGGAATGCGGTCGGTCCAGCGCTCGACGGGGTCGCGACGCTTGCAGGTTTCTTCGACGTCTGCACGTCGAAAGAACAGCACAAGAATCAGCGGTACCACGATCAGAAAAACTGCGAACAAAACGATCACGAACGTCAATATCACCGCCATCAGCATCTCTGGCGGGGGCGGCGCGTTCGGATTCATCGACGCTGCTCGCTTAAATCCTTCTTTGAAGCCGGTGGGCAGTATCGCGGTGATCAGAATGGTCGACAGAACTCCCAGCACGAGCCATATCCAGGAGACAACGAGATTGAGTGCGCGCGCCCATCGCCGCGCCCGGATCGATCCAATACCCAGCGTGACAAACACCGCGGCCGAAAACGCATACATCGCGATGCTCTGCACGTAGGATCCGGCCGGCATCGCCGTTCCTGTTGTCTTTCGTGACAGGACGGCCCCGAGCAAGATGAACGGAATGAAAAGCAGCGCCAGACCGCCTAGAGCGATCTCCACAATGCCGCACGCCAGCAGTCCGCCGCTGCGGTCTTTAAAAGTAGTTGCCGTCGGCGGAACTTCAGGTGCGAAGGTGGCATCCAAGCGAAACCATCCGTGATTTGCAGCGACGTTGCCTTCCGTCGCTTATGATCGACCTTAGAACGGTATATCTTCGTCGCTGATCGGACCTGACGCGGTAGCGTGCTCCGGTTCCGGCGTGCGCTGGTCGAAGTTGTTTCCTCCGGCCGCCGCACCGCGCGCTTCGCCGCCGCCCTCGCCGCGTCCGCCGAGCAGCACCAGGTCGTTCGCCACGACTTCGGTCATATACTTCTTCTGATTAGTCTGCTTATCGTCCCACGAGCGGGTCTGCAGGCGGCCTTCGATGTACACCTTGCCGCCCTTTTTGAGATACTCGCCCGCAATCTCCGCCAGCCGCTGCCATAGCACCACGTTGTGCCACTCGGTGCGATCCTGCCATTCGCCGTTCTTGTCCTTATACCGCTCGTTGGTCGCCAAGGTGAGCTTCGCCACCGGAGTGCCGCTCGGCGTGTACTTGACCTCGGGATCCTTGCCAAGATTTCCGATCAAAATCACTTTATTGACACTCTTACCTGCCATGATTGCCTCTCCTGATTCGGCCAATATAACAGAGTTGCCAGTGGGAGGGTTTGTGATGAATGACCATCAGCATGCAGCACTCAGCAGTCAGCATTCAGCCCATCGAGTGAGAAGTGGCCTGCGTTGGCTGAATGCCGGGTGCCAGCAGCTGAATGCTATAATCCTCCCCATGCCCGCCGATATGAAGGCTGTGGGGTTGGTGCCCGACGAGCTGAAATATGAGCCTCGGTCCAAGGGGATCGACACTCCTCGCAAGAAGAAACCAAAAGAGTTAGCGGTTATTACCGAATGCTGCACCGGCTGTGCGGGCTCACCCGCGTGCGTGGAATATTGCCCGATCGAAGACTGCATGTTCTGGGTGCCGGACGAGGATCATCCGCCGTTCGGCCGCATTCAGGTCGACCCGATCCTGTGCATCGGCTGCAAGAAATGCACAAGCAAGGGCCCGGACGGCTGTTTTCTCGACGGTTGCCCCTGGGATGCGATCGCCATGGTCGAAACCACCGAGGTCGAAAAAGAAGTGGGAGCGATGCCGATCTAGGGTTCACAGGACACCCATCCATCGCGAGTTGAGATGAGAAGCTTCTGTGTTCTTGCCGCGGCTTGTTTCAAGTCAGGATTTTCTGGGTGAATACGCGAAAGACTAAATACCTCGCCTATTTTTCTCTTTGCCGTATTGATGCTTCGGTTTCCAGCGCCTGCTTCCTTACATGATCCGGAATGTCGGGCAGTTCGCGCTCATAAGTCTGAACAACCGGAATATCCTCGGGCTGTCCGACTAGATAGAGTGCGCGCAAGGCTTCCCACACCTGTTGTGAATCAGGTGTAACCACAGCAAGTTGCTGGCCCGAAGACACCTGAGATCCTTTATCTGCAAAAATCGAACGTATCCGTCCTGTGATCGGCGACCGGACCTCCTCGGTCGCACGATCTCCGTGGGCAATCTTCGCAACCAGCCCCCCGCCGCGTACGGTCGCCCCTAAGGCGCCGGTGTCGCTCACCGTTCCGGCGGCTGGCGCAGTGATCGCGGCCGGTTTCAGCAATTCGACAATCTGCGGCCGTCCTGTTGCGTCACCAAATCGCACCAGAGAGAGCGCCGCATTCCCCCGCACCGTGAGCGACGTGTCGGCGAGCATCTTCAACAAGGCATCGTGGAATCCGGCACCCGATGTGTCTTGGCCCATGACCCAGGCATCGGTGTTGCGAACTTCCTCGACCGGAGAATTCGCCAACCGCACCGCCTCGGGATACCATTGCGCCACGCTGCGATCGCTGCGGCTCATTCGTTCACCCATCTGCACGAGCGCATGTTGAATGTGCCGCGGATGCTGATCGTCTTTCAGATACTGCGCGATCTCCTTGTCTGAAAGCTGCCGCCCGAACCAGGTGTTCCACCAAAACAGGAACGGCATGAGCACGATCAGCCAACCGGTGACGAGAAAGAGAATCCGGTTGCGCGTGGACATCCGCGGGCGTGGCGGCTTGGATTCCACCGGCGTCTGCTCGAGGGAGTGCGGCGAGGCTGACATACTTGAATTTAAATCCTCTGTGTCCCCTGTGCCCTCTGTGTTAAAAGCCTTTCACTCCACCACATCCGCATCCAGCACTCTCGGCTGTTCCAGGTAGTGCGACACCGCATACTGCGCTAGAAGCGGCGTCTGCTC
>Ga0070735_10002798_pt1 | contig 15541 bp, 12 predicted proteins | sample Coa_R1_FD_66443 | JGI IMG/M metagenome (GOLD analysis project Ga0070735, IMG submission 66443) | Surface soil microbial communities from Centralia Pennsylvania, which are recovering from an underground coalmine fire - Coalmine... | ecosystem: Environmental > Terrestrial > Soil > Unclassified ... | reverse complement strand
TAACGTTGCCTGCTCCAGAGGAATCGGCTCGATTCGCCGGCTACGCAAGCCTTCCATGTCTCCGTCTGCGTCTTCCGGAGGCGTGAGCAGAATCCGCACGATCGCGTCGCCGCTGGCCACGGACTCCACCAGGCCGTATTGTGCTTGTCCATTGAATTGAAATCGGCAATATCTCATCGTCACCTATCTAACCACATCGGTCCGGCTTTCGTCGCTTGCTTGCAGCTGTTTAAGGAACTGCTTCGCTGGCTGGCTCCGAACGCGCACTCTCGTTGCCACGAACGTCGACAGAGGATACCGAGTATGTATATCGCTTGCCAGAAGTGACAGCGGAGTCCGGGTAGGCAGGTGTCTTTAGCGGTTCCGGATTTAGCTTGATGGGCGCCGAACCGTCGTCAGCACGATAGACGTTGTATCCACCGAGATCGATATCGGTGACCGGCGCCCAGACCAGGTCGATAAACGGCTTCTGCCCCGGACCGGAAAAGACCGCTTGCAACCCCGAAGGAACGGCCGGCGGAAAAACATCATCGGCGAAAACCTTGACTTCCGGTGTTTCGTCGCCTTCGACCTGAATCTGAGGCTTGTTTGCCTCATCCACTACGGTCACGGTCTCGGCATGATACTCGTAGGCCTTTTCCCACTCGATCGTCGTGTCTGTGAGGGTTTGATCGCTGCCGGCGGGGGCCTCCCCGACAAGCGTCTGCTCGCCATCCATCGCGCGCCGATAAACCCGGACCACATAGTGAGCTGGTGGCTGCTCACTCTGCGCTGGAATTTCGCTCTTCCAGTTCAGCACAACTCCGCGGCTGGTAACCCGCGCCTGAAAATCGGTTGGCGGCGGCAGAGTGCGCGCAAGGGGAACTTGTACCTGATTCGAAAGCCCCGCCGCCCGACCTCCGGGGTTAGGCACTTCAAGCGCGTACGTGATGAAAGCCGACGGATTACTCCGTAAATCCGCCGGAAGCGTGTCGGTGTAGGTATCGCTGATTTTTTGCCCTGATTTGCCGGAAGAAGAAGAAAGGCGGCTTGGCGTTTTCGCAATGGGAGTGCCGCATTCTTTCAGCGCGCCCAGTCCTCGACAGATGCGGGTTGGCCCGAGATTGCGGGCAGTCTGCCGATCCGTCGTGATGCTCGGGACCGTCCAGGTGAGTGTGACGCGGCTTCCTTTGCGCGCGGCTCGAAGATCGGTTGGAGGCTTTGGCAAATCCAGTGAAGGAGGCTGCGGAGGCTGCACCGTTGCGCACGCCGTGAACAAAAGCGGTGCGCCCAGAATCACCATCCTGATCCTGCTGGCGGGGAATCTCATGCAGAAGAACACAGACTAACAGAAGCATCCCGCACCAGGCCCTCTGGCTCCTAGCTTCTAGCTGCTGATCTCTTTCACCGCGTCACGGAAGATCTTCGTGTGCCGGTCTACATCCTCGGCTTCGGTCTGCGGCGACATTAGCGCCATGTTGTGGAAGGGCGTTAACAATACTCCGCGGTTCATGGCATAGAGATGCATGAAGCGCTCAAGTTCGAAGTCCATGGCATCGTGCGCCTGGGTGCCGGTCTTCGGCTCTGGACCGAACATGTACTCGGCACGGCAGCCAAGGCGGGTGACGTGCCACGGCAATTGTGCATCGGCAATCGCTCTTGCCACCCCGATCGTCCAGCGCTCGGCCATCGGGATCATTCTGTCGAAAGCTTCTTTCGTAAGGACTTTGGTCAAAGTCGCGCGCATGGCAGCCAGCGAAAGTGCGTTTCCGGCAAGCGTGCCGCCGATTCCGCCCACATCGCAATTTTCCAGTTCCTGCTTGGCAACGATGCGATCGGCCACCTCTTGGGAAAAGCCGTAGGCCGCTCCGGGGATGCCTGCTCCAATGGCTTTGCCGAATACGATTACGTCCGGGTCAAGGTTCTCTGCCCGCGTGTATCCGCCGGGGCCGGCGCAGATGGTGTGGGTCTCATCGATAATGAGCAGCGTGCCGTGCTTGCGGGTGACTTCGCGCAGAGCCTGGTGATATCCCTTAGCCGGGTGAACGATGCCGACGTTGGTCATGGCCGGCTCGGCCAGCACGCAGGCCACATCGCCGGAGAGGAGCGCCGCCTCAAGGGCGTCCACGTCGTTGAACTCGACCACCTTGGTCGTTACCGAGGGATCGACGGGCGGCCCGATATTGCCCGGCCGAGGCCCGGCGGTACCGTCTTTATCGAGAGTGATGAACGACTCGTCCACTGTGCCGTGGTAGCACCAGTTGAAAACCAGAATCTTCGGCCTGGCTGTGACCTGGCGCGCCAATCGAATCGAGAACCGATTCGCATCGGTGGCGGTGAGCGCAAATTGCCAGTAGGGAAGATGGAAACGGTTCTGCAGTTCCTCCGCTACGATAATGGCATCTTCTCCGGGAAGCATCAGCGTGATCCCGCGCCGCATCTGTTCCTCCGCGGCTTTGACCGTGGCGAAGGGCGAATGGCCCGTCATCGCCCCCGTATCGCCGAGACAGAAGTCGGTGTAGCGATGCCCGTCGACGTCGAAGAAGTGCGCTCCTTGCGCCTCGCGAACGAATGGCGGGAAGGCGCCGGCCCACTTCACCATCCAGTTCATGGGCACGCCGGCCAACAGCGATTTGCGCGCGCGCTCAAACAGCGCCTTCGACTTCGGGCGGTCGTCCACAAACTTCTTCTGCTCGCGCTGCATCAGGGACTTCAGGCGGGAACGATCGATCGTTTTCATGGTCAAGAAACGGACAACCACAGGGGACACAGAGGATCACTGAGGAATTGTCTGTGATCTCTGCACCGTTTGTGGTGAAAATTTTTACAGAATGTAGCGCGACAGATCCTGATCCTTCACGATGTCGGTGAGCATCTTGCGCACGTAATCGGCATCTACCGTGACCGACTGCCCCTTCTTCTCCGGCGCCTCGAAGCTCAGTTCGTCGAGCACTCGCTCCATGATGGTGTGCAAGCGCCGCGCGCCGATGTTCTCGGTGCTCTCGTTCACGCGGAAGGCGAAGTGTGCAATCTCATCCAACGCCTCGGGAGTAAATTCCAGCTTCACGCCTTCGGTCTCGAGCAACGCCGTGTACTGCTTCACCAGCGACGACTTGGGCTCGGTGAGAATGCGGACGAAGTCTTCCATCGTCAGCGATTGCAACTCGACACGAATGGGAAAACGGCCTTGCAGTTCTGGGATCAGATCGCTCGGCTTCGAGACGTGGAACGCTCCCGCCGCGATGAAAAGGATGTGGTCGGTGCGCACCATTCCGTAGCGCGTATTGACCGTGGTTCCTTCCACGATCGGAAGAATGTCGCGCTGTACGCCCTCGCGCGAAACGTCGGGACCGTGCCCCCCCTCGCGCCCGGCGATCTTGTCGATCTCGTCGAGGAAGACGATTCCGGAATTCTCGACCCGGTCGATGGCCATGCGCGTGACCTGATCCATGTCAATCAGCCGCTGCTCCTCTTCCTGGATCAGGTATTCGAAGGCCTCGTTTACCTTCATCTTCCGCTTCTTGGTGCGCTGGCCGAAGATGTTGGGCAACATATCTTTAATGTTGACGTCCATCTCTTCGACGCCCTGATTGGTCAGAATCTCGAAAGACGGGAAGTTGCGCTCACGCACATCAATTTCGACCATGCGTTCGTCGAGTTTACCCTCGCGCAGTTGCTGGCGAAGTTTCTCTCGCGTCCGGCTCGAAGATTCCGCCAGGGCCGCGCCGCCATCAATCACCACTCCACCCGAGGTGGAAGAGGGCTCTGGGCGTGGCGGAGGCGAGGGCGGCAGCAGGATATCGAGCAGTCGCTCTTCGGCGTTGAGTTCGGCCTTATCGGCAACATCTTCAAGCTTTTCTTCGCGCACGTTGTCGATTGCGATCTCGACCAGGTCGCGCACCATCGATTCCACATCGCGGCCGACGTAGCCGACCTCGGTGAACTTCGAGGCCTCGACTTTCAGGAATGGGGAGTTCGCCAGTTTCGCGAGCCGCCGGGCAATTTCCGTTTTGCCTACGCCCGTGGGCCCGATCATGATGATGTTCTTGGGAATGATCTCTTCGGCGAGATCCGGCGGCAGTTTTTGCCGGCGAGTGCGGTTGCGCAGTGCGATGGCCACGGCGCGTTTGGCGTCTTTCTGGCCAATCACATGTTTGTCGAGTTCGACAACGATCTCACGCGGAGTCAGTTCATCCAGCGCGAGCTGCTCTTCTTCGGCAGTAGACGGGAGATAAATAGCCATAGAAAATTCGGACCTTGACCTCAGACCCCGGCACGAGGTCTAGAGTTCTTCAATCGTGACCTTGTCATTCGTATAGATGCACATCTTGCCTGCAATCTTCAGAGCTTCTTCGGCGATCTGGCGGGCTGAGAGCTGGGTGTGCTCGGATAGCGCCTGGGCCGCAGCTTGTGCGTACGGGCCGCCGCTGCCGATCGCGGCGATGCCGGTGTCGGGCTCGATCACATCGCCCTGGCCACTGAGCAGGAACGTCTGCTCTTTATCGCTGACTAGCAGCAGCGCTTCCAGATGCCGCAGAAACTTGTCGGTGCGCCAATCCCGCGCCAGCTCGACGGCGGCGCGGCCGAGGTTGCCGTGATATTGCTCCAACTTCGCCTCGAAACGGCTAAACAGGGTAAACGCATCGGCCGTGGAGCCCGCAAATCCAGCCACGATCTTGTCGTTGTACAGGCGCCGTATCTTCTTGGCGGAGTGCTTGATCACCGACTCACCCAAGGTGACCTGGCCGTCGCCTGCGAGGACCACATGTCCATCGCGGCGAACCGACAATACCGTCGTCGATCGAATCAGTCGTTTCGTGCTCATGAGCGTAATTTTCGATTATAGCAGTCGTGGCCTTTCCTTCCTGCCCGCAAGCGTAAAAAGCTAATGGTTTCTAAGATTTACAGAGTGCTTCGGTAACCCATTGGAGGATTACTGCTGTGACATTTACCGGTGTGCCGGGGGACCGTACTTTTACCTCATGCGCCAGTCTGCCGCTGTGCTGTGTCAGGATCAACGATCGATTCAAACCTTGCAAGCCACGCTGGATCACCTCGGCATGGAGCTCAAAAACTGCCATTCCCAGCAGGAAGCGCTGGAACTAGTCCTCGCGGGCAGGTCGTGCACGCTGATCGTGGATTTTGATCTGGTGGGGGCCGAAGAGGTGATGCGCATGGCGACTCTTCTGCCACCGGAGCAGAAGCCTGCTCTGCTGGCCGTAGCCAGCCGCGCGTGGCCGGGGACGGGACAGGCATTTCAGTCAGGCGCCAGCCGCATCCTTTACAAGCCGTTTGGTCCGGAGCTTTTGAAAGAAGCTTTGAAGAGCAGCCGGAAAGGGAAATCGAACCGGCGCAAGTCGCAGCGGTACAACGTGAAAACGCTGGTGTACCTGGAACTCGAGCACGGAACGCTGCCGGGGATCAGTATTGACATCGGGGAGCATGGACTGGCCCTGCAAGCAACCGAGGCGGTCCCCATGATGTCGAACCTGCCGTTCCGCTGCGTGCTGCCTGGTACTGAGATCACGCTGCACGGCCACGCGGATGTAATTTGGGCCAGCGACCAGGGGCGCGCCGGACTGTTCTTTTCTAAGCTGGCGCCGACGGCACGGAAGCAACTGAAAAGCTGGCTCAGCAAGCGCGGCCACAGCAAGAACGCTGCGCGCGATTTGCTGCCTCCCAGCGATGCCCACGTTTCGTTCACAGCCTGCGAAGAAGAAGAGGAATTGCCGGTCGAAACCCGGTGATTGCAGCGAGCCTTAAGCTGACTTAACCCGTGATCATTCGGGTCCATTTTCCTGCAGCGCTGTCCTGCCTTAAAATCATTCAAGTTCCGCGATACCAAGGAGGCAGCGCTGACAACCATTCCTCAGGTCAGTTCCGCATGCAACGGACACTCGATGGTGGGCCCGCTCCAGCGCGTGATGGTGTGTTCGCCGCGCACTGCCGGATGGAATCAGCCAGAACGCGTTGCTCTCTGGCGCGATCTGGGATTTCATCATGCGCCCAACTACGCCGAAGCCCTGGCACAGCATGAAACGCTGTGCCGCCAGTTGCAGGCCGCGGGGGCCGAGTTGGTGGAATTGCCAGCCTCGGGCGAACTGTCGCTCGACGCTGTCTATGCACATGACGCCTCGCTCGCTACGGACTTCGGATTGATTCTGATGCGTCCGGGCAAGGCCAATCGTCTCGCCGAGAGCAAGCACCATGGCGCTTTCGGCCGGCAGATCGGCATCCCAGTTTTCGGAAAGATTACGGCACCGGGAACGACGGAGTCCGGAGACATCGTGTGGCTTGATTCGAAGACGCTGCTCATCGGGCGGGGCTATCGCACGAGTGCGGCGGGAATTCAGCAGATGCGCGAACTGTTGGCGCCCAAGGGGATCGCGGTGATTTCGGCGCCGCTGCCGTACGGACCTGGGCCGTCGGCTTGCCTGCATCTGATGTCGTTGATCAGCGTGCTGGACGAGCACACGGCTTTGGTGGATTTGCCGTGGCTGGCGGTGGAGACGGTCGAACTGCTCCATTCGAGGGGCTTCCGGTTGATCGAGATTGAGTACTCGGAGCGCGACACGCTGGCTTGCAACGTCCTCGCGTTGGGACAAAAGCGGCTGCTCGCGATCGAAGAAAACCGCCAAACCAACGACCGGCTGCGAGATGCCGGATTCGACGTGCGCACCTTTCCTGGGAGCGAGATTTGTATCAATGGCAGTGGAGGGCCGACGTGCCTGACGCGGCCCGTGCTTCGGGGATGAGCGTGCGAGCAGAGGTATAGCCCAAGGGATGTGCGGACCGTGTCCGTTTTTAAGCTACGTCCGGGCGTTGCCGGAGCGGTATCAGCGCGCGCAGGCGTGGATCGCGCAAATACAATCCTCCCCATGCCAGCATACCCAGAATGACGGGCATGGGAAAGGTTGGATCGCCCACCCGCAGGGTGGTAATCGTAGCGCCGCCTAGCAATCCCGTCATCAGGATGGCTCCAAGAACCGAAGTGCGCGGGATGACGTAGACCACGACACACACCAGTTCAATCATTCCCACTGGCACAATCAAGTGCTCCGGAAGTCCCGTGCGTGCGAATCCTTCGAGTACCTGAGGCAGTTTCATCAGTTTCATGATGCTTCCCATCAGCACCAGAAGAACCGGTAAAGCGCTCATAACGCGGCTTGTCCACAAAGCAGGCTTAGAGATAGGAATTGACTGAACTACTGAGTGCATGGGTGTCAGCTCCTGGGATGAGCGAGAGGATACTACACACTCATTGCAGTGTCCCGAAGAACGGTTGGGTGAGTGCCGATCGACGCCGGCGCGCGGGCGAGACGCCCGCGCGACAGCCGGCAAGATGCCGGCGCTACGATCGGCAACGTGCGCGCTGATATCAGGAAGGGTACGGGAGTGGGGCCAATCCACAGGCGGATTGGTATGATGTTGCAATCCTAAGAAAACAAAAATTTCCGGAAAGAGTTTCCTGATGCTTTTTTCCTGGTTGCGAAGGCTCGTCTTATTGATCATCGTGGCTGCGCCGATCGCAGTTCTTGCCCAAACTGAAGCTGCGTCGCCAGCTGCCGTTGCAGTCGAAACGGTGACGGGCTCCGAGCCGATGGGGGGCGGCATTCAGATTCAGGCGGGGGCGGCGATATTGCGCATTACCGCGCTGCGAGAGGACATCATTCGGGTTCGCATCGCTCCCACCAGCGATTTGCCGGAAGATGCGTCATGGGCCGTGGTCGCCGAGGCGCGGAGCAAGTCGGTGGAAGTTCAGCCGGTGCAGGATTCGAACGCAGTGGGTTTTCATACGGCTGCTTTGGATGTTCGGGTGGAGCGCAATCCGTTGCGGATGGTGATTCGGGACCGCGCTGGAACCGTAATTTCGGCCGATGCATTGGGCCGGCCTGCAGAGTTTCAGCGGGGCGGATTTTCCGTATACAAGCAGATGCCGGGGGACGAGCATTACTTCGGGCTGGGTGATAAAGCCGGCTCGTTCGACCGCAGGAATCAGGCCTACACACTGTGGAACACCGATGTTGGGACGCAGGAGTCGGTTGATCCGATTTACAAAAGCATTCCTTTCTTTCTAGCGATCCATGGCAAGGTGAGCTACGGAATTTTTCTGGATAATACGTGGCGCACGTGGTTTGACTTCGGCAAGCAGGCGCGCGATGCGATTGCATTTGGGGCTGAGGGCGGGCCACTGGATTACTACTTCATTTATGGCCCGTCTCCGAAGCAAGTGGTGGAGGGATACGCCTATCTGACGGGCAAGCCTCCGTTGCCTCCGCTGTGGGCCTTGGGATTCCAGCAGTCGCGGTATAGCTACACGCCGGAATCGAAGCTACGGGAGATTGCCAACCGGTTGCGCGCGGATGCGATTCCCTCCGACGCGGTGTATCTCGACATCGACTACCAATACAAGAACCGTCCGTTTACGGTGAATCCCGAAACGTTCCCGAACTTTCCGGGTCTTGTTTCCGATCTACGCAAACAGCATTTCCATCTTGTCAACATCACTGACCTGCACATCGCGCATCTTCCGAATCAGGGATACATGCCTTACGACACGGGCGAGGCAGGAAATCACTTTGTGAAGAATGCGGACGGAAGCGAATTTGTGGGCGTGGTGTGGCCGGGGCCGGCGGTGTTTCCGGATTTTACGCGCGCGCAGACACGGGAGTGGTGGGGTGGCCTGTATCAGGAATTTGTAAAGGACGGTGTGGCGGGATTCTGGAACGACATGAACGAGCCGTCGGTCTTTAATGGACCGGACAAGACGATGCCTCTGAGCAACGTGCATCGCATCGAGGAGCCCGGGTTCAGCACGCGCACGGCGACGCATGCCGAGATCCACAACGTTTTCGGGATGGAGAATGTTCGGGCAACGTACGACGGATTGCTGAAGTTGCGGCCCAACGAGCGCCCGTTTGTGCTGACGCGGGCGACGTATGCCGGAGGGCAGCGGTACGGGTTTACGTGGACTGGAGATAATTCGGCGACGTGGAACCATCTGCGGCTGGCGACGCAGATGGTGCTGAACCTGGGAGTGAGCGGGATTTCGTTTGTGGGGGCTGACGTGGGCGGGTTTAATGGTTCGCCTCCAGCGGCGCTGTTAACGCGTTGGGTGGAGGTGGCGGCATTCTCGCCATTGTTCCGCGATCACTCGAGCAAGGGTACACTTCCGCAGGAATTGTGGGTGCACGGACCCGAGCAGGAAGCGATCCGCCGGCACTATGTCGAGATCCGGTACCGGCTCCTGCCCTATATTTACACGCTGGCGGACGAGGCTTCGCGCACGGGATTGCCGATGATGCGGCCCGTGTTTCTGGAATTTCCGGATATCTTCGCGGCACCGTCGGGGTTCGATCATCTGGATACGGAGTTTCTTCTCGGGCCCAGCCTGCTGGTGGCGCCGCCGCCGTTCGCAGAAATGCTCGATGACTATGATGTGTCGTTCCCGAGCACGGAATGGTTTGACTTCTGGACGGGAGAGAAGGTTGCAGCTCAACCGCCCGCGCCATCGATCACAGACGTCGCGGGCGACGGAGCGAAGTTTCCGGAGCTGCACAAACTTCACCCGCGGCTGGAAACGTTGCCGGTATATGTTCGCGGCGGAAGTATTCTACCGATGCAGCCGCTGGTCCAGAACACGGAAGAGACGCCCAAGGGCCCGCTGGAGCTTCGCGTCTATCCCGGTTCGCAGTGCAGCGGCTCGGTCTATCTGGACGATGGGCACACGTTTGCCTATCAGAGCGGAGAATACCTGCGGCAGGCGTTCAGTTGCCAATCGGACGACAAAGGAATGCGGATTACCTTCCACGCGAGGCAGGGTTCGTACGCTCCCTGGTGGAAGTTCGTCGAGGTAGTCGTTTACGACTGGCCGTCCGAGCACGCCCAGGCGAAGTTTTCCAGCAGCACGTATCCGTTGAAAACCACCTATGACGCGAAGCAGCATGCGCTGCACGTGGTGCTGACGGACGTGACGGCGGAGGCGGAACTCAGCATTCGCGGCAGGTCCAATCACTAACAGCGTTTGAGTTCCTGTTAAAATCGAATTGCGATGCTGCTTCCCTTCGTCCGCGAACTCTTCACGGACGTAGAATTGCTTCCCGGTTTCACGCGTGCAACCTCTCACCTGAAGGAGGGCACGGGGCGGATTCGTCTGTCCGGGCTCTCCCCCACGGCCAAAGCGCTGCTGCTGGTCCTTTTGCGGCGGGCTGCTGAACGTCCCCTAGTCGTCGTTGTAAGCGACAATCGTGCAGTTGAGGATTTCGTTCCCGTGCTGCGCGGGTTCTGCGAACTGACGAACGCCTGCGATCCGGAAGCGGTGGTCGCACTTCCAGCCCGCGACGTGCTGCCGTTCCAGAATCTCTCGCCGCATCCGGAACTCCAGGAAGAACGGGCCACGGCGCTGTGGAAGATTGCCACCGGCAAAGCATCGGTTGTGGTCTCTCCGATCGCGGCGACGGCGATCCTGCAACGCTCGGCAGAGTACTATACCGACCTCGCGCGCACGCTGCGCCGGGGCGAATCTTTCGACCTGGAGAATCTGCTGGGGCATTTGAACACGGTGGGCTATGCGTCGGCGGACGTGGTCGAGATGCCCGGCCAATATGCTCTGCGCGGCGGCATCCTCGACGTTTACTCTCCGGAAGCGGAGCGCCCGGTCCGCATCGAATTTTTTGGCGATGAGGTGGAATCCATCCGGCGCTTCGATCCCACGTCGCAGCGTTCGTCGAATCCGGTGGATGAAGCGCTGTTGCTGCCGCTCACGGAAACGCCGGTCAGCGATCAGTTGCTGGGGGCGATTCACACGCGTCTTTCAGGAAAACGCGTTACGGGCAACGAGGAAATTATTGAGGCCGCGGTCCGCTCTGGCGGAGTCACGGTTTTTCCCGGTTGGGAGTTTTATGCGCCCGTGGCTGGGGCGGACCGGACAGTTTTCGATCTGCTGCCGAATGCCGTCGTCCTGCTCGACGAACCGGAGCTGCTGCGTTCCGAGTTCGATCGCTTCTGGACACGGGTGGAGGAAGCTCACGAACGGAGCGGCGTGGGCAATCTGGTGCGGCCGAGCGATCTTTACCTGCCGCCCGAAGGCTGGTGGCACAAGATCGCGACGCTGACCGGGTCGGACCTGGAGCATCTCGGCATTACTCGCGGGGACGACAGCGACTCGACGATCGCTTTTCTCACGCAGCCCACGCCGCGTTTCCACGGCGCTGTTCCGGCCATGCTGGAAGAAGTGCAAAAGCTCACCGCGGCTGGGAATCAGGTGCTGTTCTCGGTTCCGAATACCGGAGAGGTCGAGCGCCTGGCCGACATTTTCACCGAATACAACGTCAGCTATAAGCTCGGGAGCCGCACTCGCGGCGGTGAAAGCTACGCGGATGAGACCAGTTACTTCGCCGGAGAAGTGCTGACTACGACGCTGGCCAAAGCGTACGTTCCCGACGGCGTTGTCTTTCCCGAGGCCCACCTCGCAATCTTCGGGGCGCGCGATTTGTTTGATGAGTCAGATACGGTGGCCTCGCGGCCGCAGCGGCAGAAGTCGAAAGTGTCGGCGTTCCTCTCTGACTTCCGCGATTTGCAGGTTGGCGACTATGTCGTCCATGTAGAGCATGGGATTGGGCAGTATCAGGGGCTGAAGGAAATCAATCAGGGCGACGGCAATGCGGAATTCATGCTGCTCGAATATGCGGAGGGGGCGCGGCTTTACGTCCCGCTGACGAGACTCGACCTGATTCAGAAGTATCGGTCGTCAGAAGGCGCGAAGCCGGCGCTCAGCCATCTCGGCACGCAAGCCTGGTCGAAGACAAAGGCCCGTGTGCGCAAGGCCATGAAAGACATGGCCGACGAGCTGCTCAAGCTCTACGCCGAGCGCAAAACGGCGCAGGGGCACGCGTTTCCGGCAGGCAGCGAATTCGTGCGCGAATTCGAAGACGCGTTTGAGTTCAGCGAGACCGAAGACCAGGCCCAGGCCATCACCGACGTCATGCACGATATGGAGTCGTCGCAGCCCATGGACCGGCTGCTGTGCGGCGATGTCGGGTATGGCAAGACGGAAGTCGCCATGCGCGCGGCTTTCAAGGCGATCAGCGACAACAAGCAGGTCGCCGTGCTGGCGCCGACCACGGTTTTGGCGTTCCAGCATTATGAAACGTTCAAGCAGCGCTTCGGGCCATTTCCGGTGACGATCGAAATGATCAGCCGCTTCCGCAATCCCAAGCAGCAAAAGGAAATTCTGCAGAAAACGGAAGCGGGGAAGATCGACATCCTGATTGGCACCCACCGCATCCTGTCGAAAGATCTCAAGTTCTCAGACCTTGGCCTGCTGATCGTTGACGAAGAGCAGCGTTTCGGCGTGCGCCACAAAGAACGCATCAAGCAGATGCGCAAGCAGGTCGACGTGCTCACCATGTCGGCTACGCCGATCCCGCGGACACTGCACATGTCGCTGGTGGGGCTGCGCGACATGAGCGTCATCGAAACGCCGCCCAAGGATCGCATGGCGATTCAGACGGTGGTCGCCAGTTGGGATGACAAGCTCATCCAGTCGGCAATCGAGCAGGAACTGGAACGGGGCGGGCAGGTTTACTTCGTACACAACCGCGTGGAGAGCATCTGGGAGATCGCGGCGAAGTTGCAGGAATTAATTCCAAAGGCGCGGATCGCCGTTGGCCACGGTCAGATGGGCGAATCCGAACTTGAAAAAGTGATGCTGAAATTCATGCATCACGAAGCCGACATTCTCGTTGCGACCACCATCATCGAGAACGGCCTTGATATTCCGCTCTGTAATACGATTCTGATCAACCGGGCGGACCGGCTGGGGCTTTCTGAGCTGTACCAGTTGCGCGGGCGTGTGGGCCGATCGAACCGGCGCGCGTATGCGTATCTACTGATTCCGCGGGAACTTGAACTTACTCCGATTGCACGGCGCAGGCTGGCTGCCCTGAAAGAATTTTCGGACCTGGGCGCGGGATTCAAGATTGCCGCGCTCGATCTGGAATTGCGCGGTGCGGGGAACCTTCTCGGCGGCGAGCAGAGCGGGCACATCGAGGCGGTGGGCTTTGAACTTTATACGCAGATGCTCGATCGCGCAGTCCGCGAGATGAAAGGGGAGGCTGCGCCGGACGAGGCTGAGACTCAACTCAACCTGGGCCTCAATATCCGGATTCCGGCAGAGTATATCCCGGAAGAAAATCAGCGGCTGCGAATGTACAAGCGCGTGGCTGGGGTCGAAGCCGAATCGCAACTGGCGGACGTGGCGGCGGAATTGGAAGATCGCTACGGCCCGGCACCGCCCGCGGTGCGCAATTTGCTCGACTATGCTTCGCTCAAATTACTGTGCATGCGCGTGGGAGTGAACGCGATCGAACGCAAGCGCGACGCGGTGACGTTCAAGTTCCGACAGAATGCCGCGGTTGATCCCGAGCATTTGGCCCGATTTGTGTCGGCGCAACGCGGGGCCAACTTTACCCCGGATGGCATGTTGAAATTCGCGTTGAAAGCTGGCGCCGCCGAGGACGTATTGCGATCGCTGCGCACCGTGCTCGAACAGCTGGCGGCTGAGGAGGCGTCGTCCGAGGTTCACTGACCGCGGAAAAATTCGCTCGTACACATCCCTGCACTGTGCCCGCTCGGTGCAGGATTGCGAAAAGTGCTTCCCATAGCGGCGGCTTCCGGCTAGGATATTGCAATTCAATCGGACGTCGTGAGCGTCGGGTTGGAGCCTGAAGTGCAGAGCAGAGTCCCGGATCTCTGATCCGACATCCAAATAATTAGAGGGTTAAGAATCTCGTCCAGTTCTCTGGACGGTATGAGTAATTTTTTCGACAGCCATTTCAAAATGAGTACAGCCAGGCCAGTAACGATTCTTGAGGAAAAGTTCTACCGCGCAGAGGTCACCAGGCGCGTGGATTTCGCTCCCGACCTGTGGATGTTCCGCCTTCGCAGCAGCGGGGACTTCCAGTTTGTCCCGGGCCAGTACGCGAGCCTGGGACTTGAACACAACGGCAAGCGGATCGAGCGTCCCTATTCGATTGTGTCGGCTCCTTCTGAAGATGAAGTGGAATTTTTCGTCGAGTTGGTTCCAGAAGGCGCCCTGACGCCGCTGCTGCACAAATTGCAGCCCGGCGATGAATTGCTGATGCGCAAGATTCCCAAGGGAAAATTTTCGATTGATACCCAGAACGAGAAAAAAAATCATCTGCTGATTTCAACTGTGACCGGCGTCGCTCCGTTTGTGAGCTATGTGCGAACTTTATCGAAGGATTGGAACGAAGGGCGATTCGACGGGTCCCACAAACTCTATCTTTTGAATGGCGCCAGCCGTCCGTGGGAGTTTGGATACCTCGAGGAACTGAACCAGTTTGACAGGGAGTTGCCGTGGTTCAAGTATGTGCCGACGGTGAGCCGTCCGTGGGACCACGAAGATTGGCCGGGGGAGATCGGGCGTGCGGACGACATTCTGCGGAAGTACGCCGACCATTGGGAACTGGATGCGAGCAATACGGTGGCGTATTTGTGTGGGCATCCGGAGATGATCGAGCACAGCAAGGCCATTCTAAAGCGGCGCGGCTTCGTAGATAAGAAAGCCATTAAGGAAGAGGTCTACTGGATACCGCCGCACAAATAGGGCTAGGTTTCTGCAGGGGCAAAGAAGACCAACACTGCTAGTTCTTCGGCGATGTCGTGGAAGCGGTGCTCTAGTTCCGCCGCAACGAACAGCACGGTCCCGGCGGAAACTTCCTGGTCCTGATCTCCCACCCGAAAACGCGCTCGGCCCCGGATCACGAAGTACATTTCATCCTCATGATGAGGGCGCTGCGGATCGGTAGCTCCGGCGGGCAGCACGTAGAAGCCGGCGCTCATTGAGGGCACGCGTAAGAATTCCCGGTAAAGCTTTCCGTTCGCGATGCGTTGGTGGTCAATCTCTTCGATCTTGGCGAACAGAGCCTTCACGCGAGAATGCCCCCGAACACCAGGTCGGTGAATTGCGGTACCAGGCTATGGGCCTGCAGATTTCCTTCCGGCTTATACCACTGGTAAATCCAGTTGATCATGCCCAGCAGGGCGAAGGCCGCAGCACGAGGGCTGACCGATCCTTTGGCTCGCCGCACGCGTTGCACCTCGGCCATCAATCCTTCCACAAAATGAACATAATCCTTCTTGCGGGTGTTGATGCGCTTGCGCAGTCCGGGAGGCAGAGGATGGTTCTCGTGCAGCATGACCGTGATCTCGCGATCCCGGGGACTGAGTACAACTTCGATGTGCAGGCGGATCAGGGCTCGCAGCCGCTCTTCCGGATCAGCAATGCCGCGTACTGGAGTGAGGACCCGTTCCTCAGTGATCTCCATGGCGTGGTTCATGATCTCGAACAGGATTTCATCTTTGCTCTGGAAATGATGGTACAGGCCGCCCTTGCTGAGCTTGAGAGCCGCGGCGACGTCGTTCATCGAGGTGGCGTCGTAGCCGCGCTGCTGAAACAAGCGGGCGGCGGTGCGCAGAATCTCCTGCCGGGAATCTACCAGAGCTTCGCGAGGCATCGCGTGTCATGGTAAACAGTTGC
>Ga0070735_10002797_pt1 | contig 15544 bp, 18 predicted proteins | sample Coa_R1_FD_66443 | JGI IMG/M metagenome (GOLD analysis project Ga0070735, IMG submission 66443) | Surface soil microbial communities from Centralia Pennsylvania, which are recovering from an underground coalmine fire - Coalmine... | ecosystem: Environmental > Terrestrial > Soil > Unclassified ... | reverse complement strand
CGAACACCGTGAATTAGGCTTCCTGGGAGCAGGTGAGGCGTCAATTATCCCTGTGCCGGCAGCGATTGCCAACGCTGTGTTTGATGCAACTGGAGTGCGCGTGCGCGACGTTCCACTGACGCCGGAACGAGTCTTGAGCGCCCTTGAAGGCCAGCCCTTGAGTCATGGTACCTAACCCAAGGCGAGGAGTTTCTTCAGCACAATCGTAAATCTATTTGTTCCTCTCCCATTCCGGTTGATCGCCGAGAACTTGCCTCACCACAACACATGGCGACGGGAATTTATGGGGCTCTGGGAAAAGTAGTGTGGATGCCTGCCAATGTTTGATTTATCGAACCAAAGAGCTGTCCGACCCGAACTGCCGTCCTGGCGACGTTGTCGCAATATGTCCAGCCCTCTACGTCAGAGCAAACTAACCATGACAAAGTGACTAACTCACGTCGGTGCAATTTGTGCGAGCGAACTGGAAAAAGAATATCGATCGAAAGACAACTATGATGTCCCGAGAGCTTTGCTGATTGCTTGACTTAGAGAGATCGATGATTTAGATTCCTCGACATATTTTGCCTATGCTTTGGGAAGCGCGCTGCAAGCCGAACCTTCAATTCGAAGGGACCCGATAGCGTGAAGACCATCGAAGTGACTTCAATGGAAGAGGCCGTCGAGCGCGCATACGCCGAGGGCTGGACCGATGGTTTACCTGTAGTTCCGCCGACTCTTTCGCTTGTCCAGAAGGGAATCGAGTACCTTCAAGTCGACCCGCAGGAGATTCTTGGCACAATTCCACCAAACCACGGGATCGCAACTTACGAAAAGGTTGTTGCCAATTGCGTCATGGCCGGCTGCCGGCCTGAGCATATGCCTGTCGTAATCGCCGCGGTTCGCGCGATGCTGCAGGACCGCTTCAGCTTGAACGGCGTTCAGGCTACGACCAACAGCGTTGCGCCTCTGGTCATCGTGAGCGGCCCGGTCGTTGAGCAACTGGAATTTAACAGCCGGTGGGGAGTATTCGGCGGCGGATCGCGTGCCAACGCCGTCGTCGGAAGAGCCGTTAGGCTAATCCTCTGGAACATCGGTGGCGGTTACCCCGGAAAGATTGATATGTCCACCATGGGGCACCCCGGCAAGTACGCGTTTTGCATTGCCGAGGACCGGGAATGGAATCCGTGGACCCCGCTGCACGTGGAGCGAGGTCTGGCACCGGAGGACTCTGCCGTGACCGTAGTTGCGGTCGATGGGCCCCATCAAATCGGGACTGGATCAGGCTACGCATCGGCAGAGCAGGTCCTCACAGTGCTGGCCGATTCGATGATGACCATCGGGAACTCGACAATGAATGCTGGCGGCGACATGGTAGTGGTTGTTGGTCCGCTGACGGCCCGAGTTCTCGCCGAACGCGGATACACCAAAGCGACCCTGAGGGTCGCCCTTCAAGAACGCGCGCGCAAAGAGGCGCGTCTCGTGGGTCAGTGCCTGTTTTATCAGCCGTCGCATCCGTACCACTGGAGTCATACGCTCGAGGATCCGGACGATCCGGACGCTATGGTCTCCCTCATTCGCGACGTGAATCAACTTGTAATCACCGTGGCTGGAGGAATGGGATCGGGCACAGGGTTTTGCTCATTCTGTCCGGGCTGGCACCAAGGTGGCGGTCTGGCCTGCACTGAAAAAATTAACTTCCCCCAAAGGAGAAACAGAAATGGCAAATCTGATTCTGTGTGATCCCGTTGGCGAAGTGGCTACGACCGTCAAACGGAGCCCAGTCATCCGTTGGTCGGGAGACCAGAAGGTCGCTACCTTGTTCAATAACCATGTCTCCTCCTATCGCGTCTGGAAACGCCTGGAGGAACTCTTGCAGGAGCAGGTGGGTCCTTCAAACGTCGCCCCCTTCGCTAAAGAAAATACCTTTGCCCCCGCGCCCGCAGAAACGATTTCAAAATTAGTGAAAATCGCGCAGTTGGCAATCGTTGGTGTTGGTGCTTGAGGGTCCTGCACATCGGCGTCCGTGCATGACGCCGCCCAAATTGAAGATTCTGGTATTCCCGCCATCGTGCTGATTCACGATGTGTTCGAACAGGCAGCGAAACTACAGGCCGACATACTGGGGAGACCCGGCCTCAACCTTGTGATCTTTCCTCAGGGCGAACCAGAAATGTCGGTCGAAAAGGTTGATCGGCTAGCCCGGCAGGCGCTCGGCAAGGTTACATCGATTTTGAACGCATCGTAGAACTTCACGCTGCAATGGCTGCAAGCGCCCAACTGGATAAACTCATCGAATGAGTTCATGGGCCGAGGAGCGAAGGGACTTCCTTAAAAGGATACCGCGGCTCACAGGGGCTGCGTTGTTGGCAGCGGCATTGCGACAGATGACCAACTCTCAGGAGAAACCTTCCCTCCACTCATTTACTTTTGCCTCGTCCTTCAAAGGAGACCTCTACTATCCCGCCATCATCGCTGAGCAGGAGGGTTTCTATCGCGACGAGCAGATGGCGGTTGAGATCAACTATGGATTCGGAGGCGGCGACTCGCTGCGACTCGTGGCGGCTGGCCGGCTTCCGCTGAACTGTGCGGAAGCGGGCGAGTCGGTCACGCTCGCACGTAGTAAAGGCGCCAATGTCAGCCTTGTCTGCACGTACATGGTGGCGGATAGCAACTCCCTCATTGGTCAACGCGGCGTAAAATCCTACAAGGATTTGCCCAACGAAGTTCTACTTGGGGTATCCAATCCGTTTGCGAGCAGCACTATCTCAGCCCTCATGATGCTGAAAAATGCAGGAATACCTTTGGAGCGCGTTACGCCGGTTTCTGTGGGAAGCTCGAATGGGCGTTACGCCGCAGTGCTGGCTGGGAAGGTTCACGTCGCTACCGCAACGCTACCTTTTGCTGTGAGAGCTCCGCTCGACGGGCTGAATGTCCTCGGAAAAGCTCAAGATGTGGCCTACCCAACTGTATTCATCTCGCATTCGGTGAACAACGATTGGGTGAATCGGAGTGCCGATAACTTCGATCTGGCCGTGCGCAACACTACGGCGACTTTGCGGGGATTGCATTGGGGCTTTGCCAACAAAATGAAAATGATCAAATGGGTGGAGGTGGTCGCAAAAGTGCCGTCCGCAGTAGCGCCCCGCTACTACGAAATCGCTTTCGAGGCGGATCGACCAATCTTTTCAAGCGACGGAAAGCTCTTGCCGCGCGCTTGGAACAACACGTTCCAGGACCTGGAATTTTCACAGAAACTTAAGCCGCCGTTTCCCAAGCTGAGCGATCTTCAGCGTGACGACATCTATGAGGCAGCCATAAGGCGGCTAAGGGAAGTCTACCGCATCGAGTTGACACCATCGAAAGCTGCGGGCTTATCGTAGGATGATCCGATGAAGCCAAGCGAAGACATAATCCGGTCGCGGGAAAAGGGGGGCGCGGGGCGAGGGCCGCGCCGCCGGTACACGTTATTGAGTATTCTGTCAGTCGTCCTGGGTGTCCTCGCATGGCAGGTGACGGCGCGGTTCACCAATAAGCTCTTCTTCGTGGGCCCTCGGGAAACAGGTGCGGCGTTTGTGGAGCTCCTCCGAAGCGGTGACCTCCAGTCGGATTTGTGGGTAAGCGGGCTGGAGTTATCCTACGGATTCGCACTCTCGGTTCTCATTGGGGTACCGCTTGGGCTGGCAATGGCGATCTCACGGCGAACAGCCGCGGTGCTCGACCCTTGGACGTCGATCCTTTACTCGACGCCTCGACTCGCCCTTGGTCCGCTGGTGGTCCTGTGGCTGGGAATTGGTATTTCTTCCAAAGTGCTTCTTGTGTTCCTCGGAGCACTGTTTCCCATTCTTATCAACACCTACGTTGGTGCGAAGAACGTAGATGCCCAGATGAAGCTAGTGGCCGACGCCTTCGGTGCGACGCGCTGGGAACAGTTCAGGAGCATTCTCATCCCTGGCGCTTTGCCTCACATCATTTCCGGGCTCCGCTTGGGAGCAATCCAGGGCATTCTCGGTGTAATAGTTGGTGAATTCTTTGGCTCCCGGAGAGGTGTTGGAAACATGATCTTTGCGGCTGCCGAGACGTTTGACACTGCCAAGGTGTTTGTCGGAATCGCCATCTTCGCCATAGCTGGCTTGGTTGCGTCGCTCGCCCTGAAGGCGGTCGAGAGGTGGTACGCGCCATGGAGGCAGAACGCGTTGGAGTAGCCCACATGACCAATGCTCCGTCAGTGGAGGTCGACGGCGTCTGGAAAATCTATCAGTCCACAACCCATCGGGAGCCGCTTGTGGCTTTGCAAGACATTAACGTAAACATTCAAGGTGGCAGGTTCATATCGATCATTGGACCCAGTGGATGTGGCAAGAGCACGCTGTTGTATCTCATACACGGTTTGATTCCACCGACCCGAGGAGTCGTTCGAATGGGCGCCAAGGCAGTGCAGCATCCTCGAGACACCGCCGACCTAACCAGGGCAATGGTTTTCCAGGACTCGATGCTCTTGCCGTGGAAGACGGTGTCCGGCAACATTGCCTATGGTTTGGAGGTGGGGCCACGTGGACGGAAGACAGTACCGCATGGGGAGATTGCAAAGAGAGTCGAACACTGTCTGGAGCTGACGGGCTTGAACGGCTTCGAGCGATACTACCCGTACGAACTGTCTGGCGGCATGAGGCAACGGGTAAACCTGGCGCGTGCGCTGGCCACGCATCCGGACGTTCTGCTAATGGACGAGCCGTTCTCGGCGCTGGATGCACAGACCCGCGAACTCATGCAGGAAGAGCTGCTGCGAATCTGCGGAGCGGAGTCTCGGACCGTAATCTTCATCACCCACGATCTCGAAGAAGCTCTGTTTCTTTCCGAGGTAATTTTGGTGATGAGCAGTCGACCTGGACGCCTGATTGAAAAGTTCGAGAACCCTCTGCCACGGTCTCGAGACCTTTCGATCAAGGCCAGCAACGACTTTATCAAATTGAAGCGGTACCTTTGGAACCTGCTCGAAGTAGAGGTTAGGAAGTCAATTGCTGAGAGCTGAGATAGGAGGAGACAGCTATGGAAAAAGCTGATTCGAACCCCAATGGCGCGCAGGAGGGTGTCGTGCTCGAGGCCTACCAGGAGGCTCTAGCGAAGCTCCGGCCCGGATTCCAGGCTGACGGAATGGACCTGATCATTGGCTCCATCGACCCAACGGGAACTGTCGATGTGAAGGTTGTGATGGGACCTGATGCTTGTGAGGAGTGTCTGATGCCGGCGGAGAATCTTGCAAAGTTCTTCTTGGCGGCGGTCCGCAAGGTGACCACTAGCGTGACCCGCGTCGAAGTGACAGTGGAGCCTGCCGCTGGAGGCGGGCAGCGTGATGCGGGCGGGAAATCTTGCAAACTTTTTCCTGGCGGGGATCCGCGGAGCGAAAGCTAACGGGAGCCAACTCGTGCGGTTACTCTAAACAATTTTTGCAAATCGTTGGCGCGGTATCCGAAAATTGCAATTTCACCCGTTCGGGTGATGACTTCAGACACACCTCTCGGTAATTTCCCCGACGTTCGAGACGAGCATTGTGATGAGAAACGAGGCATTGGTACTAAAAGTAATAGTACTCCGCACCAAGAAAATTTCAAATTTTTAACTTGACAAGTTACGCTTTCATAAACAATAGTCCACGTCCTAACCTCGCAGTTGGCGGTTTCTCGTCGGCCCAGAATTACCACCTTAAAAATTTGCTCTGAGGAGGATCGATGAATCGCTTCGCCAAAATCTCAACCATGCACGAAGAGGAAGGCACGCCGAGTCGACATTGCTCGTTCGGGATCGTGGGTTACGGCAAGTTCTTGGCCTTGGGAGCACTGGCGTTATTGCTTCTTTTGACCATTAGAAATGAAGCCTTAGCCGACGACCGTGGAGAAGAAAAGGGAGCTTTGAAGCTGCTCACACTTGCGCCAATTCCACCGTCCACCGCAAACAACACGGCTGGCGGCATGTATTCTTTCGATATCAGCTTCGTGGATCAGGCCACCCAGACCTATTACCTCGGTGATCGATCCAATAAGACTGTCGACGTCGTAGACGCGATTACGGGTCAGTTCACTAAACAGATTAATGCAACTCCCCCGTTCGCTGGCTTCTCAGGAAGCAGCGCGACATCCGGTCCTAACGGCGTGGTGGCAGACTTCCCCTGGCTGTTCGTGACAGACGCGAACAGCCGCGTCGTATCGATTGACCTTCGGACCGACACTACGGTAGGCGACGTGTCTACCGGCGGCGCTGCAAAATTACGCGCCGACGAACTGGCTTTCGACGAGGAGGACGGCTTACTGCTGGTCATAAACAACGCGGATACACCAGCCTTCGGTACGTTGATTAGCGTCGACAAGACTACCGGCAAACTCACCGTTGGGAAGCGGATTACCTTCGACGCCGGTCATGGCGTTGACGCAACGAACGGCGCCGAGCAGCCGGTATGGGATCCCGAGACCGACAGGTTCTACGTTTCGATCCCGCGGATCGGCCTGAACCCCGCCAGCGGGGGCGTGATACGCATCAACCCGTTCTCGGCTGTTGTGGAGACGACCTATCCCGTGCAGTATTGTAGCCCGGCCGGCCTCACCCTGGGCCCACATCAGGATCTGTTTATCGGGTGCAATATGGTGTTCGACACGGCGGGCAAGGTATGGGATCCGAACGGGACCGTGCCAGCCAAGCCGCGCGACGTGATCATTGATGCGAAGACAGGGAGCATCGACGCCAATGTGTTCGGAGTTGGCGCGGGCGATGAGGTCTGGTTCAACGCCGGGGACGGCAACTACTACGCTACTGGTAGCAGTAGCCCGCAACAGCCGCTGCCCGCCCTGACGGCTCGCGGTGCCACTCCGCTCGGCGTGGTGGACGCGAAGCATCAATCGATCCTGCAACTCGTGCCGACATATAACGTGCCGGCCAGTTCGGCCCATCCTGCGGGCACGGCGCACTCGGTTGCCGTAAATGCCCGCAATAATCACGTCTTCGTGCCTCTGGCGGCGAACAATGCATTGTTGAGCCCGGACCTCCAGGAGAATTGTTTGACCGGCTGTGTCGCGGTGTTCGGTCGCCCCCGGACGGAAGATGACGAACACTGAATTCGTTCAGAGCTATTAGCGCCGCAGTTTTTCGGGGGCTTCTTGGAGCGGATAGAAGTCCCCGTCGCTGCGGACGATCGTTAATCTTGCCGCCACTGTCTTTGGCACATGTGTAGTCGTTCGTTTTTACGGGCTTATCGCTTCTACACGCAGCGATAAGCCCACTTTCTTATCAAACCGTTTCTACAACGGTCACGTGCCTTTCGCTGGGGACGGGGCATGACGGCGCCAAACTGTGGAGAACCGTGGCCTAGACAAACTTTAGGTAAGGTTGGGTGTCAAAAGATTCGCAGACGTCCAGCTGGCATTTTCCAATGCACTTTTCCGTACAGTAAGCCCGGCTATGCTTTTCAAGACTTAACTGTATTGTCCGTTGGGATGCTTTAGATTCTTCTGGATTCGCCCACCACAAGACGCTCGGTTATTACCAGTGTTAACAGCCAGAAAAAAGAAGCCGCTCCGGTCATTACTCTTTATGTTTATATTCGTCTGGGATCTCTTCGTTAGGAACATCGTCCTCCGGCACTTCATGCGTCCTAACTGGGCCTTTGTCGGCGTTCCAGGCGTCTTCCACGCCCTTTACGAAATCGGCCTCGAACGCGTTCCCCTCCTCAATCAATTCTGCGACGCTTTCGGTATCCGCATCTTCGATGTTGGACAGTCCCTGCAAATCTCCCGATAGCTTTCCCCTCGGCGGTGGCGGTGGAAGTTCGAGTTCCTCCGGCGGTACTACCACCGTCTCAAGACTCTTTATCTCCCCGCCATTCGAATTCGTCTTTTTCTTCGCTGACTTTTTCTTGGGAGTTGGGCTATTTGTAGTAGATTTTTTTTTCGTGGTGATCTTTTTCATTGTCTTCACCTAATGGTTAAGTTATAATTGCGTTTATAGACGCCTGCAACCGCCTCCCAGAGCGGGAGGGGTAAATGAACCCCAAGGCAGATGTTCCCAGAACCCACTTCCACATCCATTGGACCAAAACTGATCGCCTCGATTGGCAAGGATTTGCGACGCGCCATGACGCACTTTCTAGTGCATTGGAACTTGCAAAGCGAGGTGAACCGTTCGAGATTGTAGAGGTCTCCGAACCATGCCGTTTGTGCGGAGCAAAGGCTAGTTCTGCAAGCTAGGCCAAAGTCTTGAATAGCGCTGTCTATAATGACTAGCCTCTCATCAATAGCACGCATCTCAGTCAACCCCGGCTCGCGCTCTAAGCCGCGTTTTGTTTCCCATTTCCACTGTCGACTCCTACCTTTTTAGGGCCCGCGTATTTCTCTCGTATTTGGCGGTTGATCTCTTGGACCAATTCAAGGAGTTTTTCGGAATCGTGCTCGATTGAAGCTTCCCGGCAAAGTTCTTTCCAGCGTTCCGTCGTTGGTGGCATAAAGACCGGCTCCTATGAATCGCGTATGGACTTTAAAACGGCTTATTGGAGCACTTTCAATTCCAATGTTGACCTTATGCTGTGTCGTTAAGATGTGTTGCGAGCAAAAGGTTTACACATTTGCATCTCTTCCAGATCGATCTTCGGACTGCCCAGATGGGGAGCGACTGTCAAGGCATTGGCGGATTGCCGACAGTCAAAGCTCATTCCGGAACATCCGGTCTATAAACAGAGGTTTAAGGGGTAGTCGGATGCGAGTGGACCGCTCCAAGATTCAAGCTCAGGTGCATCTGGTCTGAAACCCGGGTAGAACCAGTATTGCTCACACTCCAGATCAATTTCATTATTCGCCCCAACGCTGCAAATTCGATGACGGAATATTCAAACAATGACGACCGCCCAGGTTTGCGGCGATAAATTTATTAAAGGGGAATTCATATGGCACGAAAACAAAGTAGTTCCACGAGATCGAGAAAGCAGACCAGTTCGTCCGCAAAGCACTCCAGATCCACGTCGGGGAGGACTACGGCGTTGAAGACTACGACAGATCATGACGAGATCCGCGAGTGGGCTGAAGCGAGAGGCGGAGTTCCCGCGTCTGTACAAGGATCGGCTAGCCCGGACGACACGATAATAATTCGACTTGAGTTTCCTGATTCCTCGAGTAGTACTGACGAGAACCTCGAGGAAATCAGCTGGGACGAATTCTTCGATCAATTCGAAGATCAAGGTTTGGCTCTGGTTTACGAGGAAGAATTGACCAGTGGTGAAGAACGTAATTCTCACAGGCTGGTAAAACGGGGACGTGCCAAGAGCGCGGGTGCAGGACGCTGACGCCTGCTCAGCATATTTGTACTGTATGCCTTTGTCTCTGAATTAGGGGTACGTTTGTCGTGGCTGCCCGCCTCGGCGTATCCGTGAACGCAAGAGATAAATCGAAAGCTCCGGATTCTTATTGCGGACGACCACCCGATTATAAGAGAAGCAGTGCGGTCAACGCCGGCAGCACATCCCCGATTTGAAGTGTGCGGGGAAGCGGCAGATGGCGCTAAAGCTGTCACAGAAGCGCACAGATTAAAACCCGATGTTGTCTTAACGCGATAGAAGCGGCGGTAACAGGTTGTGACTTTGTTTTCCTGAAATAGAGGAGGACCCAGGCGGGCACACGTAGTTTCTTTTCATGGCAATCCAGTAGTCGCGTGCGTTCGGCAGGGGCCATGCGAAATGAAACGGGCGTCCGCGAGTGCGGACGCCCATTTTACAGAGCTAAACTTCGTTCTACAGCAAACCTTGTTCGTGTTTTTCCTGGCACGTGACGCAATGACGCGCCCAAGGCACTGCTTCAAGACGCTTCAATTGCAGTTCTTCTTCGCACTGAACGCAGGTGCCGAACTTATTGTTCTTGATCCGTTGCAGCGCTTCGTCAATCAACTGCAACATAGACCGGTCCGTGTTTGTTTGGCCGAACAAGAACTCCTTGGTGTAGGAGTTGGCGGCCTTGTCGGCGAGATCCACCGTCGGATCATCGTCAGCGGTTCGCCCTTCTTCTTCGGTCCGCGCGATGCTTTTCAGCAATTCCTCGCGCCGCGTACTCAGCTTTTTCTTGTAGTATTCCAGACGCTTCTTATCCATAGTCATGGCTTCACCCATTCTCAACTCGCTATTACAAATGGGTGATTGTAGGCCTGCTCTCGGTAACTGTCAAGGAAGGCCCTGTCGGATATTGGGTCTACATTAGCAGGCGCGTCACGACGGTCCATCCAGCTCATAAACAAGGGCTTACGTCCAGCCAATGCGTGGTGGTAATTTACGCGAACAAGCGCTGGGTGATACGATAAACGCGCCTTGGCAAAGATCCTAAACATCGCTCCAAACCGGCACGTCGTACACCCATTCGATTCGAAGTACGGAACCGATACGGGAGGTTACCTTAGTCCCCACGAAATTGGCAGTGGCGAAATCCACGATTCGCTGAACAACGGCTACTCGGCAGTGGCACCGTCGGTGTTTCGAAAGGCGTGCCGTCGCTGGCGCGAGACGCTGCCATCATCGGCGTCGCGCGTTGAGGCTTACAACTTTGTAGATGTGGGAGCGGGGAAGGGACGGGTCCTGCTTCTCGCCGCGGAATTGCCCTTCCGCAAAGTGATTGGCGTCGAATTGAGTGATAAATTGGCGCGCACCGCGCGAAAAAATATCGCGCTATGGGAACGGCTCGGGCGCCCGCGCACAAAAATCCGCTTGCTGCACGAGGACGCGACGCAATTCCGATGGCCTCGAACGCCGCTTCTGGTCTACCTTAACAATCCATTCGATTGCTCGCTGGTGGAGAATCTTGCGTCGAAACTTGAGGCAGCGGCGCTTTCCGGACCAGGCCTGATAGATATTCTCTATGTAAATCCCGCGTGCGTGGACGCGCTGACGCGCGGAGGGCACTTCAAATTATTGTGGAGCGCTCAGATCAAAATGGATGAAGCTGATCAATTGGCCGATCCCTACGGTGCGTACTCGGATCAAGTCTCGGCCTTCCGGTACCGTGAGAAATTAATCTAAAAACTGGCCTCAAATTCGTGGAACCTACGCTCGAGTTCCCATTGCTGCTGCGCTTTTTCGCTCGACTTCAGAAGATCCCGGCACGAAGCTGTTTGGTTTGCTGTGCCCGGGGTATCACCTCCACACTTGGCATACAACTGAGTGAAATTATCCGGCTCACGCCACAAGCTCGCCCCGGGCAAGAAAGTGTGCTCGATGCCGGTGCGGACCATTTGTTTGAGATCGGCGTAACTCAGCCCATAGGTTTGAACGGCGCGCACATATTCGTGCGTCATATCAATGCGTGAAACCCCTTCGTCGTCCGTGGAGAGCGCCACGGGAACGCGGTATTGACGATAAATGGGCAAGGGATGGTCTTTGTCTTTGACGCCGAGGATTACGTCGTTGCTCGTAAGATTGATTTCCACCATCACGTGTTTCGCAGCCATCTCTTTCAGCAGATCGTAGGGGTGATCCTCGTAGATGACGTCGACGCCGTGGCCGATGCGCTCCGCATGAGCTACCTCAACCGCGAGGCGAATGTGGCAGCAAAGTCCTTCGGGCGTGACGAGACCGGGAGCAATTTCGCCGGCATGCAGGCTTATGTGCACCTGCGGATAAAGTTCATGCAGAAAGCCGACGATCTTCATATGCAGCGCATAGTCGGCCATCGAGATCCGGCCATCTTCGGGCATCACGTAGTTGATTCCCACGAAACGGGGGTCGACGGATGCAACTTCGAAGCCCAGCAATGTTTGCGCGAAAACCTGCTCCTTCGGAAATCCGCGCAGAATTTGATAGAGATACCGAATCTTGATTTTGCACCCGGGAGCTTCTTGCGGCGTCCCGCAATGCTCGATCGCATTCCGCGAAGCTTCAGCATCATCCCTTGCGGTGCGGGCCACTGCAATAATGTCACGCAATCCGTGCGCTAGAAATTCGGAGCGGAGTTGGCCCAGATCATCGCGCCATCCAACTTCCTTTGCGATTTGAGCGGTGCGGATAAAATCGGGGGTCTCCATTAATTCCAGGTACTGCTCGTTCTGAGAAGCGGCGCGCGCGGCGATTTCGTCGAGCCATTCTCCAGAATGGCGGAGCGATGTGCCATCGAATCTCGCGAAAGAATCGAAAAAATGGTCATGGCCGCTAACTCCTGCCGACGGCACAAAGCTGCGCATCGAAAAGGCATCGATCAATGCATCATAGAGGTGTTGATCCGCTAAGGCCTTCGCAGCGGGCACTTCGCCTTGGCCGCAATCGGGCTGCGAATTTCCTGATCGCGCGGCGGCCTGAGGCTTGGCGAACGAGTAGCTGGCGACGTCCACGCAAAGGCCATCCTCGGCAGCGTCGCGAATCCAGGTTTCGGCATAGATAGAGCCGCTCAGATGGTTGTGCAGGTCCGCGCCCTTCGGCATACGTGCAAGAAAATTGTGAAGATCGAGAGGATTCGCGCGTACAGCCTCAAGTGCTCGCTCTGTGCGCTGTTCGGGAGTTGCTCTTTGCTCCTGGCTTTTCTTCGCGGTGGTCTGCGCGTAAAGGCCCGGGAAGGAAACCAACAGAAGTCCAAGTCCGCTGAGGAATCGCTGTGTGAACGCAATGATTTTCAATCTACACATGGCCTGAGAGTTTACATCAGCAGATATCTTCCGCGGACACTTTCCAAACCTCCTGGAACTTTACAACAGTGCGGCGTCTGCGGCTTTGGGGCCGAATCCCGCTACGTTCATGGTGGACTGGTTTAAGGATCGGATGGATGGTAAGCCGGCGCAAACCAAGCACACGAAAGTGGACCCAACCGGGCATGTTCACGAGTTACATTCGAACAGGCGCGCAAGGCCTTGTCCGTTCCTATCTTGGTGTGATCTGCATGCGGACCGTGTTTTGCAAAGTTTCACAGAAATCTACAGTAATCACTGTAGATAATATTGGTTCCCTGCGAATTTTTGACTCGGATGCGAAAGACTTACGCCGGTCAGAGATAGTTTAAAATCCTAACTCACCTGTCTTTAACAATTTAATGTTCTTTCTCTCTGGCCGACCGCTTGCAGGTACTACACGCGGCGAAGTGTAATTTTCTCGATGGGGCCCGGGGGGAATAAAATCATGCGCACTATGATCGTAAGTTTGCTTTTGGTGGTGGTAGTGTGTGCGCCAGCTGCGGCGCAAGAGAAACAACCATTCGATATCCTCGGTCAAGTCGTCAATAAAATTATTGAGCGTGAGAATCAGGAGATCGAAACTGTTCGCAAGTATTCGCCCCTGGTGGAGACTTATGTTCAGAGGGTGAGCAATAAAAAGACCAACGATGAAAGTTGGGAACCGGATGGTGATCGCTACTTTATGGGTCGCGCGAATTTCTCCAAAGGTCTTAATCTTGAACCGATCGACGCTCGAAAAGATAATCGAATGCGCCAGACATTTGCCGACGTAAATCGTTTTTTTGGTATCGGCATAGATTATTTGCCGAAGGGTTTTCTGCAGATGATCTATCCCGACACAAATGGTCTGGACACGCGCAATTATATCTTTGCCTACGTGCGGCGTGACTTCCTGGGTGAAGTCCGCACACTTGTATTTGATATAACTCCGACGAAGAACGCGGGGAAGGGACGTTTTCTGGGGCGAATCTGGGTGGAGGACGAGGGATTTACCATTGTACGTTTTAATGGCTCCCTCACGGGCAACGGCGAGTCTTTCCGGAAATTTCATTTCGATAGCTGGCGCGTCAACACGGGACCCAATCTATGGTTGCCGGCATTTATTTATAGCGAGGAAAATTCGCCGAAGTATGTGCTGACGGGAGCGGTGTGGTCCAAGGCGCAGACGCGGCTGTGGGGTTACAACGTCGGGCATGCCGGCGAAGAACAGGAATTGAGCAGGGTACTCATCGAATCCCGCGATCCCATTGTCGACAATTCCCAACAGAACACGGACTTGTCGCCGCTGCAGGAGAAACGCGCGTGGGACCTGCAGGCGCAAGATAACATCATCGAACGGCTGCAACGCGACGGATTGATTGCACCCAAGGGTGAAGTCGACAAAATCCTCGAAACGGTGGTGAACAATCTTGAAGTCACGAATAATCTCAATTTCGATCCGGAGATTCGCTGCCGGGTATTGTTGACATCCACGATGGAATCGTTCGCCGTCGGGCGCACAATCGTTTTGAGCCGGGGACTAATCGATGTTTTGCCGGACGAAGCGAGCCTGGCTGCGATGATCGCCAAGGCATTGGCACACGTAATTGTCGATGAAAAACCGAATTCAGGTTTTGCGTTTTACGATTGGATGATTCGCTTCGACGAATCGAAAACTTTCAAGCACTTTGATTTTGACTCCGGCGCGGACGAGGACACGAAGGCAAGCGCGAAAGCCGGCGAGCTATTGAGTAACTCGCCTTATAAAGGCCAGCTGCAGACGGCGGAAATGTTTATCGCTGAACTCCAAAGACGTTCCAAGGAAATTCCCAATCTAATCAGCCCGCGCCTGGGTAGTTCCATCGTGATCAGGCCTCCCGTGGCTCCCGATACGGAGGATAAGCCTGGCGAAAATCAGGTCGTGGCCCTGCCGCTGGGCGGGCGCGTCAAAATGAATCCGTGGGACGATACCCTCGAAATGCTGAAGTCGAAGCCGCTGGGAACTCTAACCGGAGGGGACAAGATGCCATTTGAGGTCACACCGTTCGACATTTACCTTACTCGTGTAGGAAGCGAACCGGCGAAAATCTCCGAATATGACGCGAGGCCACAGGAAATAGTCGGCGTGCAAGGATCTCACGCGGAATAATTTGTCCGCAGAAAGTCGTGGGAACCATCGAGCGGGGTAGCACAGGCTTCAGCCTGTGTGGTTTGATTTAATCCTTACACTGGTCCTCACACTGGCAGAAAAGCACACAGGCTGGAGCCTGTGCTACACAATCCCGAATTTTTGTGAGAAGTGCGGACTAACTTCTGCGTCAACTGATTGCGAGATGCGGATGATTTACTCCTGGACCTTGAATCGAATGGGCTTGATAAAAAGTTTGTCACCGACCTGAATCGAAACATTGTAATTGCCGGATTTAACCTGAGGGACTTTCACGACGATTTTCGCCTGGCTTTGGTCGACTACAGTTGCTCTGTAGTCGTTCTTGTCGTCAGACAGATACACGGCCGAAACAGCGTCTTTTCCCAAATTCTCGCCCGATATTGTCACAGTGTCATTTACTTTTCCCGATGGCGGTTCGACGCCTGTAATCTGCGGCGTGCTCTGTGCAAATATCAGCGGCGATAGCAGTACTACGGCGGCCATGAATACAAGGCGTCGCGCGTTTATTCCGCGTTGAAGACGATTTGGTTTGTTCGCTTTCGGAACAGGCAGGACATTGACGGAACCGCACCCGCTCGCCGAGATATTTGCCATCGGTCCACCTCGTATGCGCAAGTTGAAAGCCAGGACCCCAGCCCTTGCGCAGGACCATACGCCAGCCGCGCCAACGTGTCAATGCTCAGTGCAATTTTCTGTCGTTAGCACATGATGTGTCCGGTTGAATTAGCACATGAAATGTCC
>Ga0070735_10002795_pt1 | contig 15545 bp, 15 predicted proteins | sample Coa_R1_FD_66443 | JGI IMG/M metagenome (GOLD analysis project Ga0070735, IMG submission 66443) | Surface soil microbial communities from Centralia Pennsylvania, which are recovering from an underground coalmine fire - Coalmine... | ecosystem: Environmental > Terrestrial > Soil > Unclassified ... | reverse complement strand
TGGAATGGCCCTGGCATACGAGGCCGGGGCCGAACTGCTGGATATGGAGTTTGTGCAGTTCCATCCGACGGGAATGGTATGGCCGCCGGGCGTGCAAGGAATTTTAGTGACCGAGGCGGTTCGCGGCGAAGGCGGGCAATTACGCAACAAGCTCGGCGAACGCTTCATGGAAAAGTACGATCCCAAGCGCATGGAGCTTTCGACGCGCGACGTCGTGGCACGCTCGATCTACACGGAAGTGAAGGAAGGGCGCGGCTCGGAGCACGGCGGCGCCTACCTTGATATTTCACACAAGCCCGCCGAGTACGTGAAGAAGAAGCTGCCGAGCATGTACCACCAGTTCAAGGAACTCGCGGACGTGGACATCACGAAGGAGCCGATGGAAGTCGGACCGACCTGCCATTACATGATGGGCGGGCTGCGAGTGGACGCAGAAACGGCTCGGACGTCCCTGCCGGGGCTCTTTGCGGCCGGCGAAGCGGCGGCCGGATTGCATGGAGCGAACCGGCTGGGCGGCAATTCCCTTTCGGACTTGCTGGTCTTCGGCAGGCGAGCTGGAGCGGCGGCCGCCGAGCACGCCAACAAAACCCCGGCGTCGCCGCTGGACACCGCGCAGATTGAAGCGGCGGAGCGAACCCTTCTTGAACCCTTCGAGCGGAGCAGCGGCGAAGGCCCGTACGCGATTCACCGGGAGCTGCAAGATACGATGCAATCGCTGGTGGGGATATTCCGCGTGGAAGACGACCTGAAGAAGGCGCTCAGCAAACTGGAAGAATTGAAGGCACGCGCTGCGAAAATGAGCGTGGAAGGCTCGCGGATGTTCAACCCGGGATGGCACTTGTCCCAGGACCTGCGCAACATGCTGGTGGTCTCCGAAGCGGTCGCGAGATGCGCGCTTGCGCGCCAGGAAAGCCGCGGAGCACACAGCCGGATTGACTATCCGAAGCTCGACGATGCAGGCTGGGGAAAGAAGAACAATGTGATCCGGCGCGCCGGCGACGCGATGGAACTAACGCAAGTGCCGGTGCCGGAGATGCCGGAAGAGCTAAAGCAATTGCTGGCCGAGGATCAAGCAGCGGTCGCGAAGAAATAGGAGAAGCAATGCCAGAAGCAATGACGGAAACGGCGGCGACAGCGCCGGCGGCCGCGGCAGAAGCGGCGCGGCCTGTGACGGAAGCGACGCTGCGAGTTTTTCGCGGCAATGCGGAGCGCGGCGAACTGGTGGACTATCGCGTGCCCGTGGCGCCGGGGATGGTCGTGCTGGACGCGCTGCATTCGATTCAGGGGCACCAGGCGCCGGACCTGGCGGTACGCTGGAACTGCAAGGCAGGCAAGTGCGGGTCGTGTTCAGCGGAAGTAAATGGCCGCCCCAGGCTGACGTGCAAAACGCGCATGGATTCGCTGCCGCTGGATCAGCCCGTGGTGGTAAAGCCGATGAAGTCATTCCCCCGGATCAAAGACCTGGTCACGGACGTCTCCTGGAACTACCGCGTGAACAAAAAGATTGCGCCGTTCCAGCCAAAGCCGGGTGCGGAATGGAAAATGGATCAGCGGGAAGTGGACCGCGTGCAGGAATTCCGCAAATGCATCGAATGCTTCCTGTGCCAGAACGTCTGCCACGTGCTGCGCGATCATGACAAGAAGGAGGAGTTCGGCGGCCCGAGATTTTTTGTCCGCGTGGCCGGCCTTGAAATGCATCCGTTGGACGCGGCCGACCGCATCCCGATGCTGCGCCAGGAACTAGGCATCGGCTACTGCAACATCACCAAGTGCTGCACGGAAGTGTGCCCGGAGGAGATTCGCATCACGGACAACGCCATCATTCCGCTGAAAGAACGGGTGGTGGACCGCTACTACGATCCGATCACGATGCTCGTACGCAAGATTCGCGGCGCTTCGGCTTGATCGCTCAGGAGGCGCGCCGGTGGACTACCAGCTCAAAGCCATCTCGAAGCAAGGCATCGCGGAGGCCCTCGCGAAGGCCGAGCTCTACCGCTACCTGAACGAGCCGGAAGAATCGGAGTCCATTTGCCGCGATATTCTGGCCATTGAACCGGAACAGCAAATGGCCCTGCGGCTGCTCGGCCTCGCGATCACCGACCAGTTTCTCGGCGGCGCGACCGATCGCTACGCGGAAGCAGAACAAATATTTGGCCGGCTCAAAGACGCGTACGAACGCTGGTATTACAGCGGGCTTCTCTGCGAGCGGCGAGCCAAGGCGCAGCTTCGCTCCGGGCGGGCTCCGCACACCCTGCTCCCGCTCTTCGAGCAAGCGCTGCGGTGCTTTGCTGAAGCCGAAAAGCTGCGCCCGGCGGGAAACGATGACGCCATTCTTCGCTGGAACCGCTGTGTCCGGCTCCTGCAAACGCCGCATTTGGATTGGGAAGAGGAACTCAGCGGATTCGAGGCTTTCGACGCTCCGCCGCACTGATGGCCCGCACCGCGGGCAAGCCCTCACAGTTTGCCCGCGAATTTTCCGTGAGCCGGCGGGTACGTAAGGGACGAACCGCGCACACGCGCGAACGCCGTGAGCTGGTGCGGTTTTGCTACAGATCGGCTGAAAATGTCCAGCACCCTGAAGCCGCGGATCAGGAGCGCATCTCCGATGAGCGACCGATGGCAGCGCCACGGAACCGCCTCCGCGCACATGATAGCTGTGGGTTTCCTTTCGGCGAGACTCGCCAGCCGCCCCAAGCCGGCCGCAAATTCCGGCGTCTGCATGTAATCCGCAAAGCCCCGGAAGGAGGCGTTGCGCCAGCCGAGATTCACGGAACCCTTCCTCGCGTGCCGGTGGCCGCCAAGGCGCTTCAGGTACACATAGTTCAGCCCGGCGGAACGCAGGCGGGCAGCAAGCACGTCGCGATTGAACTGGGGAGTGTGCCGGGAGCGTGGAATGCTGCGGATGTCGACCAAGCGCTTGATGCCATGCGCCTTCAGCAGATGAATGAAATCAGGAAGCGTTCGCGTGGAATGGCCCACGGTGAAAATGGTTCCCTTGCCCGCCGGATGGGACGATCGTGCGCGTTTGTTTTGCGCTGGCCCCCGGATGCGCTTTTTGGCGCGGCGCTTCGGCGGTTTGACAGCATGCGGCATGGCTTCTACAATTTTACTCTCACCAAAAGCCGGGGTAGCTCATTGGTAGAGCGCCGCCCTGAAAAGGCGGGCGTAGCCAGTTCGATTCTGGCCCCCGGCACCACCCGTTCGCGCCATCGCTTCCTCCCCAAAGAAATCCACTCGGCCATGTGCGACATACGATGGCTTCCCGTCCCGCATGGCGGGCTCAAGCGTGAACTGCCCAAAATGTTTTGCAAGAACTGCGCGTGCTTGATCGACACTATCGGGATGCGCGATTAGGTGTCGAATGCTTGTCAGTCGTGAAAGCGCGAACGTTCGTAACTCTTCGAGGGTGGCCCTCAGCGAGCCAGGCCTTGGTTCGAGTAATCTGTCAGTTATCGCACTCAGCTCGCGCTCTCGCTCGCCGATCGCAGTCATCAAGCTCTGTGATGGCTGTCCGTCCGCAATCGCCTGCACTAGGCGCGCGATCTCCAGTTCGACCTGTCGCTTTCGCTCACGCATTCGCTGGAGCTCGGTCTCAAGCCGATCGAACCTTTCGCGAAGCGCACGCTCCATTTGCACGACGATGTAATCAACGACTTCAGTTCTAAGCACCGAATCTCTGAGTCCGCGAAGTAGGCTTTCTTCGAGTTCGTCCCGTCGTACAAGACAGTGATTCGTACACACTGAGTCACCGCGTTGGTGATGCAGCGAACAGCCATAGCGGTCCGCACCGTGCCGCCCTCGGCCTGAAACCAGCGCAATACTCCCGCCGCAAAGAGCGCATCTGAGTAAGCCTGAAAAAAGATATCGTTTAGGACCAACGGTCAGACCGCTGCCTTCCCTGCCAAACATGATCTTAACGGTCTCCAGACGTCGCTTCACTGCGAAGGCTAGCTCGTCGGACACGATGCGGAGGTGGGGAACTTCTGCAGTCACCCATTCGCTCTGAGGACGTGGCCGGAAAACTCGTTTTCCTGTTTCGGGGACGCGAACCTTGCGGCGCGTATTCCAGATCGCTTTACCCGTATAGCGATTGTTGAGCAGGATGTGGCGCACGGAAGAGACACACCACGAGCGACTAAATCTTCCCTTCTGCGGCTGGGGGGCGGTCACACCCTCAGCGTTCAGGGTGTGCGCAATCCGCTTCATCGAGAAACCGGACTCGGCATAGAGTCGATAGATGCGGTTAATGATCTCGCCTTCAGTGGGATTTACCCGGAGCTGTGCGCTGCCATCTGGCAATTTTACGGACGAGTATCCGAAGCAACGACCGCCCGTATGACGACCCCTCAGCACCAGTCCATGCATTCCCCTGTGGGTCTTCTGCCCTAGTTCTCGCCAGTACACGGCATCGATCAGGCCATGAACGCCAATCAGCAGCTCGGCCTGGGAATCGTCGGAGTCGACCCCCTGGGAAACGGCAACTAAGCGCACACCCGCAAAGGTAAGCTTTTCGTAGAGATTGAGTGCGTCGGCGAGCCTTCTGGTTAGGCGGGAAGTATCATCAATCAGAATACAATCAAACATTCGCCCCGTAGCAGCCGCAAGGAGTCTCTGCAAACCCTCTCGCGCTGTGCTCGTTGCAGAGATCGCCTCGTCCGAATAAATATGCTGGTCGAGTACGGACCAACCCTGCCTGGCAGCATAGTCGCGGCATTTTCTGATTTGGTCCGAAATGCTGCTTGGGCTCTGCCGGTCGGAGGAAAAACGGGCATAAATCGCGCAGCGCATTTCTTTCACTCAAGGCCCTCCCTTCGGAGTTGCTTCGAGTGATTCTGCCGCGACACAACTACGCGTGGCAAGAACAGTTTTCGCAAATTCGCGAAGCAAAGCCGGAATTACCGCAGTGTCGAGGAAGTCCTTCAGCCACGGCTCAATCAATGGTTCAGTCTCGGTCTGTGGACGAGGGTTCAGAGAAGGCTCTCTCTCGTTAACTGCGTGCGGGAGCCGCACAATCCTTGCGCGAGGTGTTGGATAAGCGCACTGCTGCGGAGCGCCGGAAGACGAATCCGCTAGCTCTTTTACCACTGTGGCCGCGATTTTTGCGGCATGTCCACTGCTTGTCGTCCGCCGTCATTCGGTCTCACAGATTCTTCTGTAGCGTCAAAAAGCGAGGCTTCGCTGCCATGAGTTCCCTCGCCGTGATTGCCCTGGGATTCGAGCCACACGTTGAACTCGTTGTCCTTTCGAAATAGCAACTTCAGGGCCTCGCTAACGACGTACGATTCGCTTGCCTCAATAAACTGTGCGTACCTCTCAAGCTTAGTCTTTGTCGCCTCCTCGATGCGGATTTGGAGCGTTTCATTTTTCGGCGGTTTGGGTGGCGATTTGAGAATTGCCATGGGATCTATTCCTTTCTGTCATGCGTCGATTATTGAAGGGCGCATAAAGCTCTTTTCACGGTTCGACTGCACGCGACCACAATGAACAACTGAGGAAGAAACAAGTGGCGGGAGCGACCTCAAGAAGGGCTCGGTACGCACCGTGCGTCCGAACCCGGGGTCGCTCCCGCCACTTGCGCGCCCTGGCCGCGTGCAAAAGCACCGCGTCCGATCGAGCATCTCGATAAACCCAAAGGCTTTGCTCACGGACCGAGGTGAAGAAGGGGGTGCAGTGCTGGAGGTGAAGCACGACAGTGAAGACCCCTTCACGAAATGTGAATAAATTGGCGAGGAGGAGCGAGGCTGTCCCGCCAGTGCAATGGCCCGAAAAGGCGCCATCGACTGAACCTCGCTCCTGCCATTGGGCGCATGGTGGGTTTGTGGGTGGGCTGCTTGGTGGCGGACTGCTTTGGGGTTGCGAGACATCTTCCCTCTCTATCTACCATTCAGTTTTTCGGCAGGAAAATGTGTCGCGCCTTGGTCGGAAATTCTTTCTCTGAGCAAGTGCCATGCACACGTCGAGGGTGTCGGTCACAACCGAGAAAGACACCGATGCTGCCGGAGAGCAGAGTGCGGAGCCACAGGCAAGGAGAGGCATGAAGCCGCGCGGCACCGGCTATTACAGGCAAATTGCGAGGGCTCAACGGGCCGATGCGTCCAAAGAAACGCTCAGTGAGCCCATTCGCTAGGCTGCTTATGGATGATTGGGGCTCACGCGCAGATTAGCGAAGAGCAGTTGCTTGCCACTCGGATGGTGGCTGCCTCCATTGGGTTCCACCGTTACGAATACCGCGTCGATATCGTCAAGCGTCCTGGGATCATTGACCTTCAACACCCAGCGCTTCTTCCTGACGTTGTCTTCGTAGAAGACTCCAAGGTTCCGGGCCTGCTGCTTGTCCGGCCCTCGCCGCCCCCAAGCCTGAAATGTGCTCGCGTTGCGCACCCCGGTGTGAGCATCCAGGTCGTAGGCATAGAAGACCAGCCGCTTCCCTCTCGTATAAAAAACGCGCCCGTAGGTCTTGTCCGTTTGCCCGTTGCCCGCAACATCGTGCACTTCCGCGATATACAGATCGCGAGCCCCCATGAGTTCGCGAATGTCGCGATCATGCTCCAACAAATCTTGCTGCCTCGCGACTTCTTCTTGCTTCAGGTCAAGCTCACGTTCCCGGTCCTTCGCGAGTTGCGTCAGCTCGTCAACTCTTGCCTCCAGCCTCGCCGCACGTGACGTACCCTCGTCGCGTTGCGCGGTTAGCGTTTCGATTGTGGTCTGCAACTCTGCCAGCTTGGCCTCCGCTGCTGCCAATTCTTGGTCGCGCTGCATCGCCTTTGGGTCGACTGGTGCTGGCTGCGAACCGCCTCGATGTTCAGCCTCCATCAGCGCGCTAACGGCTCTCTGTTGTTCCGACAGCCGCCGCCGCAACTCCGCGATGGTACGGTCTTGATCCGCGATCTTCGCCAATAGCAGCACGCGCTCGTGGCCCGCATCGCTCACCTGTTCCTCTAACATGGTCTGAGAGTCTTCCGCAGGTTCGGCCGTGGTTTGGGTTTGCGCAACCTCTGTTCCGCGCTTCACGCCTGTCCGATACGCGGCAATGCCCAATGCCAAGGCCAGGAGGATGGCTGCCGCGAACGGCGTCGACACCTCAAACCAGCGAATCTCGGACGGACGATAGGTAAACCGCTGGCCCTGCTTAACGCTGCGGCTCTGTTCCTCAGCGGCCGAACGTTTGCCCTCCTCGATTCGCCTGAATAACTCCTTCTCGGCTTTGGCAACAGACCAAAAGCCTTCTACTTCCGTTTCTCCCGGAGACATCTCGGACGCAAACGCAGCCGCTGCGCAACGCGCAACGAGATCGTAGCCCTCCATGGCCCGCCGACAGTCGGCGCAGACAGCTAAGTGGGCGTCAAGCTTTGCTTGTTCAGCGGCGCTCAGTTCGCCCGCCGTCGCCGCTGCACACAATTCCAGAAATTCCTCGTGCACCGCCATTCACCAGATGCCTCAACTCCCCATTGGATTGCAGCTTGTAGCACACAGCTTATCGCCGACTCAAAGGATTTTCCGTTAGATACCTGCGGAGCTTTTCAAGACCTCGGTAGTGGTGGTTTCTAACGTTGGCGTAGGACTGGCCAAGCCTCTCGGCGATCTCCGCGAACGTCAGCCCCTCAAAGAAATGCAACCTCAGCGTCTCCCGCTGCTCTTCCGTCAGAGATTCCAGCATCTTCCGCCAGCCCTGTCGACCGAAAAGGCCTTCGGCGGTTTGATCGTAGTCTGCTCCCGAAACCGCTGGCGTTTCAATCCCATTCGATTTGTCCGCAATCCCGGACGCCCAGATGCCCGTAGACTTCAACTGGCGGCTACGGAGAAGCGCCTGCGTATAGGCGATTTGAAAGATCCACGAGCGGCCCGGTCCTTTTGAACTGTCGTAAATGCGGCTCTTTCGATGGATATAGAGAAACACTTCCTGGACGAGGTCGTCAGCTTCGCTACTGTTCCTAAGGATTCGCCGACCGACCGCTCGAACGCCTCTGGCGTATCTCTGAAAGAGGACAGACAGTGCCTCTCCGTCACCGTCCCGAACCCTTGCTAGCAGCTCCTCGTCACACTCCTCCTGCCCTGATCCCAACACGCCGTATTTTATTGTGCACTGACTCTTCGTTTCTTGAACAACGGCCAAGACTGACGCGCGCGCTGCTGTGTAAGAGCTCACAACAACACCACCCGAATCACCTGAGGACGCCGCCGATAAATGAGGAATGCATTCCGTGGGAATGAATTCGTCCGTGTGTGACGCTTTCCCTGGCCATGCCTGCACAGACGAAACATATTCACCCTGTGACTGGAGTAGAGAAGGCGTTCGGCCAGACTTTCAGACAATTCCGGACAAAGCGAAAGATTTCACAAGAGCAGGTCAGCGACACGGCCCAATGCGACCGAACCACGGTAAGCCTAATCGAGCGCGGCTTGGTAAGTCCGAAGTTGGAAACCATCGTAAGAATCTGCAAGGCGATTGCAACGCCTCCATCAGAAATCATGAAGGGAATGGAACGGTCCCGATTCTATCGGTGATTTACCCCTATTGGGTCACATTGTCAACATAATAGTGCTCTTTGGGAGCGTTCCTATCCGCAACTCGTCTCGCTATTGTCCCATACCGGAGACCGAGTGCTGACAGCTGCTGCACAATTTGGCGCACTGGTTCGCGCGGCCCGGAAAGCGAGTGGCCTTAAGGCATGGCAGGTTGCGGACAAGGCTGATATTGATGCCAAACATTTAGGTAGAATTGAACGCGGAGAAAAGCAGCCTTCATTCGAGTTGATTATTGCGCTTGCCATGGCGCTCAACGTGTCGCCTTCGCGATTTTTCGAGTTCGAACTTCCTGCCTCCGATCCCAGGCTGCTCCAGAGGCAGATAGCCGTGCTTCTTAGAGGCAGGAGCCACAGTGAACTCCGGCTCGCACACGAGGTCCTAAAAAGGCTTCTGCATTCTTAAGGTTGCTGGACCGTGGCGACGCCAGCATGACTTGGCCAAGTCTGTCCTCTAAGACAGACAAAGCGTCGTTGCAGGTCACAAATCCCTATCAAGTGATAGCTTTCAGATAGTGGACTCTTTCAGCCGAACAAATTCGGCGCGGGTGCCACCGTCACGTTCACCACGGTGGTTGCGCTTCAGCTCGCTGGCGGTACTGTCCGTCGCGATAGCGCTATTCATTGTGTGCCTCGGTCTGGAAGCACGACACTCTGCGTTCGGCAGCTTCCTCATGCCAACCTTGCTTTCGTTCTTGGCCATCGCAGTATCTCTCGGTGTCTATTCGCTCTTGCGACTCCGACATGAGCATCAAAGTACGGACCAAGCCTTCCATGATGCTCACTGCGAATTCTCATCCATTTTCCAGAATGTGCTCGACGGAATTCTCATCGCCGACAACGAGGCAAACTGCCTGGACGCGAATCCAGCGGCGGCAGCGATACTTCGAGTTTCGTATGACCAGTTGATCGGCCGGAACCTCGGCACGTTTTTGCGAGACCCTACCCTCTTCGTTCAGGAATGGCAAAGCTTCCTGCGGCGGAACAGCCAACGGGGACGCGCCGAACTCGTCGCCGGCGACGGAGCCACTGTTTTTGTCGATTTCAGCGCGGCGGCACACTATCTGCCGGGACGGCATATTATCGTACTCTGTGACGTCACTGAAAGAATAAAAACGGAGAAAGCCCTTCGAGAGAGCGAAGAGCGTTTTCAATACGTGGCGGACAACATCCAGGAAATCATCTGGACTCTGAACGCTGAAACAAAGGAAGTCGTCTACGTCAACCACGCATACGCCACCGTCACCGGCCACAGTATCGAGACCCTTCATCGCAACCCGTTCTCGTACCGGGAGCTGATACATCCTCAGGACCGCATCCGTGTTCTTTCCAAACTGAACGAAGTCGCGGCCAGCGGGACGATCGATGAGGAATTTAGATTCGTGCACGCTGACGGCTCTATGCGCTGGATTTGGGTGAAGGCGCATCCGGGGAAAAACGGCCGCGGACGCTGGATCGTCGGGACGGCGCAGGACATCACCTCCCGCAAAGAAGCCGAGAGGCAGATTGCCGAACACTTGGACGCAACCGAGGCCGCTCGCGCCGAAGCCGAAGCTTTGCGCAAAGCCACGCTCGCATTGAGCCAGAATCTGGCAATGGACTCCGTTCTGGACACCCTCCTGCGATGCATAGGGGAACTCGTGCCGTTCGACCGGGCCTGTGTCCTGTTTGTCGAAGACCCCGCGCACCTCATGGTCGCTCGCGAGACGGCGCAAAGCGAGCCCAGCCGGGCGGGCCTTGTGCTGAGTGCGCTCCAAAATGCATTCCTCCGGCGCATTCTTTTTGACCAAACACCCATCTTCTTATCCGACACCGCGGAGGAATCCGAGTGGCGAGGCGGTCCGCCCTTCGATGGTATTCGCTGCTGGATGGGCATTCCCCTGACGGCCGGCGGGGCGGTGATCGGTATTCTCTCGCTCTGCGCACTTCAGCCGGCTGCCTTCACCGCCGAGCACCTTCGCCTTGCCAAGAATCTGGCCATGTCCGCCGCTGTCGCCATCCAGAACGCCAGGGTCCACGAGCGCGCTGCGATTTACGCATCCGAACTTGAGGCCCGGCTGCGCGAACTTCACGAAACACAGGCTGCCCTGCAGCACGTTCGTCGAAGCGCCATGCCATTGTAGCCCACCCGGCTACCTCTTCCGCGCGTCTGCCAGTCCATCCCACAGAAATGCCCGCCGGCCGCTGCTCTGACCAGCGGCTTGCGCTTGCACACGGTCGCGCCAGGCAAACATCGGCCTGTCACGCCCGTTGCCATCCGCTCCAGCCGCATCGCAACACCCTGCCCTTTCGCCGAACCGTTCGATTTGGTTCCTGTGCGCGGTGAAGGAACCAAATCTCACCACCGAAAGGGCAGGAAAATGAAATCAGAACAAATTCAACAAATCACCCGCAAGGCCATCGAGCAGCTTGCAACGGACCTGCAAGCCGGCAAAAGCGAGGCGCTGACAAGATATTTGGCTGCGATGGCGCGCTTTCGAAAGTATTCGCTCTTCAATCTGATGCTGATTCTGCAAGCCTGCCCAAACGCAACTCGCGTCGCAGGCTATCGCACATGGCAGTCCATGGGCCGTTTCGTCAAGAAGGGTCAGAAGGGCATTATGATCCTGGCGCCGGTGTTCCGTAAGCGCTCCGGGGATGGCGCCGAAGATAACGATTCCGGCGATTCACGCGTGCTCATCGGCTATCGGCCGGTGTTTGTCTTCGACGAGTCCCAGACCGCTGGCGCGGACATCCCCAGCATCGGAACTGTCAAAGGCGATCCGGGTTTGTACCTGGCCCGCCTTGAACAATTCGTTCGCGCTCAGGGAATCGTTCTCGAGTATGCGCAGGACATCGCTCCCGCCAAGGGCATGTCCCAGGGCGCAAAGATCACCCTGCTGCCCGGACAGACCGCCGCCGAAACTTTCTCAACGCTCGCGCATGAGACGGCGCACAGCGCTCTTCATTTTGGTAACCCCCGGGCCGAAACAACGAAGCGTATTCGTGAAACCGAAGCTGAAGCCGTCGCGTTTGTCGTTTGCAGCGCAATCGGTCTTGACCCCGGCCGGTCAGCCGCAGATTACATTTCGCTCTATAACGGCGACGCGTCGCTTTTGCTGGAAAGCCTCGAATGCGTTCAGCGGACTGCCACCACGATCCTCACCGCTATCGGCGCGGACGAACCCTCCGAGCCTCCCGCCTAAGGGCGGTTAGGCATCGCAAAGCCGCCGTACGGCCATTGGCGGCTGTCACTCAACCCTGCATTCGGCTTGCAGCGCTTCCGTGACGCACGGACGGGCAATCTCGGCTCTGGTCCTGCCGCTCGGCCCGCCCCACGTCGGGCTTCGTGCCAACGATGGGCTGCGGCTTTTCCCCCTCAAAACCATGCGGCTTCCGCGGCCGGAGCGGCCGACCTGTACCCCATCCAGGCGCTCTCTCCGGCCTGTTCTTGTGCCAATCCGGCTCATGCCGGTTCGCGCTTGACTGTAAGCCGTGATTGAAATTCGTCCTCCATTTCCGCCGGTCCCTTTCCTTGGGCACGGCTTCGGGATAATTCCTGCGCCCGGCAGCTTCGCGTCTTCTGCTTTCTCGGTTCCTCCCTGCCGAACATTCCGGGTCCCTCCCAGAATGCAGCCGCTCGCCTTGGGAGCAGTGTCCGCTCCGCCCTCGGGTGCCCCAAGAAAATGGGGCGGAAATGGAGAAAAATCGTATGTATCTCAATCACGTTCAGCTCATCGGCTTCCTCGGCAAGGAGCCCGAGAAACGCCAAGTCCGCGGAAACGGCACGAACTTCACCGTGCTGTCCGTCGCAACGCAGCAGTCCTGGAAAGATGCCAGCGAAGAGTGGCATTCCAGGACCGAGTGGCACCGCGTCGTGGCGTTCAACCGCCTCGGCGAAGCGATCGCGCAGACCCTCCACAAGGGCGACCACGTTCTCGTGGATGGCATGCTCGTCAGCTCCCGGTTCGAGCGCGAGAACGGCAAGTCCAAAAAGGGCAAAGCCGCCAAGCACGTTGTTTTCTGGAGCGTTCGCGCCAACTCGGTGCGGCGGCTAAGCCGCGCCGAAGCCGAAGCGCCGCCGGCAACGCCCGAGCCCGGTGCCGGCTCCGGCGATGTGCCGTTCTGACCTGCGCGCCGCAAAGGCCCTCCGGCTTGCACCGGAGGGCCTTTGTCGTTTGTCCTGCATCCCTGCCACGGCGAAAAAAACTGACAAGCCGTTTTGCGGATTCCCCACCATACGCCCTCCGCGGACTGCCGCACCTTGCGGACTGCCGGTTCGGTCTCGCAGCCGCCGCGGGGTTCGCCGGCACGTAGCCGGTCACGTCCGAAACGCGCTTCTGCGTTTGCGCCTCGATCATGTATTCCAGAAAATCCGCGGCCAGCTCCTTGTTCGCGCTGGCCGAGGTGATCATCAAATGATCGATCCAGCCGGTCGTGTTCTCTTTCGGAATCGTCTCGCCAATGGGAAAGTTCACTTTGCGCAATTGGTTGGTCATCAGCGGCCAGCCCATCGCCGCCACGATCTCGTGGTTCTCGAATAGATTCGTCAGCTCGCCGCCCGTCGCCCAGATCTTGCGGATGTTGGGCTTCAGCTCGATGAGTTTCTTCCTCACCTGCTCGAGTTCGGCGTCGCTTAAATTGTAAAGGTGGCTCGCATCCGGCTTGTCAAAGCCGAGCACCTGCGCCGCCATGTAAATCGTCGAGAGATCATCCCAAACCGAAATCTTCCCTTTGAGTTTCGTATTCCACAGCGCGGCCCACGAATCCGGCGCCTGCGCGAACGCCGTCGTATCGTAAAGCAGCGGATTTGGCCCCCACATGAAAGGCACGCCGTACACCCGTCCGTTCGCTTTGACCAGCGGAAGATCCCGCAGCCGCGGCGAAAGCTGGGCGTACGACGGCAGCTTCGCGATGTCCAGCGGCGCGGCAAGCCCCGTGCGCGCGATCGTTGCGGCCACGTCGCTCGAAGGCGAGATCACGTCGTAATTCGATGCGCTCCCCCCGCGCAGCTTGGAAATGAGCTCGTCGCTCGAGCCCATGTAGGACGCCGCCACCTTGCAGTGATGCGCTTCCTCGAACTCATGAACAAAGGAAGGATCGGCGTAGCCTTCCCAAACCAGCAGGCTCAGCGTCGCTTCCTTTTTCTTGCAGGACACCAGGCTTAGCGCAAAAGCCAGCATGGCGCAGAGAGCAGCACGGCGCTTCATCGGTCCTCCTGCTTCTCCTTATTGCTTCGCGAGAGACTGATACACAACGCGGCCGCCCACCATCGTCAGTACCACCTTCGTCTGGCCAATCTGATGCGGGTCCGCCGTGAAAATGTTTTGCGAGACGATGATCAGGTCCGCCGATTTGCCGGTTTCGAGCGACCCTTCGGTCTTTTCGCGCCGCCACACTCTGCGCGCTCCGCCCCTGCGCGCAAATCAGCCTCCGCCACTTCGCTCGCGCCTTCCTACTCCGTTCTTGCCGTGTCACTGTGCCTCCCTCCCCGCCATCCGGCACAGTGCTCCACTCCACCTCGCCCACACAAGATGCCCTTCACCTATCGCTCACGAAAGTTCTCGAACAATCGTCCGAAACAATCTTCGTCAAATGCTGCCGGCGTGGCAGTGAAGCATGTTAAGCCCTATTGTTTCATGTCGGCGGCGATCTGGGCTGCTACGCGGCCCAATCCTTGCAGAGAAGTTCGGCTTGAGCCAAGACGGTTTGGGTGGCCTTCTCCTGCTTGTCTGGGGGATAGCCGTACTTGCGTAAAATCCGTTTCACCATGACGCGGAGCTTAGCTCGGACGCTCTCTTTCACGGTCCAATCAATGGTTGTGTTCTTGCGGACGGTATCGAGCAATTCGAGCGCGATCTTCTTGAGAGTTTCATCACCCAGTACTTTGACGGCGCTGTCGTTTGTTTCCAGAGCGTCGTAAAAAGCGAGTTCCTCATCACTGAGTCCCAGCTTCTCGCCGCGTTGGTGCGCGTGTCGCATGTCTTTGGCGAGATCAATCAACTCCTGTATCACCTGGGCTGCTTGGAGCGAGCGGTTCTGATACTTGCGAATCGATTCCTCGAGCATTTCCGAGAACTGGCGAGACTGAACCAGGTTCTTTCGGGCACGCCCTTTAATTTCGTCGGTCAACAACTTCCGCAAGGTCTCGATTGCTAGGTTCTTGTGTGGCAGGTCTTTGACTTCCGAAAGGAATTCATCCGACAGAATGGAGATGTCCGGCTTCTTCAAGCCCGCGGCCGAGAAGATGTCGATCACTTCGTCCGAAGCCACGGCCTTGGACACGATCTGTCGCACTGCCGTATCGAGGTCTTCGGGGCTTTTGCCCCCGGCCGGCTCGGTCTTGGTGAGACCCGCACGAACAGCCTGAAAGAAGCCGACATCATCCCGAATTGCGATGGCTCTCTCATGCGGCACTGAAAGCGCAAATGCCTTCGACAATTTCGATACCGCGCCCATGAAGCGCTTCTTGCCTTCCTCTTGTTGGAGAACGTGTTCGCGCGCTGCGGCCAAGACTGCTACCCGTTCCCGCGGGCTGCCCGTTCTGTATTTGGAGTAGTCAAATCCGTGGACCATGCCCGCGCACACCTCGTATAGCTCCACCATCTTCGCGACGGCCTTTTCCTGCATCTCCACCGGCTCACCCTTACCGCCGCTCTCGGTGTAATCGGTGACGGCTTTTTGGAGTTGTGTGGCAAGGCCAAGATAGTCCACCACTAAACCACCGGGCTTGTCCTTGAATACCCTGTTCACTCTGGCGATCGCTTGCATGAGTCCATGCCGTTGCATTGGCTTGTCCACATACATCGTGTGGAGGCAGGGCACGTCAAAGCCGGTGAGCCACATATCGCGAACAATCGCGATTTTCAGCGGGTCGTCCGGGTCTTTGAAGCGGTCTGCCAAACGCTCACGCCGGGCTTTTCCGCCTCGGATATGCCCCTGCCACTCGACGGGATCGGAGGCAGATCCCGTCATTACAACTTTCAGGCTGCCCTTATCGTCATCCTCGTCATGCCAGTCGGGGTGGAGTTTGGTGAGGGCGTT
>Ga0070735_10002794_pt1 | contig 15560 bp, 12 predicted proteins | sample Coa_R1_FD_66443 | JGI IMG/M metagenome (GOLD analysis project Ga0070735, IMG submission 66443) | Surface soil microbial communities from Centralia Pennsylvania, which are recovering from an underground coalmine fire - Coalmine... | ecosystem: Environmental > Terrestrial > Soil > Unclassified ... | reverse complement strand
CTCAATACCAGCAAGCAAGTTCAGGAGGCGGTTGGAGGTTATTTTAAGGATCCCACCGGAAGCTCCAAGAAGGTCGGCTCTAACATGCAGGGGGCCGGTGAGAACTTTGTGCTTACGCGCGACAATATGCCCAAGCTAAAAGAGCAACTGCAGAAGGCTATGAAGCAGATGTCGGATTTCGAAAAACTACAAAGCCACATCGAGATGACAGTTACGACAGAAGGCCTGCGCATTGAACTCTCGGAATCAGCAAGCGGAACCTTCTTCGATAGCGGCAGTGCACAACTTAAGCCGGACGGAGCGGAACTGCTAATCACTTTGGCACAAGAACTCGGCAAGCTTCCGAATAAACTCTCAATTGAAGGACACACGGACTCTCAGCCTTATGCACCCTCAGCGAGCTACGGGAACTGGGAGCTTTCGGCGGATCGAGCCAATGCAGCCCGTCGCGTCATGCAAGCCCACGGTATCCGGTCCGACCAGGTAAGGCAGGTTCGCGGATTCGCTGACCAGAGATTGCGGAAACCAGATGCTCCGGATGATCCCGCGAACCGTCGGATCTCCGTTATCGTTCAGTACATCGTCAAGAACAATGATGAGGACGAGAAGCCGACCCCCGCGGCAGAAGAGAAGAGCGCCGAAAACACACGGTCAGTTGCTAACGAGAAGGGTGCATCGAAAGATTGATCGACCCAGCGCGTCCAGTTGACCCTCCAAGGTTCCTATGCCACACTGCCGCTAGCTGCGTGGGGTTCATGAGTCGCACGGGATCAAGAGCGGTCGGGTTTTTCGGGCGAACTGCCTGCTTAGAACTGCTGGTCTGCTTGTTTATTTCCGTTGCGGTTGCGCAGCGCGGCGGGTTGAACGACCCCAAGGATCTTAACCAGGTCATTCTGACCTACGATACGGCACCCGGGAGCGGAGTGTTGGTCTTCAATGTGTATGCCGAGCGCTCGAGTAGCCACCTCGACCGGCAGGCAGTGCTAAAGCTGGTCAATTCCGCAGATCACTCCGCCATCTTCCAGACCACAGACGATAATGCGCGTGGCGTTTTCACCAATGTCCCCTTAGGCGACTACGAAGTGGAGGTGAGCGCGGTTGGCTATCTGAGTGAGCACAGGGAACTGCAAGTCATATACTTGTTGGGGCCAAAGCAAATCGATGTCGTGCTGCACCGCGATCCTGCCGCGATCCGGCTCGATTTGGCTGATGCAGTCCCTTCCCCAAAAGCGCGCAAAGAAACGAAACGTGCGATATCATTTCTGAAGTCAGGCCATCTCGAGCAGGCCCAGAAACGGCTTGACCAGGCCTATCAACTGGCGCCATCCAGTTCAGATCTAAACTTTCTTTTGGGCTATTTGTATTTTCAAAAAAAGGACTTCGCGCAGGCCAAGAATTATCTTGGAGCGGCGGCGACTCTAAGTCCTCATAATGCGCAAACCTTAATACTTCTCGGCAGGGCGGATCTCGAGAACCGTGATTGTCCTGCTGCTCGGTCCGCGCTGGAGCGAGCCATCCTGGCCGATTCTGAGGATTGGCTCCCACACAGCTTGCTGGCGGATGCTTATCTTTGCCAGAAGGACTACGGCAAAGCGCGAGATGAGTCAGAGGTTGCAATCGCGAAGAGTCCGAAAGTGGAAAAAGGCGCAACCAGCCCAAGTCATCTGGTGTTAGGTGAGGCTCTTGCAGGCTTAGGAGAGAATCAGGATGCGATCAGAGCCCTGAACACATTTTTGGACGAATTCCCACGTCACCCCATGGCAGGTGAGGTGCGGATGTTGATTGACGAGATCAAGGAACAAGGCTTCAGTTCTGTTTCGAAAGTGTCTCCGGCGAAGACAGGAGATCATCTGTCCGCAGTCGATCCGATCGAGGCACTGGCAGCCCCAACACTCTCATTGAAATCGTGGCAACCGCCAAGCGTCGACGACGTCACTCCAGCGATCGCATCAAAGGTCGATTGTCCTGCAGCGCAGATTATTGCGGAGTCCGGCAAGCGAGTTCAAGAACTCGTAAATGATGTTCAGCGTTTCGCGGCCGTGGAAGATTTGTTCCATCAGGTTCTCGATAACTTCGGAATTCCTGTACGCACAGAGACGCGCAAATACAATTATGTGGCATCGATCTCGGAGCCTGAGCCGGGCTTCATCGCAGTAGATGAATACCGAGCCGAGAAGCTTACTCTGGATGGATACCCCGATCAGATCGCGAGCAGCGGATTCGCCGCGCTTGCGCTGGTGTTTCATCCAGATATGCGGAGCAACTTTTCTATGACATGTGAAGGATTGGGTGACTGGCGCGGGCAGGCAACCTGGCTGGTGCACTTCCGCCAGCGAGAAGACCGGCCCAGCCGAATGCACAGCTATAAAGTGGGAAATCAACTGCACTCTGTGGATTTGAAAGGTAGAGCTTGGATTACTGCCGACAGGTTTCAAATTGTGAGGATCGAGGCCGATATGGTGCGGCCGATGCCCCAGATTCAGCTTCTCAGTGAGCATCAAGCGGTCGAATACGGACCGGTTCCGTTTCCGAAAAAGAACACGACACTTTGGCTCCCAAAAAGCGCCGATATTTATTTTGACTTCCGCAAACATCGCTATTATCGGCGGCACAGCTTTGATCACTTCATGTTGTACTCCGTGGACACAGACGAGAAGCGCAAGGCGCCGGTCACTGAGCCTGCGAAGCAACCCGGCTAAAACAGAACTATCCACTCCGGTCCGTTCGTCCACCGTACCCGGTTGTGTGCCACGCGTCGCGACCACTAATTCAGTTTGTGAAAAACTATCAGTTGGAGTATTCCCTTATATGTTTTCCTTTGAGCCGATCGGCTACGTGAAGAGTCCTTATCGGGACACAAAAGAAATTCCTAAAGGTCTAGGCGCCAAACACGAGGCAGAGGGAGTCCTCGAAATCCTGCCAAAGTACGAAGCCGGACTGACCGACGTTGAGGGATTCTCACATCTGTTTGTCTTATGGGTGTTCGACCGATCGGAGGGATACGAACTAGTCGGCAAGCCTCCTATCGATACCGAGCCTCACGGAGTGTTCGCCACGCGATCCCCGCGACGGCCCAACGCCATTGGATTAACCGTCGTACAAGTACTACGAAGAGAGGGCTCCTCGGTAATCGTGCGGGGAATTGATATGCTTGACGCAACTCCGATACTCGATATCAAACCGTATCTGTCGGGCATTCCTACCGAGAAACTCCGCAGAGGATGGCTGGCAGAAGCAGAACTGAGGGCATCCAAGGAACGTTAGGCATCAGTGCTCGCCACTGATTCATCTTTGAACCATAGAGCAAGAATGATTTCGACAGCGACCTTTTCATTCTCTGACGAGGGCAGATACTTTTGAAGTCGACGTCGCAAATCAGTTCATAAGTATTCGCCTCCGATAAGTTTTCCACCGAAAAAGCGCGCGAATAGCACAAAACCCATTGACGGACAAGCCGTTAGGACGATACGATTCGGGGCAAGTCACCAACATCGTTATTAACGGAGTGTGGGAATGGGCAGGTCCGCGTTTCGCGGTTTGGTGAGTTGCGTGCTAGCGGTTCTGTTCCCCTCGTCCCTGTTGGCCGCTGACTCCAATCCGGCCATGCTTTATACCAACGGTGCAGCTTGGGTTAATGGCGCACATGTTCCCCGTCCGTCTCTCGCGATTTTTACAGGAGATCTGTTGCAGACTCGCTCCGATTCGGTAGCGCACATCAACGAGTCGGGATCAAGCGTTACGGTTTTGGCGGATTCGCTGGTAAAGTTTGAAGGAAGTTCAGTCCGCATCGATCACGGCGGAGTGACGGTCTCGACTTCAAAGCAGATGGCGACGACGGCCGGCGATGTGACGGTCACACCGGCTTCCAGTTCGTGGACCGAATTCAATGTGATTGATGTTGATGGCACGGTGAGAATCGCGGCGCGTAAAGGTGACCTTCTCGTCAACGACGGCCAGAACACAGCAACGGTCGCCCAAGGGCAGGAAACGACTCGCGACGAAACGGCACCTGACAGCGCAAACAGGGATCACAAAAAGAATAAAAAACAGCAGTCTGGGGCGCCCGCCGCCGCCAGTGGCGGCATCCTCAATTCTCCGTGGGCAGTTGGTGCGGGCGCTGTCGCCATCGGCGGTGTGGCCACTTGGGTCCTGATCAAGAATGACGAGCCAGCCAGTCCAGCGAAACCGAACTAAGCGGATTGAAGCTAGAGCTGTTTGTCAGGAATTCGGTGGCCCTTCCCAGTCTCTGAGCTTTCCTCCCGGAACATTCTTGGTTCCTACTAAACCACTTCCGACGCGGGTAAGAGGTCCTCTTGTTCTGTTGAGACCGGCCGCCGCTTGCGCGACCGCTGCAGGAGCGCCGGAGCGGCAGCAATTGTACAGAAGACATAAAAGATGGCAGCGTTCGCGGGAATCTGCAGGTTGAAGTCGATCAAACTATGGACCAGGATTCCGGTTATGCCCAAGGTGCACGCCAAGGTGACGGCTCCGCTGACATCTGTGGTCCACTTTTGGATTTTACGGGGCACGCGGCGAAACAGCTCGGCGACGAACCATACCATCGTGGCAAAACCGAGAAGTCCCATCTCGGACAATAGCTGCAAATAGTCATTGTGGGCTTCGTTCACAAAGAAATTTGTGTAGAAGCTTCGAAATTGCGGATAGATCACCGGAAAAGTTCCGAGACCCCAGCCCAGAATCGGTTTGCGGCGAAACATCTGGATCGTGTCGCGGTCAATGGAGAGCCGCATGCCGCCGGAGATTTCTCCCTTGGCCTCTGTCGAGATGCTGGACACTCTGGTGGTTAACTCCTTGCCGCCAAGCCAAGCGAGCAAGCTGATGAGAACGACTACAAATGCTCCCACACCGAGAGCGATTCGCGTTTTCTTTTCCTGGCGTGAGAGCACGACCCCTAATGCTGCCAACTCCACGAAAATAGCGAGCATGCCGCCGCGAGACCCCGAGAGAAAGATAGTGCCCACCATAATCGCAGCAGCAATGCCTGCGGCGATTCGGGTTTTCTCGTGGACCAGGCGGGAGAGCGCGATGATCAACGGAACCGGAACCAGCAATTCCATGAGGCCGGCATAGTGATTGTGATTCACATAGGGGCCGTAGATCCAGCCACCCAGACGAGGCACCCGCACCCAGTAGAGCTTTCCATTCGGGGCAACACCCTGTAAGAGTGCAAAACATGCCACGGTGATACCGAAGATCGCGAGGACGATGGCGATTTTCCGCGCTTGCGAGGCGCGCACTAAATTCTGATTCGCCAGAAAACAAAGTACGGCGTAGGCGCAATACAACATCGCCTGGGCAATGCTGTCATGCGGATAAACGCTGATTCGCAGCACGAACTGGAGAAGAATGAGAGCGGCAAAGGCCGCCATCGGCAGGAACAAGGGATTCCAGAGGATTTTTATCTCCCCTTCCAGCCACTGCTTTGCAAGCCAAAGAGCAAACAGCAACACGGAGCCAGTCTCGACGATAAAGATCGACCAGGGCTCAACCGCTCCAAAGGCAACCGGCCCAAACAGCAATAAGCCTAAAGTCCCGTAGAGCACAACAGATCCCAAGTGCGCGGGGAGCACTCGGGGATCGGGATCTGCTTTTTTTCTGCTACGGTGAAGCCTCATTAAATTTGAATTCCCATAGTCAATTCGCGACTACGACGGCTTTCGGATCAGGTGGAAATCGCCAACCCAGAGCTTGCCGCGCATGGGACTTCCCGCCGGCAGGCGTCGTATGTGCAGCACGATCAGTTTACAATCCGGTCCAGTAGTAAACTCGCCATCGGCTGATTTCCAGAAGCCTGAATCCTTCAATTCTTCGCCCTCATAGTAGACAGCATGGGTATACATATCCTGAATCGTGAAGTGGGGGCCACCGGCACCTTCTATCTCGCCAGCTTTGTAATAGCCCGTGAAGTCATACGTGGTGTTCGGCTGCACGGCCACCAGCTGGTAAATTCCAGCGTCCACGATTCCAGGGCCGTCGAAGGTAACGAGCAAGGAACGTCGGCCGGCGTGGAAGTCGCTCGGGTCCAACGTCAGAGTCACGCTGGATTGCTTCTGGTATTGCCAATCGAATCCGGCATTCAGGACGTTGAGATTAAAGTTGCCGTTCACAATTAGATTGCTCGACGACGGCAGGTAAGAATTGTACCCGAAACGGCTGGCAATCTGCTGCCATGCCAGTACAGCCCGATCTACCTCTTTGTGCTGCACTAGATAGCGTATGTAGCCATACGCGAAACGCAGTTCGAAAGGCTGGTGAGTCAGCATCAGTGCGTCCCAGACCTTTTCGGCGCCGGTGGTCTCTCCTTTCGACTCAAGCAGTTCCAGAAAGGGGGTGTAGGCGTCGACGCGGTCAGGTACGGTATCGCGGAGCATGGCGTCGACATCCGGGTTGATACGCCAGCTAAACTGCAGGGCTGTCATCTGCAGCGATTGGTCGTTGGCAATCACCACACGAAATTCGCGTTGTGCCTTTTCGTTCTCGCCCTGCACTAGATACAGATTGGCGGCTTCCCATGCAACGTCGGGCGTGGTGGAGTCAGCTTGTATCGCGCGCTCGAGCGCGGCCGCCTGATTGGTGGTGTCTCCTAATACCTGGTACGAACTCGCCAGATCAAACCAGTACCGCGCGGAGTGAGGATTCAGCTGTGCTGCCGCTTTGTATTCTCGTGCGGCCGAGTAGGGATCGCGGGCGACCAGATCGTAGTAGCGTCCAAGGTGGTCGCGGTATTCCGCATTACCAGGGTCCAACCATGCGGCCCACTTTAGACTGTTCAACTCAACGTCTCCAGCCAACCAGGAGGCGGCGAACTGGCTTGCCGCCAGGCCCACGTAAGTGATCGCGAGCACGGCGGCAACAGCCACAATCGGTCCCCTGCGGCTGGGCGTGTTGAATGGAATCTTCATGTTCGGATCGGTAGAACTATCCTATGCGCTGCTTGCGGAGGGAGTCTCTTCCAAGTCGTCTCCTTCCTCAGGAGAAGAATCTTCGTCGCGATAGTAGCGCGCATATTTGCCCTGGTACTCATAGTAGTAATAATAATCCGGCGAGCTCAGATCGACCGCGTTGAGCAGGACCCCCACAACCTTGGCATTGACCTGCATCAGCACGTCGCGAGACCGGCGTAGAGCCTGCTTCGTCGTCTGACCGGACCGAATCACCAGCACTACGGCGTCCGCGCGAGGCGACAGCACTACGGCATCCGTCACCGAGAGCGACGGTGGTGTATCGATAACGACGTGGTCGTACTTGCCCCGCAGTTCGTCCAAGACGTCGCGCATCTCGGCGGAAGCCAGAAGTTCCGCCGGATTCGGGGGAGGCGTTCCAGCCGGTAGTATGGAGAGGTTCGGAAGTACCGCACTACGGGTGATCGCCTGCTCCAGAGTGGTGCTTCCGGTCAGAACGTTACTGAGCCCGCTATGGGGCCCCATACCTAGCGTTTTATGAATACTGGGCCGGCGCAGATCGGCATCGATCAGCAGAACCTGCACGCCTTTCTGAGCTAGCACGATCGCGCAATTGATGCTGGTGGTCGTTTTGCCTTCCTGCGGCAGAGCGCTCGTCACCATGATGACCTTGGGAGGTGCTCCCAAGTTTGACAATAGCAGGGATGTGCGCAGTGCGCGGTACGATTCCGCCATTTGCGACTGCGGTCTGACCTGCGTCACAATTTCTACAGCTTCTTTGGAAGTGGCGATCACCAAGCGTTTGGGGTTGGGGCCTTCACGAGCAGACTTGGAACCGAGCGGAATCATGCCCAACGACGCCAAACCAGAAATCATTTGGGCCTGTTCTGTCGTACGCACAGTGCTGTCCAAGGCCTCCAGAAGAAAAGCCAATCCAACGCCGGATGTCAGACCGAGGACCACCGCAAAGAACAGGTTTCGCGGAACGTTCGGCTCAATCGGCCCTGCCGGAGGCCGTGCGCTGTCCACGATGCGGAAATTATTGGACTTCAAACCTGCCGAGACACCAGCCTCCTTGAGTTTTTCGAGAAGCCCTTCGTAAAGCTGTCGATTGCTGTCGACATCGCGCTTGAGCAGAGTGTACTCGATGGCGCTCTCGTTCAGTTTGTTGGCCTCCTGCTTTTGCTTTTCGAGCGCGTCGTGCAACATGTGTTCGCGCTGCAGTGCCGTGGTGTATTGGCCGCGGATCTTGTTCGCGATCTTCTTCATTTCCGCCTGAATCTGCGAATCGATTTCCTTCATCTGATTGTTCAACTGAGTAAGCTTGGGATAAGAGGGTCCGAACTGAGTACCCAAATCCGCCGCCTGGATTTTGAGCTCCGCCTGCTTGGCCCGCAGCGATTCTAGTAACTGCGAGGCAGATTGCGAGCCGGTCGCGCCGTCTTCCAAGCTGCTGGCGCCGGCGGCGATGGAGTCGGGATCGCCGGACTCAACCAGACGGTATAAGGCCTCCTTGTTCATGCGCTCGCTTTCGGCGGCAATGAGTTCCTTGTTCAGTTCGTCGAGTTTCTCCATCGTGATGTTCTGTTTCTCATCGGCTCCCAGGATTTCGTGCTCCTTCTGATAGCGCACAAGCTTTTCCTGGGACGTCTCTACCTTCATCTGAAGATCAACGAGCTGTTTGGAGAGCCAGTCGGAAGCCTGCATCGTCGATTCGAAATGGGCCTTGAAGTTGTTTTCTACATAGGTCTGCATCAGAGTGTTGACGATAGTGGCGGCCTTCTGGGGATCGGGGCTGCGGTAGTGCACCTCGATGATGCGCGTGTTCGGAACCAAGGCCACTCTCAGACCTCCCTTGAAGCCGCCCAGCGTCGCCCCAGCCATCGAGGGATCGGTTTGCAGCGGGTCGGGAGCAAGATCGGAAGAAGGCAAAGGCGGGGGGCTTTGACTGGCGAGTTCCGGACTGCGGTCGAGGTTCAGTTCCCGGATTACTTGCAGAGCCAGAAGGTCGCTTTGCAGAATCTTGAGATCCGTCTCCAGTTCGGAGGGATCGAAATAGTCCACATTGAAGGTGGCAGAGTTCTGAAAGTTTAGACTGGCGTCGGGCTTGGTGATCTGAATTGTGCCGCCGGCTTCGTAGACCGGCGTCATCTTAAGTGTGGCAATCGCAACGAGGGAGAAGATCGTGGCCAAGCACCCAAGTATGATCCATTTGCGCTTTACCAAAACCCGAACTGACTCGCCGATAGTGGATTCCTGCGTAGGAAGATCGGGACGCGGCGCCCATGGCCGCCCCAGATCAAAACTCTGGGGCGGCTGCCATTCGCGAATGTCGGGTTTACTCGCCTGTACCAGGGGTCCGGAATCCATGCCTAATCCTAAACGATTCTGTAATTGCTCCCATAGCCCAAAGAAGGATGTCCTGCACACCTACAACTAATTCACGGGCGTCGCGCATGGAATTGCGTCGCAGTGAGTTGTAAAGGAGAGTTCGTGGCACATTCTAGCATTGGATCAGGAAAAATCTCCGGCGAATTTTTAGAGAGCCGCGGTGCAATCGCGGGTGCTTTCTGGGAGCTCGGCATACTAGCGAGCAACGTCAGACCCCACCAGTGACCGTCCATGTCAAAAGTGTCGCGAACGGCTCGGCCTAAGAGAGGAAAAGCGACATAAGTGGTATTGAGTGAAGTCTCTGTTTTCAGAGATTGTAACGAGGTGGAGGGATGAATGGGTCGGAGGAGGCAATGCTCGTGCAATGCTCGTACGGGCGGTACTGGGTTGTCGGTAAAGAATCCGCCGGAAACATGCTCAGAAAGTATACGTTGAAGCGCTTGTTGACTTCAGCGGCGATGAACTCAAGCAGCACGAGATCCGTGTTGGGACTCGATCATCCGCATCCACGCTACTTCATCGGCGACGCGCGGGTCTGAGACGACTGGAGCGGGCACTGGCGGACTTCACAATGGCCCATGCGACGACGCCGAAGCGGGCGCAGGGGATCAAAAAGAGTACTCCTTTGCGTTGACAGTTTGTGGTCCGATCATAAGGTGCTTATTGTGAGCCCGATTCTGAAGCGTGTCGTTTATCCGTGGCTGGCCAACTCCGGTTACCTTCGCCGGCGTGCGGAGGGCGGGAGTCTTTGTGTCGTTACCTACCACGGCGTTTTGCCAGAAGCATATCAAGTTTCCGATTCCCAGCAGGACGGGTGCCTGGTGAGCGCGCTGGACTTTCGCGAGCAGCTCCAGCTGCTCAAGGAGTACTACCACGTTGTGTCGCCCGAGCAGGTTCGCGACTGGGTCGCCGGCAAGAGAGAATTGCCGGAGCGAGCGGTGCTTTTGACCTGCGACGATGGGCTACGGAATGTTGTGACCGATATGGCGCCGATTCTGCAGGAAGAGGGAGTTTCGTGTCTTTTCTTCGTGCTGGGTGCGTCAGCGGGGCAGAGTTCGCAGATGTTGATGTTGTGGTACGAAGAACTCTATTTCTTGCTACTAGCGGCGCCTGCCGGGAGCCACTCTCTCTGCTCGCTGGGAATGAGCGTAGAGTTGGGAAACCGAGCGCAGAGAAGATCCGTATGGTGGAATCTGGTGAAGAAGCTCTCGGAGTATGATCAGCCGGCACGGACCTATTTCATCGAAACATCGCGAATCCAATTCGGACTGTCTGACCAGTGGAACGCGGAATGCTTGACCGACGAAGCACATCGTCAGCGCTTCGCGCTCCTGAATGGGACTGACTTGCGGCAACTTGTGGACCAAGGAATGAGTATAGGATCTCACACGCTGAACCACCCGATGCTCTCGCAGCAAACTTCCGAGTTGGCGTGGAGCGAAATTTCAGATAGCCGCAGCATACTGGAGAACGCCATTGGAAGACCAATATGGGCTCTCGCTTATCCGTTTGGAGATCCGGGGTCGGTGACAACCAGAGAGATGCAGATGGCGGAGCAAGCTGGTTTCGAATGCGCATTTATGAATACCGGGGGAGGATTCGGCGCATCTTTGCCGACATTTGCGCTCCCCAGAGTTCACGTGGCAGCGGATATGGGCCTGGCCGAATTCGAAGCTCATCTTTCCGGTTTCCACCGCGACTTCCGGTCTCGCTTGTCGGGCGTGAGCGGGGTTGGACCCTTGGCGCAGCCGCAAGCTACTGAAGTCTTCGGGAAACTTCAACCTCGTCGCTCGCCCGCCTATCTTGGTTTGTAGCTGTTTCTTTTGCAGGCGTCGCAGCGGTTTTCCGATCTTGGGTCTCGCGCTTCGGCACCCGTGTGCCCGGGCTCGGTCGCAGCAGAATTCTTCATGCCAGCCTCTTCGACTGCTCTTAGAGCATCACGCTTGGCCATCAGGATGAGCGTTAACCATGCCATACATCACCCCACAGGCCGTGGTCATGGTCATGCTGCTTATTGTGTCTCCGCCAAACGTGTTGCTGACAACGCGCCAGCGTGACACCGATTTGCTGACGGCCAATCTCCCGCAGATTAGGGAAAAGTCCGCTATACTACGGGGCAACGTCGTCCCCGAAAGCGAGCCACGATTTGATTAATCATTCGTCACCCCAGAGGCCAACGCCGCAGTTGGGATTTAAGCCCGATGATGTGAGGCAGACGGGATGAACTGGTCGGAAGAAGTAGTTCTTGTCACAGGCGGCACCGGGTCTTTCGGCAAAAAGTTTGTCGAGGTCATGCTGAAGGAGTACCACCCCAAGCGGCTGGTCATCTTCAGCCGGGACGAACTGAAGCAGCACGATATGCGTGCGTCCGGAATCGATGATCCGAGCCTGCGCTATTTCATCGGTGACGTCCGGGATGCGGGGCGCTTGGAGCGGGCTTTCGCCGGCGTCACCGTGGTGGTCCATGCAGCGGCGCTGAAGCAGGTTCCAGCCTGCGAGTACAACCCGTTCGAGGCGATTCAGACCAACATCATGGGCGGTCGCAACGTGATTGATGCGGCCATCAACCAAAGCGTGCGTCGTGTGCTTGCATTGAGCACCGATAAGGCCGTGAATCCGATCAATTTGTACGGTGCGACCAAACTCTGCGCCGAGAAAATGTTTGTGCAGGCCAATGCCTACGCCGGTTCAAAAGACGCCCGTTTCGCGTGTGCCCGCTACGGCAACGTCGTGGGCAGCCGGGGCAGCGTCATCCCGGTGTTTCTCGAGCAACGGAAGACAGGCAAGGTCACGATCACCGATCCGCGCATGACCCGCTTCTGGATTACGCTCGACCGCGGCGTGAAGTTTGTCATTCGCTGCCTCGAGGAGATGCATGGGGGTGAGATATTTGTCCCTAAGATTCCCAGTATGCGAATGGTCGACCTGGCCGAAACCATCGCACCCGGTTGCGAGATCGAGGTCATCGGCATCCGCCCTGGGGAGAAATTGCACGAAGTGCTGGTTTCCGAAGATGAGGCTCGGAACACGGTCGATGTCGAAGGCATGTACGTGATCCAGCCGGCGCACCCGTGGTGGAGTGGTCAGAATTGGGTCAATGCCCGTGCTTTGCCGGAGGGCTTTCGCTACACGAGCGACGCTAACTCGAACTGGCTTACGAACCAACAACTCCAGGAGTTGATTACGCCTGCAAAAACACCGGTTCCTGCCTAGTCGAGTTTCAAGCCGGAGAAGTTGACCCACAGAATCACATGCGCGCGACGCCCACAAGCCACGAAGCGCTTGCCATCGACGGGGGAACTCCCGTTCGTAATACTATGCTTCCGTATGGACGCCAGTCCATTTCCGAAGAGGACATCCGCGCGGTCGTGGGTGTGCTGCGCTCCGATTGGCTCACCACCGGTCCCAAGGTCAGCGAATTCGAAGAAGCTCTCGCCGCGTGGGTCGGAGCGAAATATGCCGTTGCCTTCAGTTCTGGTACTGCAGCCCTACATGGAGCTGCCTTCGCGGCCGGTTTAAAGCCTGGCGATGAGGCGATCACCTCACCACTATCTTTTGCCGCTACGGCGAACTGTGTGCTCTACCAGGGAGCTCGCCCGGTCTTTGCCGATGTTTCTCCGGATATACTGAATCTTGATCCGGACCGATTTGCTGAGCGCATCACCGGGAACACACGCGCCGTTTTGCCGGTTGATTATGCCGGACACCCGGCAGACCTCGATCCGATTCTCGCCTTAGCCGAGCGTCATGGGCTTACCGTGATCGAGGATGCATGTCATGCGCTGGGCGCCGAATATAACGAACGACGCACCGGCAGCATTGCGCACATGTCTATCTTCAGCTTTCACCCGGTAAAGCATCTGGCAACCGGGGAGGGGGGCATGGTCGTCACAGACCGGTTGGATCTGGCGGAAAGCTTGCGACGGTTCCGGAATCACGGACTCTCAAGCGATGCCCGCCAGCGCCACGCATCCGACCAGTGGCATTACGAAATGGTCCTGCTTGGGTTCAACTATCGGTTAACCGACGTGGCCTGCGCGCTCGGGCTTTCGCAATTGAAGAAGCTCGACGAGAACCTCGCCCGCCGCCGTGAGATTGCCGGCTGCTACACGGCGACCTTGCGTAATCTGAAAGGCGTACTTACCCCGAGTGTGCGAACAAACGCGAACCCGGCTTGGCACCTCTACCCGATCCGCGTGAATGCGGCGCAACTGAATACTGATCGCGCCCATGTGTTCCGTGCTCTCCGGGCGGAGAACATCGGAGTCAACGTGCACTACATTCCGGTCCATCTGCACCCGTACTATCGCGACCGGTTTGGCTATCGTGGCGGTGAATACCCGGTGGCTGAAGCGGCCTACGAACAACTCATCAGCTTGCCGATGTTTCACGGCATGACCGATCAGGATGTGGAAGATGTAATCGCAGCAGTCCGCAAAGTCTCGGCGGCATATTCACGATGAAGGCAGCTTCGGGGAGCGTGCGATTGGCGACTAAGGCCGAGTTTGTGCGGGGCTCACGGGTATATCTGCGGCCTCTGGGGCACGAGGACCTCAACGCGCGTTATTTGAGCTGGTTGAACGATCCGGAAGTGACGCACTACATGGAGACAGGAACTTTTCCAACTACAGCCCGCGACCTGGAAAAGTTCTACGATGAGGTAACGGGAACCCGGAACCATGTGATCCTGGCCGTGGCGGACAAGAAGTCTGGCCAGCATATTGGCAATGTGAAACTGGGGCCGATTCACTGGATCCATCGCTGTGCAACTTTTGGAATCATGATCGGGGATAAGAGATTCTGGGGAAAAGGTATTGGTCTGGAAGCAACCAAGCTGACGGTCGAATACGGTTTCGATCGATTGAACCTGCGGCGTATCGATCTGGGAGTGTTTGCTGAGCATGTCGCTGCCGTGCGCTGTTATGAAAAAGTCGGCTTCAAGGTGGAGGGTCGCATGCGCGAAAACCTCTTTCTACAAGGTAAGTATGTTGACCGCTTGTGGATGGCCTTGTTGCGATCCAACTACAAGCCGTTGAAAGCGACAGGAGGAAAATGAAAGGGCTGGTGATTGGCGGCGGATCGATTGGGAAACGGCATCTCGCCAACTTGAAGATGCTGGGTGTGCAGCAGTTGGCTTTGGTGGAGAAGGATTCCGCCCGACGGGAAGGGGTTGCTATGGAACTTTCCGTGCCTGCGTTTTCGGATATCGGGGAGGGGCTGGCATGGCGCCCGGATTTTGTGGTGATCGCCACGCCTACGAACCTCCATCTCGAGCAAGGTTCACGTGTGGTGCGGGAGGGCTTTCATCTTTTTCTGGAAAAGCCGTTGTGTCATTCCGCGGAGGGAATGGCCGAGTTCACTGCCCTGGTGGAAACTAAGAAAGTAGTCTCGATGGTGGGGTGCAACATGCGCTTTCATCCCGGCCCTACGCACGTCAAGCGGTTGCTGAGTGAAGACCGCATTGGACGCGTCCTGTTCGCAAGGGTGCACGCGGGTTCGTACCTTCCCGAGTGGCGTCTTTCGACGGATTACCGCACGAACTATGCGGCGCGCGAAGAGACTGGAGGTGGATGCATCCTCGACTGCATTCATGAAATCGACCTGACGCGTTGGTACCTGGGCGAGGTGCGGGAAGTGGTTTGCATGGCAGCTCACGTGAGTTCTCTGGAAATTGCGACCGAGGATGTGGCTTCAATGGTGTGCCGACATGTATCCGGCGCTATTTCAGAGATCCATCTCGACTATGTTCAACGGACCTACGAACGCGGCTGCCAGATTGTGGGGGAGCAGGGCTCCATTTTCTGGGACTTCAGCAAGAAGCAGGTGCGTTGGTTTGATGGTGGAACCGGCCAGTGGACCGCACTTTCCCAGCCCGACGGCTGGGAGGTGAACCAGATGTATCTGGACGAGATGGAACATTTTATCAATTCGGTGGCGAATGGGCGGCCGACCGCGCTAACGGTTCCGGAGGCGATGGCAGTGATGCAGATTGCGTTTGCCGCTAAGACGTCTGCGCGCCAGGGCAGAGTGGCGGCGGCTACGAGCGAAGTGCCGGCGTGATCGTTGCCATCATCCAGGCGCGAATGGGTTCCTTCCGGCTTCCGGGAAAGACGATTGCCGACGTGGCTGGACGACCGTTGCTCTTGCACGTGGTGGAACGGGTGCAGAGCGCTCGACGGGTCGACAAGGTCGTGGTCGCAACCACCGATCGGTCTTCCGACGATCCGATCGCAGCGCTTTGTCAGA
>Ga0070735_10002793_pt1 | contig 15569 bp, 13 predicted proteins | sample Coa_R1_FD_66443 | JGI IMG/M metagenome (GOLD analysis project Ga0070735, IMG submission 66443) | Surface soil microbial communities from Centralia Pennsylvania, which are recovering from an underground coalmine fire - Coalmine... | ecosystem: Environmental > Terrestrial > Soil > Unclassified ... | reverse complement strand
ACCGACCCTATGTCGGATGGTGTATCAAGGACCGTTGCACCTGCGTCGCGCAGCGCCCGAATTTTCGATTCACCGCTGCCGCGCGAGCCTATTACAATTGCGCCAGCATGTCCCATTCGGCGTCCCGGCGGCGCGCTGCGCCCCGCAATGAACGCGACGATCGGTTTGCGTGACGACATCTTTGTTTGGGCGGCATATTCGGCCGCCTCTTCTTCCATTGTACCGCCGAGCTCGCCCACAATGACGACTGCTTTCGTCTTTGCATCGCCGTCGAAGATACGCAACGCATCGGCCGTCGTCGTGCCGAGCACCGGATCGCCGCCGATGCCGAGGAACGCCGATTCTCCAAAACCCGCGCGGACGATATCGAGACAAATGAGCGTCCCGAGACTACCGCTACGCGAAATCACGCCGACTTCTCCCGGCTGAAAAATATTCTCGGCGAAGCCCGGCATGATCCCGACCGCGCATTCACCCGGCGTGACGACGCCTGCGGTATTTGGGCCGACGAGCTGCGCGCCGGCGTCTTTGGCTGCCGCCACAAATTCCATCACATCGTGCACCGGAACATGTTCGGCAAGAACGACGAGATTGCGAATGCCGGCCTCGAGCGCGTCGAACACCGCGAGCTTTGTCGCCATCGGCGGCGTGAAGAGCACGGTGCAATCGATCGAGTGCGCAGCAGCGGCTGCGACTGCCGAATCGTAGACGGGGATACCGAAAACGCTGTTACCGCCTTTGCCCGGACTCGAGCCGGCGACGATCTTCGTCCCGCACGCAATCATTTTCTCGGTCCAAAACGATGCCTGTTTGCCGGTAATGCCCTGCACGAGCACGGTTTGGTCGCGCCGTAAGATCATGCACGTGCTCCGGCTGGTTCGCGCGCGGCTGCGATTGCGGCTTTGACCGCGTCATCCATCAGGGCGAACGGTTCGATTCCCAAACGCTCGCGTACGATCTCGATCGCGCGCTCCTCGCCTGTTCCGTGAATCGAAAAGAAGAACGGAACGCGTGGCCGCAATGTCTCGTACGCTTGCGCCACGCCTTCGGCCATTACGTCGGTACGCGCAAATGCGCCGCAGAAGTTGACGAGAACGCTGCGAACGCGGGGATTCGAGAGGACCAGCTCGAGTGCGATCGTGGCCTTCGTATATGCCTCGCCGCCGATCTCGAGAAAGTTTCCGGGCTTTCCGCCGTGGAGATGCACAGCGTCGAGTGTCGTCATCGTCAAGCCCGCGCCGTTGGCGAGCACGCCGACTTCGCCGTCGAGCTCGATGAAATACAAGCCCGCATCGCGCGCGCGCTGCTCGAGCAGCGTTCCGAGCGGACCGGTCGCGCTCTCGACGCGCGCAAACAGCTCTTTTTGGCGCGGCCGTGACGAATCGTCGATCGTCATCTTGCAATCGAGCGCGACATAGCGCCCGGAGCGTTCCTGAGCGAGCGGATTGATTTCGAGCAGCTCGCAGTCGAGCGCGATAAAGCGCTCGTACATCTTTTGCATGAGTGCAGCAAGTGCGTCGTCTCCGGCGATCTCGCGTGCGGTCGCCGCATCCAGGCCGGTTCTAATGACGAGCGGACGGCGAAGAATCGTCTCGCCCTGCTCTTCGATCTCGATGCCGCCCTCGCGCGAGAACAGCAACAGCGGTCCGCGACTGGATCCATCGTTGAGGATCGCCACATACAGCTCGCGCTCGATGTCGGCTGCCTTCTCGACCAAGACCGCATCGACGTGATGCCCCGCGACGTGACTGCCGATCAGTGCTGCCGCTTTCGCTTCCGTTTCCTCGGGTGTTGCGGCAAAGGCAATGCCGCCCGATTTGCCGCGCTTCCCCGCCGGGATTTGCGCCTTGATTGCGACGCGCCCGCCGAGCTTGCGGGCGTACTCTGCTGCGGCGCGTGCGTCGCGCACCATCTCGCCCTCAGGCGTCTCGATACCGGCCTCGCGCAGCAACGACTTCGCGATGTATTCGGGAACGTTCATCTTAAAGGTGCTCCGCCCCAGGCTCCGCACCCCCCATGCTGCGCATGGGGCCCCCAAGCCGACCTCGCAGCAACACTCCTGCTAACGCACGATCCCACTGCGCTCGGTCCGTCACCGGCCAAAGCGCTTCCAGTACGAGCCGAACAGGGCTTCTTCGGTCGGTTTGCGCTCGGGAATCTGTCGCACGAGATGCGTGGTGTTGATGAAGTGCTTGTATGAGAGATTTTCGCTAATGCTGTTCTTCGCCCATGAACCGCAGCCCATCGTCAGCGTAAAGTTCAAGCCGTTGTCGAACCCACCACCGTTATTGAAACTGTGGGGTTGGTTGACGAGCACCCGCACGACGTCGAGCTCGTTCGCAAGTCGTGCGGCGCGATCGGGCGTCCGGGTGTGAATGGCGACCGAATGCCCCATCCCGCTGTAGCGCAGGATTCGCTGCACCAGCCCGGCTGCATCGTCAAACGAATCGTAGCGATACACGGTGAGCACGACCGACAGCTTTTCGCCTGAGAACGGAAACTCGTCCCCGACACCGGTCTCCTCGACCATGAAGAACTCGGCTGCGTAAGCGGCAGGGTCTTCGAAGCCGGCGACTTCAGAGATCGTCTTCGGCGATTGCGCGATGATCTTCTGACTGAGCTTTCCGCCAGGAAACATTACCTTCTCCAGCTGTGCCTTCTGCTTGGCGTCGAGCACATAACCGCCTTGACGGCGCAATGCATCGATCGTCTGCGCATACCGTGCGGATGGAATCAATACGGAATTCTCCGAGGAGCAGCTCGTCGCGTAATCAAAGCACTTGCTCAGTTTGATCTTTGCGGCGGCATCGTCGAGGTCGGCCGTCTCATCGATGATCGCCGGTGTGTTCCCGGCGCCCACGCCGAGGGCCGGCGTTCCGGACGAATATGCCGCTCGCACATTGTTTTGCGAGCCGGTCGCGACGACCACGTCGGCTTGCCGCATCAACTCGTGCGTCAGCTCTTTGGAGATCGGCTGCGGTAACATCTGCACGAGATCGAGCGGTGCGCCGAGCTTGCGCAGCTGTTCGTGGACGAGCTCCACGACCAACTCGCACGTCGTCGCGCCTTTCGGCGACGGCGCAAGTATCGTCGCATTGCGACCCTTGATGATCATCATGGTCTTGTTGATCGGCGTCGCAGATGGATTCGTCGACGGACAGATGGCCGCTACGACGCCGACCGGTTTCGCGATCAACGTCAGCCCCAGCTCGCGATCCTCGCGCATGACGCCGACCGAAATTGCGGTCGGATCGAGCAAGTCGCGCAATGTACCAAAGGTCTTGCGCTGATTCTTGATGACCTTGTCTTCGTAGCGGCCAAGACCCGTGTCTTCGATCGCCGAGCGTGCTAAGCGCTGCGCGTTCTCCGGCTTGTAGCAAGCCCACGCGACTGCCGTCACGAGCTGATTTGTTTGTTCTTGCGTGTAGTCTCGAATTGCGAGCTGCGCTTCACGCGCGCGCGCAATGAGTGCCGCAACGATCGTTGCCGCATCACTACCTTTTTCAACTGCGAGTGCCATGGTTTGTGCTGAAGCCCCTATCCCTCTTGACGCCGGCCGCACTAGGACATAGTCTAGACCTGTCCGTACATTTGTACAATAGGCGATTCCTACATGGCCCGATCCTCGAGTAGGCCCAAATCCATCGATCGTGGCGGCCCGATGCCGCTCTACGAGCAGATCAAATTGCGCCTCTTGGAGGATCTGCAAACGCTTCCTGAAGGCGAACAGCGCTTGCTTTCCGATGCGGCACTGATGGAACGCTTCGGCGTGAGCCGAATGACCGCGCGCAATGCTATTGCGGAGCTGGTTCGGCGCGGTGTCGTCAAACGCGTCCCGGGCCGCGGAACCTTCCTCGTCAGACAAGCACGGCTTGCATTGCATCTCGACGGCGTCGAGCGTTTCATGCAAGACTGGAACCTTCCGCATCTCGACCCAATCGCAAAGATCTTGACGTTCCGGCGCGTCCCCGCCGAGCCCGACGTTGCCGCCAGCCTGCAAGTTGCCCAAGGCAGCGAAGTCGTGCTCGTAAGACGCATTCGTGTCGCGGACGCGGAGCCGAGTGCATACGACGTGCGGTACGTTGCAGGTTGGTGCAGCCGCGGAATCACGCGCGACGACGCACGCCGCCAATCACTGTTTGCAACGATCGCGCGCGAAAGCGGCGTCGAAGCCGTGGCAGTCGAGCAAGAAGTCGGCGCGATCAACGCCGATGCGAGCGTCGCAAAAATTCTCGGCGTCGCACGCGGACATGCCCTGGTGAGCCGAAAAGTGACCTTCTTTACGAACGGCGAGCGCCCGATTCTATGCGGACATAGCCTCTATCGCTCGGATCGCTTTACGCTTCAGATGCGGGCGGCGCGCTAGTCACACCGAGCGCGCGCGCGAACGTTCCCGTCGTAAGACCTTGAACGACGACCGTTGCGACGATGACGGCCGTCGTCTTCGCGACGATCGAGTCTGCATTCGGTATCGCGAGAGCTGCGATGTTTGCAGCGAGCGCCGCAGAGATGACGCCCGTCTCGCGCACCCACGATAGCATCAGCAGTTCGCGCAAGTGCCATCGGTGTACGCGATCCGCCCAAAGTGACGCGAACACGGCCGCCGGCCGGATCACCAGCATGAACGCCGCTGCAAAGAGCGCCGTTGCGAGCAACGGAAACGCCGCCGCTGCGGGATTGAGCGCAGCTCCCAAGATGACGAAAACGATCAACCTCGCAACGAACGTAAGCACGGAGAAAACCGGCTGCCGCTCACCCCGATGCGCCAGCCCGGCGACGAATGCGGCGCCGTAGAGCAGCGTTACGGCCACGGTTGAGACCGCCGCCGGCGGACTCAGCCGTCCGCCTTGTACGATGGCGAGCGCGAGAATTGTGAGCACCGCACCGACGACGTCGTTCAGGGCTGACTCCGCCTGTGCAACGTTGCTGATGCGTTGCGAAATCCCGGATTGCCGCATCACCGGAATCACCGCCGCGGGATCGGTCGCCGCGACAATCGTTCCGAACAGCAGCGCCGTTTGCCAATCCCATCCGAAAGCCAAGTGCGATGCGTAGGCTGCAAGCCCGCACGTTATGACGACGCCCACGCTGACGAGCAAGAGCAGACTCCGCCAAGCCGAGGCGAGAATTGCACGGTCCAGGTCGTGTCCGCACTCGTACAAGATAACGGAGGCGGCCAGCGCGATGACGATTCCCGTCGCCTGCGAGCCGAGCGGAATATGAATGACGTGTAGACCCGCATCGCCGAGCACGAAACCAGCGAGTAAAAACCCCAGAACGTCCGGGAACTTCAAACGGGCAGCTTGTACTCGTCACGGCTTGGGCGCAACGGACGCAAGAACCACCATGGGCGGCGCGTCGCATTAGGTGAATAGCGGCTGGCGGAGCGCGTCATTGCCTGCCATCTCGCGAAGACCGCGCGACTCTTTTCGGTGTCGACGAATACATTGCCGTACGCATCGCCGGGCTGCGCAGGCTCGACGGTAACTGCCTGATGCCAGCAGTGCATCCCTGAAATCGGATCGGGCTGCACGCCGAACGTAAGGTTCTGATGCACGCCGACGTCGGTCCACCAAATGCGTTGCGTATCCGGATCGTCCGATTTAAACGGTGAGACGCCCGCTTTGCGCCGCATACTCCAACGCGATTCGTCTTTGTTCAAGTCAACGGTTGCGGTCATTTGCCGCTGCCCGATCTCACCCAGCTTCCAACGTCCCATGTGGTGGCTGCAGGCCACGACTCCTGGACGAATCCCCTCCGTCACCCACGCTTTGAGCACGAAGTAACCGATCTCCGTCGTGATGCGCACGAGATCACCGGTCTTGGCAACGCCGAGCCGCTCCGCATCGGTCGGGTGAATCCACAGCGGATTGACGTGCGCGAGCTCGTCGAGCCATTTTGCATTCGCGCTGCGCGTGTGAATCTGCGTCGGTAGGCGGAAGATCGGATTGAGGACCATCTGCCCCGGCTTCAAATTCTCGGGATGAACGTGGCTCTTGATATATTGCGGCGTCGCGTATTCGCGCCATCCCCATGTTGCGAGCGTCGAAGAATAGAATTCGAGCTTGCCGCTCGGCGTCGGCCACCCGCGCAGAATCTGACCGTCGACGTCGACGCCGACGGGGCGGCGTCCATCCGGGTCGTCCTCGGGCGCAGGCAATGGAACAATATTTTCTAGCGCCGGTTTGGCAGCGCGTGTGTAAACGCGTCCGTGCTCCGAGACCGCGACGTCCTCGAGCTCGCTTTGCGGCACTGGGATCTCGTGCTGCGCACCGATATTGCGTGCAACTTCAAAGGCTCCGTACTTCCGCATGAATGCAAGCGGCGTCAAGCCCTCGGCCGCGGCACGATCGGGAAGCCCCGGAACAGAATTTTCGAAGATGAATCCGTAGTACTCGTCGAGACGCAGCTTCTCGCCCGGCTTCTTCTTCGATTCGAAGTACTTGCGGATACCGAGCTTACCGTCTGGATCGATTCGCCACGAAACCTCGATCCAAAATTCGTTCTCTTCCCACACTTGGCCGGGGTTGGCCTCACGCGAGTCTTCGAATTTCTCTCCTTGGCGCTCGCGCGCGGTCCGCAGGACCGGTTGACGGAATCCGAGCCACTGCGCATCGTGCGTTTCGTACGAATGAATATCGTGGCGTTCCGGACCATGGCCCATAGGTAGGATGTAGTCCGCGAAATACGCCGTTTCACTCCACGTCGGCGTTAGCGCGACGTGCAAGCCGATACGTCCGGGTTCTTTGAACATCTCGATCCACGACATGCCGTCGGGATTCGTCCAGACCGGATTGTAGACGCGGGTGAAATAGACGTCGAGCTTCGCGTTTTGTTCGCGCAACAGGTGCGGCAACAAGAACGACATCTCGTGATAAGCCAGAGGATATTGCTCCGGCCAAGTGACGTTGTTCCAACGCTTCGGATGCGGCGTCGCGTGAATCGGCTTGGGGACAAACTTGTTCCAGGCGTTCGGATAGACCCCGCCTTCGGTTGCGACCGCGCCCAAAAGGGCATTTAAAAGGAAAAGCGTGCGTGAGACTTGCCAACCGCCGAGATGTCCCGCTGCGGCGGAGCGCCAGTTATGACTCGAGAACCGCGTACCCGCGCCGGCAACGACGTCGGCAATCGTGCGCAGCTGCTCGATGGCAACGTTTGCTTCCTTCGCTGCATATTCAAACGTGAAGCCCGCATACAGCTCGAGAAAGGCCTTCTCGAAGCTTTCGAACGTGCGTGGAAGCTCGGGTCGCTCGTTCGCAAGAAATTCATCCCAATTCCACCAGCGACGGACGAACTCGCGATTGTAGCGTCCAGTCTCGACGAGATTGCGCGCAATCGCGAGAAGGATGGCGGCTTCGCTCCCAGGTTGCGGTGCGACCCAATAGTCGGCGTGCGTGGCCGTATTCGATAGGCGAATGTCAAACACGATGATCTTCGCGCCCGCAGCTTTCGCTTCGATGATCCGCTGTGCGTGTGGGTTGAAATAGTGTCCGGCCTCGAGATGCGAGCTTATAAGGAAGATTACGTCCGCATTTGCGTGATCGGGGCTTGGACGGTCAATCCCCATCCAGAACGCGTAGCCGGCGCGTGCCGCCGAGCTACAGATATTGGTGTGCGAATTGTGTCCGTCGACGCCCCACGCGCCCATGACGCGCTCGGTGTAACCGTCCTCACCCGGACGGCCAACGTGGTACATGATCTCATTCTCTCGCTCTTCGACGATCGCACGCCGGATGCGCGAAGCAATGTCATCGAGCACCTCGTCCCACCCGACCTGAACCCACTTACCCTCGCCACGCTCGCCGGCGCGCTTGAGCGGAAACGGAATGCGGTCGACGTCTTTGACCTGATTGATCGTCGCGGGACCCTTCGCGCAATTTCGTCCGCGTGAGCCCGGATGCTCGGGATTGCCTTCGAACTTGCGGATCTCGCCCGTGTCTTTGTCGACGTACGCCAACAACCCGCACGCGGATTCGCAATTGAAGCACGTGGTCGGGACGAGCGAATAACGATGCTCTTTGCGCTCCGGCCACGCTTTGGACTCGATTTCTGTCCAATCGTTCCAACGCTCTTTGGGTGGAAACGAGGCCAGATGAATCCCGCTGGGACCCTGATAAAACGTTTCGTCGCTCATGCTAGAGGCACCGACTGTCCGGCCTGCACGTACGCATGCTCGTACATGAATAGTGCAATCAGCGCGACCAGGATTGCAATCCACCACACCCACGGCGCGAAGATCGCAACGGCTACGCCGATAATCGAAGGCCAGAACCAGCGGGCGTATTTGCCCGCGACCATGTTATGCGCGGCCAAACGTGCGTGCGCCGTCGCATGACCCAGCGTGAATTCCGCGAGCACGAACAGCAGATGCACGAGCGCGGAGAGCGAGACAAGCCACAAGAGCGCGTCGCGCGACGGCAGGTCGAGCGCAATCGAGAAGACCGAGAGGACGCACGACCCGGCCAATATCGCTTGTACGAACAGATGCGGCGGCAAGAGCGGGTTTTGCCAGAGATCACGCGCCTTGGCTTGTGCGAAGAGATAGCCGGTATAGACGGCGGTCATGAGTGAAAGCGGTACGCCCGCGATCGCGGCGCGTTGCAGAACGACGACATTGCCGCTCAAGCCCGCGAGGAAATGAACGAGCAACACGATTGAGTAGCCGCCTATGATGAAGGCTCCGCGTACGAGCCAGCTCCGCCACTGATGTTTGGTGAAGATCAGATAGAAGCGTTCCGGATGCTCAAGGTCGGCGATCAGGATCACTCCGGTCAATCCAAGGAAGACGCCCGAACCGATCGGGACGACCCAGCGCATCAACGCGCCCGTCCAAGCAATGCCGCCGAAAATTGCGACAAGCACCGCAGCAAGATAAATTCCGGCGGCGAGACTCTTCGTCCATGTATAGAGGCTGACGCGCCAATCCCATGGGGCTTTGTGCGAAACGTCGTACGAAAGCAGCGCGGCCGCGGAAGAATTTCCGTGCGGCGAGGGATGACCCGAGCCAATTTCATTCGGCCCTTGCGGTTGCGTGGCCCAGGCGTAGAGGTCGCCATCCGGACGCCTCGCCGCAATCGGATCCAATGTCGCCTGATGTGCGCCGCGGTAGAACAACTTCGGATGCGTTTCTTTTTCGGGGCGGCGTACGGCGACCGGTTGACGATTGATGATCTGTGCGACTTTCGTCGACGGATCGTCCATATCGCCGATCATGATCGCTTCGGTCGGACACACGACAACACAGGCCGGCTCGAGATTCATGTCGAGGCGGTGAGCACAGAAGTTGCACTTCTCGGCCGAATGATCGCGCGGATTGATGAAGATCGCATCGTACGGGCAGGCTGCAATACAAGCCTTGCAACCGATGCAGATCGACTTATTGAAATCGACGATCCCATCAGGACGGCGGTACATCGCCGTCGTAGGACAAGCCGCGACGCAGGGCGCGTCATCGCATTGATTGCAGCGGGTTACTTGAAACGCACGGCGAGCCGTCGGAAAAGTGCCGACATCGACAGATTTGACGTACGTGCGCGTGACGGAAAGCGGAACGTCATTTTCCGATTTACAAGCCGTGGTACAGGCGTGACAACCTATGCACCTTGTATGATCAATGACTTTCGCGTATCGCGGCTGATGCTCGGTCTCCACCGCGCGTCCTACCCGGGATTGCTAGCTGAGTCCTCTTGCGGTTCGAGCGCAACACGAATCGCTTTGACGTAATCGGCAACGTTGAGCTGCGGCTGCTTCATTTGCATCTTCGCAATCGCAATGCCGGCAAGATAGCACGCCAGCGGCGCAAAGCGTCGTTCGCGCGAGTGTGCGACCACGCGTGCAAGGTCGAGTAGTTCTTTTAGCGTGCCCTCGTCCATCGCGGGAGGATCGATACCCGCGCCGCGCGCGTTGGCCTCTTCGACGAGCATCGCGCCTAGCTGGTGAAAAAACGGGTTCATGCCACCTCCTCTGCCGGCGCGGTGATGCCGGATTCGTACAGCTTGCGAAGACGTTCGTCGCTTAAACCTAAAAGCTCCCTTAATATGACGTCGGTGTCTTGGCCGATCCGGCGTCCGGCGCTGCGAACTTCGCCGGGAGTTTCGCTCATGCGGAAGAGCAGGTTCTGCATTTTTACTTTTCCTAGATCGTCATCCGGAACCGTTACCACGCTCTCGAGCGCTTGATACTGCGGATCTGCCAGCACTTGTGCGACATCGTAGACCGGTGCGATTGCGGCGCCGGCTTGTTCGAATGCGCCGATGACGTCGGCAGCGTCGCGCTCCGCGATCCACCCGCCGACCATTTCGTCGAGCTCTTCGGTGTGCTCGGCACGCGTTCGGCCGCTCGCGAACCACGGCTCATCGATGACTTCGGGATGCCCGACGAGCTGCATGACGCGGCGCGCGATCGCATCGGCGCTCGTCGAGATCGCGACCCAGTGCCCGTCACGCGCGCGATAGATGTTGCGCGGCGCGTTATTCTTGGTGCGATTGCCTGTTCGAAATTGAACCTCGCCGGTTTCTGCGAAAATCGTCGTCTGCGCGCCAAGGATGTGGAAGATCGGCTCGATCAGCGAAATATCGATCATTTGTCCACCCGCGTTGCGCGTATCGCGATGATAGAGCGCGAGCATGACGGCATACGCTCCGGACAGTGCAGCGATCGAGTCGGCCATTCCGAATGCGGGCAGCATCGGCGGCCCCTCCGGATCGCCGTTGATGTGCGCGAATCCGCTCATCGCTTCCGCGAGAGTCCCGAAACCGGCACGCGACGCGTACGGGCCGAACTGCCCGAACCCCGTGATGCGCGCCATTACGAGACGCGGATTGAGCGCGTGTAAGTCGTTCCATCCGATTCCCCATCGCTCCATGACGCCCGGCCGAAAGTTTTCGATGAGAACGTCGCTCTTTAGCGCGAGACCCCGTAGTATCTCTTGCCCTTCGGGTTTCGAGAGGTCAAGCACGATGTTGCGCTTGTCGCGACCGTAGAATTTGAAATTGAGGCCGACACCATTACGGCGCGGACCGTTGCCGCGCATGTTGTCGCCCTTCGGATGCTCGACTTTGATAACGTCGGCGCCATAATCGCCGAGAATCATCCCAAGATACGGCGCGGCGACGATCGTCCCGCATTCAATGACGCGAATGCCTTCGAGTGGTCTCATTCCAGGCGGATTCGTGCCGGCTTAGTGGACTCCTAAGGCCCTCGCGAGCCAGCGTCCAATCGTCTTTTTTGGGGCCGGCAAAATTGCGTCGCCTTCCAACTCGTGCCGCTCACGCATGCCGATAACTTGCGGATCGATCGGCGGCGCGGGCTCGGTGACGTTGACGGCCGCGCTCAGCGGCACAATGTGTTTGACGGCAAGAGCCGGAGCATGCGCTTTTGCAAACACTGGCACTGCAGGCGCAAAGGCAGGCAGTCGAGTGCGCAGTCGACGCCACAAACCCAGGACATGCTGCACGTACGCTTGTGTTTCGGCGAACGGAGGGATGCCGCCGTAGCGGCGGACCGCATCCGGGCCTGCGTTATAGCCTGCGAGCGCGAGCGAGTAACGGCGTTCTGAAGGAAGCTTCGCGTACTCGTTGAGCAACCGGCGGATATAACGTGCGGTGCCGTCGAGATTTTCGTATTTCTCGAGCGCTTGCACAGAGAGTCCGTCGGCGGTCGAGGGCATGAGTTGGCCAAGTCCTTGCGCGCCCGACGGCGAGACCGCCTGTGTATGCCAGCCGGACTCGACGCCGACGATCGCAACGAGCAATCGCGGATCGAGACTATAATAGGAAGCCAGCAACAAAACGTGCTGCGCCATGTCGGTCGCGATCGGCGGCGTCAGCGCCGCGTTGAATGAACGCAGCACGACGCCATATTGCTGCGCTAGTGAGTTCCGCGGTGCTTGCGCCTTGCTTGGAGTAGTGAGATTGAGCAAGAGACCCATGCAAATAGCGCCGACGAGAAAGACTCGCATACGGAGGGAGGGCAGGCTTCCTTGCCGTCTCCAACCCGCCCTTTCCAGGATTTCTCCGTTCCCAGCGTTGAACCGGAATCGGCCCTCGCCAAGGTAGCTCAGTCGGTAGAGCACGCGCCTGAAAAGTGCGGTGTCGGCAGTTCGATTCTGCCCCTTGGCACCATTTGAAGGCTTGAAGAAAATGACTTCAAGCCTTTTTCTTTGAACGCGCGGACGTGGCTGCACTTCCACGGATCGCAATTCACGCATTGCGCAAAGTCTTTGCGTCAGGGACAATCGCGATCGACGGCATTGATTTCGAGGTCGGCGACGGCGAGTTCGTGTCGATTGTCGGACCGAGCGGCTGCGGGAAGACGACGCTCTTACGGATCGCCGCCGGTCTCGAAAATGCAACCTCCGGAAACGTCTCCGTCAATGCGACGCACAACCGGCCCGATGCGCTTCCGTGCGCGACCGTCTTTCAAGAGCACTCGCTCTTCCCGTGGATGACGCTGCGCGAGAACATCGACTTTGCGTTCGACCGCCTCGCGATCGACTCGGGTGAACGCAGCCGCCGCGTTAGTGCGCAGCTCGATCTCGTCAATCTTACGCGTTTCGAAGATGCCTATCCGTACCAGCTTTCCGGCGGAATGAAGCAGCGCGGCGCCGTCGCGCGCGCGTTTGCCGTCGATCCGCAAGTGCTCTTCATGGACGAACCCTTCGGCTCGCTCGACGAACAGACGCGAGTCTTGCTCGCGGGCGAGCTTCTCACGTTATGGGAACGCGATCGCAAGACGGTCCTCTTCATCACGCACAGCATCGAAGAAGCGTTGGCGCTCTCGGACCGCATCGTGGTGATGACGGCGCAGCCGGGGCGCATTCGCGAGATCGTCAGAGTTCCGTTCCCGCGTCCGCGCGATCCGATCGAGTTGCGCGCCGACCCGGAGTTCGGCCGGCTATCCGTGCACATCTGGCATCTACTGCGTCAGGAACGCATGTCATGATCGAGCGCGTCTTCCGTTTCGTCTCGCCCCTGGCGCTGCTCGCGCTCTGGGAGATCGTGGTGCGCGTTCACCTGCTCGATGCGCGCTTCTTCCCTGCACCCAGCTCGATCGTCGGCGACTTCATCGATTTCTTGCGCAGCGGAGAGCTCGTCTCCAATACGTGGACGACGTTGCAACGTGTCGTCGTTGGTTTTCTCATCGGCGGCATTCCCGGCGTCGCAATAGGCTTGCTGGTGGGCGTCAACCGCGTTGCGCGCGCGATCCTCGAACCGGTCGTAGCGCTGCTCTATCCGATTCCGAAAATTGCGATTCTTCCGCTGATTCTTCTCATCTTCGGGATCGGCGAAAGCTCGAAGTACGCGATCGTCGCGATCGGCGTCTTCTTCATCATGCTGATCAACACGGCCGCCGGCGTCCGCCAAATAGAATCGATCTATCTCGAAGTCGCCCGATCCTTCGAGATTCGACGCCGCTCATTTTACCTCAACGTGCTGCTGCCCGGCGCGCTAACGAACATCTTCGCGGGGATCAAACTTTCGATCGGGATCGCAATCGTGCTGGCAGTTGCAGCCGAGTTCACGGCGGCGAAAAGTGGGCTCGGATTTCAGATCTGGAACGCATGGCAAACGTTGCAGGTCGAGCGGATGTACGTCGCGCTTGTCATGGTCTCACTGCTTGGCTACGTGCTCACGCTGATCGGGAACGCACTCGAGAACGTCTTCGTCCCTTGGCGAGGACGGTCGTAAGCCCAGCACGTCGAAGGCCGCGAGGCATGAACTCACGCCGAAGCTTCCTTTTTGCTGGTGCGACCGCGCTTATCGCTGCTACGTCCCGTCCCACCCGCGCTGCCGGACCGACGAAGCTCGAAATCGGCTACGTCCCCTCGACCTTGTTCGCGCCGGTCTTCGTCGCTGCGGAGCGTGGCTATTTCAAGGAAGAAGGCTTCGACGTCGATCTCACGCCCATCGTCGCCGGACAGGACGCGATGGCGCTGGCCGCGACCGGGCGTCTGGATCTTGTTGCCGCGGCACTTTCGGCAGCTTTCTACAATGCCGTCGCGCGCGATTTGGACGTGCGCTTCGTCGCATCAACAGCGTATCAGCCGAAGCACGGACATCCCAGTGCCCTTATGGTGCGCGAAGATTTGTGGGAATCCGGGTTACGCACGCTGCAAGCTTTGCGCGGCAAGAAGATCGGTTGGATCGGCGGCGCAGGGGCGGTCTCAGCCTATTATGTTGCACGCATCTTGCGCACCGCGGGATTGACGCTGAACGACATCGAGAGCGTCAATATCGCGAATCCGGATCAGGCCGTCGCACTCCAACGTAAGGCGATCGATGCCGTTTTCACCTCATCCCCATTCACCGAAGCCTTTGCGCGTGACAATCTCGCGCGCACGATTGGGTATCCGCCCGCCGGCATCTCCGGCTCGGGAATCTTCTTCGGTCCGAACCTAACCGGCAAAATCGATCTCGCTCACGCCGCAATTGCCGCATGCCGTAAAGCCGCAACCGAGCTCCAAGGGCCGGCCTATTTTGCGCCCGACGCGCTCGCCGCATACGCAAAATACACGAGGCAACCCATCGACGTCATCCGGGCCTCCGCACGCTACGACTTCTATCCCGATCTGCGCATCGATCTCGCCACGGTCGAAGACGTCCAGCGCGAGTTCATGGCCGAGGGGATTCTTGCTTATAAGGCACCGCTCAACGAGGTTCGCTTCATATCGAGATACTGACGCTTCGTCGCGGGGTCATCATCGCCGCGATGGTTGCCGTGTGCGTCGGTGGCGCTTATTTCGGCGTGATGCTCAGCAAGCCGATCCCGAAGGGGACGCCGTCGAGCACCGCCGTTCCGACGCCGAAGGGCTTGCCGTCGAACGCGACGCTCATACCGATTCCATCGCCGTCCTTCGCGACGACGATCCCGACGCCCGAGAAAAGCCTCGCGCCGCTCACGCCCATCCCTTCAGGAGCGCAAACACTCGTGCCTGAGTCGACCGACGCGCCAACAGCTGTCCCAACCTCGAATGAAAGCGTATCGACTGTCGCGCCCGCACGCATCGAGGGACCGCAGGCTCCCGCGCCGCCGGCACCGCCTGCACCCCCGCGATAGCGGAGCCGAACGCGTTAATGGCAAATCACACGCCAAGCTAGATCAATCGGGAGGGGGGTGTTCAGACATCATGGCAGCCAAGAAGAAAGCCGCTAAGAAAAAGCCGGCATCAAAAAAGAAAAAGAAGTAACAACCGAACTTATCTTACAAGGACCCGTCTGCTCAGCTGGCGGGTCTTCTATTTGTCAGGGAGATTACTTATCGCATCCTTGGCGGATTGATCGATGTTAGCTGATCAATTCGTCGGGCTGCCCGTTGGACTTGGAGAGGGCTGAACGTACTTGTCGTTCCAGACAGAGCCGTCCGAAAAAAGAACTCGGTTCACCGAGCACTCGATAGCCGCCAAACCGGGCCAGATGTCCGTACCGGACCAATGGTTTCCCTTGACCGTCGCTCCCGGCGAAAAGTGACCAGTCGCCTGAGCCGAGCGGTTGTCAAGGACGTCTCCAAACGCGTTCGTCATGTGAAGGCGGAACAGGACGGCGACAGCCACCTTCTGAGACGCGTTGCTA
>Ga0070735_10002792_pt1 | contig 15569 bp, 12 predicted proteins | sample Coa_R1_FD_66443 | JGI IMG/M metagenome (GOLD analysis project Ga0070735, IMG submission 66443) | Surface soil microbial communities from Centralia Pennsylvania, which are recovering from an underground coalmine fire - Coalmine... | ecosystem: Environmental > Terrestrial > Soil > Unclassified ... | reverse complement strand
AGCGGCGCACGCGTGGCCAACGCACGGGTCTCGGCGGCCAGCAGCGTCAGGCCGTGCAGGTGCGCCTCCTCGAGCTGGCGCGGCTCACCCGAGCCTGCCGCGAGGAGCAGCCCGCGCCACACCTGCGGACGTGCCGCCCAGCGGGGTCGCAGCCACTCCGCATGCCGCTCGGCGAGCGCATGGATCTGCCGCAGCGTGCAGCCGCCGATGAGCGGCGCACAGCTCGCCGACGTCCCGAGCAACAGCCGGGCGGCCCCGAGCTGGGTGCGCGCGAGGTGCCAGGCATAGGTCAGTGCGAGCCGCAGCACTTCCACCGTGCCCGGCACGGTGAAGAAGGCCGGCCAGGACGGCCGGGCGCTCTCGCCCACCTGGCCCGCGGGTGCGCGCCAGCGCTCCACGTCCGCAAAGCCCGCATCGAGCAACAGATAAGGACAACCCGCGGCGCGGCGGCGGGCTGCTCCATCGAGGCCCGGCCACAGCGCACGCACCTCCCGCAGCAGCGGGCCTGAAGCGCCGCCGTGTGTCGCGGCCTGCTCCGCGAGCAGCGTCAAGGACAGCTCGTTCAGTTCGACGAGCGACTCCAGCGTCTCCGGGCGCAGCCACGCGAGCCGCGTGCTCTCGCCGCCCGCACCGTCCTCGATTCCGCACTGCAACAGCATGGTGCCCTCCAGCCGAGCGGCCATGGTAGCGAAGCCACGCGGCGGCGCCAGAGTGGATTTGGGATTTTTTTACCAAATTTCACGGATTGCCTTTTGGTGAATTTTTACCAAAATGTGCCGATCACTGCCCGGAGGCTCACATGCGCATCTCCGACGATCGCTACAGCCGCGAGCGGCTGCGAATGGAGCTGGCATTGCGCTTCCTGCGGCATGAGGCGCGCACCCAGACCATCCGCGCCTGGACCGGACTCTCCGACGATCGCATCCGCAAGCTGTACCGCTCCTACATGCTGCAGGCGCGCCGCCAGCTGCCGCGTCACCGCGGCAAGTCGCCGCACCAGGTGGCGTACTTCACGCGCTCGCTGCGCCTGCAGCGCGAGAGTGCGGTGCTCGCGAGCGTGCTGATGCTGCTCGACGTGGTGCCGTCGCAGCCGGCCGCGACCGCGGCGCTCCCGGGCCTGACGCGCGGCGAGCAGCTGTGCCAGGCGTTCGAGGCCTACCGCACCCTGGTTCCCGGCGCGCAGATCTCCTTCGAGCACGCGGTGTTCCTCGCAAGCGCGCTGACGCGCGGCGATCAGCTGCGCCTCGGCGACTGCAGCGGCTGCGGGAGCCTGGTGGTCGCGGAGCGCTTCCCGGCGCGCGCCGTGCGCTGTCAGCAGTGTCGCCCCGGTAAATAGGCCAGAAGCCGCCTGCGGCGATTCGGGCGGACATGGCTGCCTCGCCCGCCGGGAGCCAGGGGCACGCTGATAGAATGCGCCGCCCCCATTCAAGGGTGAAAGGCGCATGGATCAGCCTCGACCCAATTTCTACGCAGGCCCCTATCTCGAGCGTCGCGCCGAGGCGCGCGAGGACCCGGAATGGGTGGCGGCCGCATGGGCCGACACTGCCACCCTCTATGTAGTCGCCCGCGGCACCGCGCAGCTGGTCACCGGCGACCCGCCGCGGGCGGCGCTCCTCACGCGCGCTGAGCCGCTGGTGCGTTCGGCGCCCGCCACGAGCCTCACCCTTCTCGGCTGGTTCCACGGCGTGCGCTGCGTGCTCATCGCGCTCCCGGCGCAACGCGAGGCCGAGGCACCCGCCGGTACGCGCTTCGAGGAGCTGCGGCCGCTGTCGGCGCTGCTGCCGGCGGATGAGGCGGGACTGCTGGCATACGCGCGGGCGCTTTCGATATGGCGCCTGCGTCACCACCATTGCGGCGTATGCGGCGCCCCCACCGCGCCGATCCGCGCCGGCCACTGCCTCGTCTGCAGCAACGCCGGCTGCGCCGAGGAGTTCTTTCCGCGCATCGACCCCGCCATCATCGTGCTGGTCTCGGACGGCGAGCGGGCGCTGCTCGGCCGCCAGGCGAGCTGGCCACCACGCCGCTACTCGACCATCGCCGGCTTCGTCGAGCCCGGGGAGAGCCTCGAGGATGCGGTGCTGCGCGAGGTCGAGGAGGAGACCGGGGTGCGGATCCTCAGCGCCCATTACCACTCCTCTCAGCCCTGGCCCTTTCCCTCGTCTCTCATGCTCGGCTTTCGGGCGCACGCGGCTGCCGGCAGCCCGGTGCTGGTGACCGGCGAGCTCGAGGACGCGCGCTGGTTCACGCGCGCGCAGCTCGCGGCGGGCGAAGCGCTCGCCCCGCCGTCGCACTCGATCTCCTGGCGGCTGATCTCGAGCTGGCTCGAGGAAGGCGGCTGAGGCGCCGTGTGCCTGCTGGTGCTCGCGTGGCAGGTGCACCCGCGCTACCGCCTGGTAGTCGCTGCCAACCGCGATGAGTTCCACGAACGCCCCGCCGCGGCGCTCGCGAAATGGCCGCAGCCGCCCGGCATCCTCGGCGGCCGGGATCTGCGCGCGGGCGGGGCCTGGCTGGCTCTCGACCGGGAGCGGCGCTTCGGTGTGGTCACCAACTTCCGGGAGCTGCAGAACCCGCAGGAGGGAGCGCCCTCGCGCGGCGGCCTGATTCCCGCCTACCTCGGGGGGCGGACCGACCCGAGCGAATTCTTCCGGCAGCTCGGGGGCGAGGCGGGAAGTTATTCCGGCTTCAACCTGCTGCTCGCCGACGACCGTTCGCTCTGGTACGGCTCGAACCGCGCCCAGCCCTTCGCCCGGGAGCTCCCGCCCGGAGTCTACGGCCTGTCCAACGAGCTGCTCGACACTCCCTGGCCGAAGCTCACCCGCGTGAAGCAGCGATTCCGGCAATGGCTCGATGAGCCGCAGTCAACCGCGGCGGGGCTGTTCGCGTTGCTCGGGGATCGCACGCAGGCGCCGGCGAGCCGCACGCTCCCCCCGGGCGGCCTGCCGCGCGAGTGGGAGCGCATCCTGTCGGCTCCTTTCGTGGTGCATCCCCAGTACGGCACGCGCTGCTCGACCGTGGTGTTGCTCGGGGACGATGCGGGGCTGTACATCGCCGAGCGGCGCTTCGACGCCGCCGGTCTCGCGTGCGGTGAAAGTGAATATCAGCTGAACGCCGGCGACTGGCCGTGAGGCTGGACGCGAGTTATGTCGGCGGCGGCGCGGAACCCGCGCGGCGCGCCGCGCTCTCATGCAAAGAGCGCCGAGCAGCTGCGCTCGCGAGGCCCTAGAATTCCCGCATCGAGATGCCGCAGCGCACCGTCAATCCCCGGGCTCGCCCGCGGCACCGGCGAGTCCCGGTGTTCGGTGCGGCGCTTCTCATTGCGGCGCTCGGCGCCGGACTCGCCCTGCCGGCGCGCGCTGCCGGCGTCAACGTCGAGGTGCACGGAGTCGATGAGGCGCTGCGCAGCAACGTGCTCGCTTACCTGAGCTTCGAGCGCTACAAGAAGGGCGGCGGCGTCGACCTCAACGCCGACATGGTGGAGCGGCTGCACAACCGGGTGGAGCGCGAGGTGCAGGAGGCGCTGCGCCCGTTCGGCTACTACGAGCCGCAGGTGAGCTCCACCGTCACCGACCTCGGGCGCAACGAGTGGCGCGTGGTGATCGACATCACGCCCGGCCGACCCGTGCTGGTGACCAGCATGGAGCTGAAAGTCACCGGCCCCGGGCAGAGCGATCCGCTCTTCAAGCGCATCCTGGCGCATCCGCTGCTCAAGGAGGGCATGCGTCTCGATCAGTCGGCTTACGAGGCCATCAAGTCCGACCTGCAGCGCACCGCCGCGACCTACGGCTATTTCGACGCCAAGCTGACGCGCAGCGAGCTGCTGGTCGATCCGCCGAGCTACTCCGCGCGCATCGCCCTCGAGATGGAGACCGGCGAGCGCTACCGCTTCGGCCCGACCACCATCGAGCAGCACGTCATCAAGGACAGCCTGGTCCGCCGCTACCTGCGCTACCACCAGGGCGACCTGTTCGACCTGACGCAGGTGCTGCGCACCCAGTTCGCACTCGATGACACTCAGTACTTCACCAACCTCGAGGTGCGCCCCGGCACCCCGGATCCGGCCACGCACGTCGTCGCGGTCGACATCCATGCCGATCCCAACCGCCGCCACCGCTACTCGCTGGGCGCCGGCTACGCCACCGACACCGGCGCGCGCGCCACGCTCGGCTTCGAGGACCACCGCATCAACGACAACGGCCAGAGCTTCAACGCGCAGCTGCAGTTCGCGCAGGTCACGCGCTACGCGGTGCAGACCGCCTATGTCTTTCCGGTCGGGGACCCGGCGGTGGAGCACTTCGCGCTCAACGGCAGTGTCGAGCAACAGATCCTCGCCGACGTCACTGCCTACACGCTGTCGGCCGGACCGAGCTTCACCGTGGTGTCCGACGGCTGGCAGCACGTGTGGAAGCTGTTCGCCGTGCGCACCACCAGCGAGGACATCAACGGCACCGCCACCGACCGGCTGCTGGTGCCGGAGGTGGATCTCGCCTCGGTGCCGAAGGATTATCTCGGCGAGCCGCTGTTCCAGTATCCGTTCGTGGCGACGCTGCGCGGCTCCGACAGCGTGCTCGGCTCGGACTCGAACTTCGTTCAGTTGCACCTGCAGCTCGAGAACGTCTTTCACCTCGGCGGCCCATGGCATCTGCTGCTGCGCGAGGAGGCGGGGGCGACCCTGGTGTCGCGCTTCTCGCAGCTGCCGGCGGTCTACCGCTTTTTCGCCGGCGGCGACAACAGCGTGCGCGGCTTCTACTACAATCAGCTGTCGCCGACCGAGCCGTTCTGCACCGTGGGTTCCAACGGCCAGTTTCTCCCCAACCCCAAGGGCGCCACTTGCGCGAGCATCGGGGGCACCACCGCGGGCTACATCAGGGTCGGCGGCAAGGACCTGATCACCGGCACCGTGGAAGTGGTCCACGACCTGCCGCGCAACTTAGGCGTCGCGACCTTCCTCGACTATGGCAACGCCTTCGATCACTTCGGCACCAAGCTCTTTTATTCGGCGGGTGTCGGGTTGCGCTTCCGCACCCCGGTGCTGACCCTCGGCATCGACGTCGCGCAGCCGCTCAATAATCCGGGCGCCGGCCCGCGCCTGCACATCAACTTCTCGCCGAAGCTGTGAGCGGCGCTCCCACCATGCGCCGCTTCCTCATCCTCGGTGCCGCCTGCCTGCTGGTGCTGCTGATCGTCGTGGTGCCGCTGGCGCTGGTGAGCCTCGCGGTGTTCACCGAGGCGGGACTTCAGTTCGTCGTGCGACACATCCCCGAGCACCTCGGTTCCGTGCGTCTCACCATCGTCGGCGTGCGCGGGACGATCGCGAGCGGTGTGCACGCCGATCGCGTGGAGGTCGATCACGAGCTGGTGCACCTCACATTCGAGGGAATCGACGGCCGCGTGGCGCTCGCGCCGCTGCTGCTGCAGACCATCCGCACGCCCGGCGGCTCGGTGCACCGCGCGCTCATCGAGGTGAAGCGGCGCACCCATCCCTCGACGCCCGGACCGCCGATCTTTCTGCCGCGCTGGCTGCTGATCAGCGTCGAGCATGGCAGCGTCGATGATGCCGTGATCCAGGTGTTCAACGGCGTGCGGCTCGAGTTCACTCACGTGAGCGGCGCGGCCGTGATCCGTCACCGCACGATCCGCGTCTTTCAGGCCCAGGGCATGTTCGGCGATGCGCGGCTCGATGCGAGCGGAGAGCTCACCGCGCGCGATCCGCTCGGCATCGAAGGCCAGGGGCGGGTGCAGTGGACGCCCGCGGGACAACCGTCCTGGAGCGTCGACGGCTCGGGCAAAGGCGATCTCGATGCCCTCAAGCTCAGCGCTCACTCCTTGAGTCCGTTCCGCGCCGACTTCACGGGTGAGGCGCTCGATCTCACCCGCCAGTGGCACATCGTGGGCAAGGCGGTCGTGGAGAACTTCGATCTTCGCGCCTGGGGCATATCCGGGCCGCTCGGCATCATGACGGCGCGTCTCGGGGTCAACTTGGATGGGAAGGGATTCACGGGTGAGGGGGCCATCGATTCGTCGGGCCTGCACGTCGGAACCTTCCAGGGACGCTTCGAGGGCTCCTTCGCCGACCGGGTGCTGACGGCGAAGTACATGGAGCTGCGCCACCCCTCCTCCGGCGCGCATGCGAGCGGCTCGGGCACCTTCACCATCGTGCCGAACGGTCCGAAGCTCGACCTCACCGGTGAGTGGCAGGACTTCCGCTGGCCGCTCAACGCGCGCGAGCCCGTGATGAAGAGCGCCGCCGGCAGCTTCACGCTCCAGGGACAGCTGCCCGACTATCACGTGCGCGCCCAGGGCACCGCGAGCGTCGGCGATACGGCAGCAAGTCACCTCGAGATGACGGGCACACTCGGCAAGGACAGTTTCGGGATCGAACAGGCGGACGTCGACCTGCTCGAGGGTCACGCGCGGGTGAGCGGCGCGGTCGGCTGGTCGCCGCGCGACAGCTGGTCGCTGAGCGGGCAGCTGACAGGCATCAATCCGGGCGCGTTGCGCGCGGACCTCCCGGGGAGTCTCAATTTCTCGGTCGCCGCCGCCGGAAGCGGCTTCGATGCGCGCGGGGACTTCAGCGCCACCGTGCAGAACTTGAGCGGCAAGCTGCGCGGAGCGCGCGCCAGCGGCGGCGGCACCGTGACCCGCACCGCCGGCGTCCTGGCATTCGAGCGCATGCGCGTCGCCGTCGGCGGCACGACTCTCGCGCTCGACGGCCGCTGCGGCAACCCGCTCGATCTGCGCTTCACTCTCACGAGCTCGGACCTGAGCCTGTTCGACCCGGCCATGCAGGGCGAGCTCGATGCCTCGGGCACGCTGCGCGGCACTGCCGCCGAGCCTGCCATCGTGGCGAGTGCCCACGGCCGAACGCTCGGGGTTGACGGCGTCGGCATCGGGCGGCTCGACGCCGACATAGACTTCAATCCCGCCGATGCGCAGCGTGCCTCGAAGATCGATGCGCGGCTTACGCAACTGAGCTATGGGGGCCACGCGCTCGAGAGCGCTGCATTCACGCTGACCGGCCTGCCGGCAGACTACCGCGTACACGCGGAAGGGCACGCCCCGGGATTGGCGCTCGCGGCGGACGCCGCCGGCGCGTATGCCCACGGAGTTTTCCAGGGCGAGCTCAAGGCCCTCACCGTAAAGGGCCGCGATCAGCTCGATCTCGCGCTCGAGCACCCCGTGGGACTGACTGCCTCGCAGCAGCGGCTGCACGTCGAGTGGCTCTGTCTGGCCGGAACCCCGGGCGCGCTCTGCGCGGATTCCGACTGGAGCCCGGAGCACTGGTCGGCCACGCTGATGAGCAACCAGCTGCCGCTCAGTGCGCTCACCGCAGGCATGACTGCGGCGGTGCAGTACCAGGGAACGGTCGACCTGCTGGCGCGAGCGGCCGGCGGGGCGCATGTGCCGGTCACGGGGAGCCTGCGCGCACAACTGCAGGACGCGGTGCTGTCGCACGCCCTCGCCAGCAAGAAGATCGAGCACACCCGCATCGGCTCGGGCACGATCACAGGCAGCGCGACGGCCGAGCTCGTGAGCCTCACCGCGTTGCTCGAGAACGGCGAGGTCGGCACGATCCGGGGCCGCCTCGACGCGCAGCGCAGCGCCGCCCGCTGGCAGGACATGCCGCTCAGCGGCGCGCTCCACGCCGAGACCTCGAACCTCGGCCTGCTGTCGCTCTACTTCCCCGACATCGATCGCGCCGCGGGAAAGCTGCACGCCGACGTGAATTTCGGCGGCACCCTCGGTGCCCCGCTCCTCGATGGAGCGGTGCAGCTGGCCGACGGGGAGCTCGATCTCTATCAGGTGAATCTCGGGCTGCGCCGGATCGCGCTGGCCGCCACGCTCGGGGAAAAAGGCCTCGACTTCACCGGCAGCGCCCAGGCCGGCGCCGGCAGCGCCGCCGCCAACGGGCATCTCGAATGGCGCAACCTCCTCCCCTACGGCAAGGTGCATCTCGAGGGCACGAGCCTGCGCCTGGTGGACACCCCGGAGGCGCAGATCGACGCTTCCCCTGACCTCTCCTTCGATGTCTCCGGACGACGCATCGAGGTGACGGGCAAGGTGGCGGTGCCGTTTGCCAACATCGCACCCAAAGACATCACCAACGCGGTTCGAGCCTCGCCCGATGAGGTGATCGTCGGCAGCGAGCCGGAGAATCCGGCGGAGCGCTTCGAGGTGATGAGCACCATCACGGTCGTGCTCGGCGAGAAAGTCTCGGTCGACACTTCGGGACTGACCGGGCGGCTCACCGGCAGCGTCACCATCCGCAGCGGTTACGATGCGATCACCCGCGCGAGCGGTGAGCTGTCGGTCGCGGACGGCAAGTACCTCGCCTACGCGCGCAAGCTCGATATCCAGCGCGGCCGGCTCATCTTCAGCGGCGGCCCGATCGATGACCCGGGGGTGGAGCTGCGCGCCATCAAGGAGTTCCCCGACGTGACCGCGGGCATCAACGTGCGCGGCACGCTGCTGCAGCCGCGCATGTCGTTCTTCTCCGACCCCCCGCTGCCGCAGTCGCAGATCGTGTCTCTGATCCTCTCGGGCGGATCGACACAGGGGACGCAGACTGCGAGCAATGCGGCACTGGGTCAGGGCGCGGCGCTGCTCGCCGCCCAGGTGGGCTCGCGCGTCGGCCTGCCCGATGTAAGTCTCGAGACCGACCCGATCGCGAATGAGACCTCACTCGTGGTCGGCCGCTATCTCTCGCCGCGCCTCTACGTGAGTTACGGCGTGAGCCTCACCGAGACGCTGAATACGCTCAAGCTCCGTTACACGCTGGGCGATCACTGGGTGATCAAGACCGAGCTCGGCACGGCGCGCGGCGCCGACCTGGTGTTCTCGATCACCAAGTAGAGGGTGCGGTCCGCTACTTGCTGCAGTCGCCGACGCGCCTGGCGCTCATCTTGACGGTGATGTTGCGGCCCTGTTCGCCGGTGCTGACCATCGTCCCCTGGAAGGAGTCGGCGGCGAAGCTGCCCTCGAAATGCGCCGTGCCGCGCGGGCACTCTCTGGTGAAAGTCACCTGATTGCCGACGATGCTGTGGTCGGTGACTTTGCAGCGCGAGGCGTCGTCCCCGGCGCGGCCCTGCGACAGCTGCTGGCTCACGTGATCGAGATCGGTCTGCGTGATGCAGTGCTGGGTGACGTGCGGCTGCTGCATCATCGCCAGTGCCTGCGGCGGCATCCTGGCCGCCACATCCGGCGGCAGCTGCACATCCGCCGTACTGGTGAACTCGTAAAGGCCCGGCCGCAGATTCAGCGTCTGGGCGTAGGCGATGGATGCGGTGGCGGCGGCCAGCCACGCAGTCCGGCGAATGAGCGAGCGTCGTGAGGGCATGGACCTTCTCCTGGCAGACGGCGCGGCATTCTAGCGGCTGCCGGGGGCCCTTGACTCGCATGCATGAATATGCACAATGCTTGCATATTTATGCCAACGGAAATCCGCCCGTGGTGAGCGATGCGCAGCAGCTGCAGCGGCGGGGCGCCATCATGCGCCTGCTGCGCACGGGCGCGGTGCGCAGGCAGCAGGAGCTGGTGCGCCTGCTGAAGAAGGAGGGGCATGACGCCACCCAGTCCTCGATCAGCCGCGATCTGCGCGATCTCGGGGTGCTGAAGGCGAGCGGCCGCTACGTGCTGCCGCCCGATGAGCTGGCGCGGGCCAACGGCGACTTCGAGGCGCTGGCGCAGTTCGTGCGGGAGCTGCGCCGTGCGGGACCCTCGATCACGGTGCTGCGCACCACCATCGGCGCGGCGCAATCGGTCGCCGTCGCCATCGACAAGGCTGAATGGCCCGAAGTCGCCGGCACGATCTCGGGCGACGACACCATCTTCATCGCCACGGCCAATTCCCGCGCTCAGGAGGAGCTCGTGTCGCGCCTCCGCGCCCTGTTCGGAATCTGAAAGCCCATGCCCACCCCCATCGTCCTCGCCTATTCGGGCGGACTCGACACCTCGTTCCTGGTGCCCTGGATCGCCGAAACCCACCACCGTCCGGTCATCACCGTGACGGTCGACACCGGCGGCATCGACGCCGCGGCCGCGCGTACCCTCGCGGAGCGCTCGCGCGCACTCGGCGCCGTCGCACACCACCAGGTGGATGCGCGCGCCGCCTACTTCGAGCAGGTGCTGCGTTTTCTCATCATGGGGAACGTGCGCCGCGGGGCGCTCTATCCGCTGTGCGTCGGCGCCGAGCGCGTCATGCAGGCGCAGACCATCGCGCGCATGGCGCGGGAGCTTCAGTCCGACACCGTGGCGCACGGCTGCACCGCCGCCGGCAACGACCAGGTGCGCTTCGAAGTGGCGCTGAGGACGCTCGCGCCGGATCTGAGCGTGCTGGCGCCGGTGCGCGACCACGCATTCAAGCGCCAGGAGGAGCTCGAGTACCTCACCTCCCGCGGCCTGCCGGTTGCGCCGACCGGAGCGGCGTACTCGGTGAACCGGGGACTGTGGGGCGTCACGATCGGTGGCAAGGAGACGCTCACCTCCTCGGGAAGCATCCCCGAGGAGGCCTGGCTCCTCACACGCGAGGCTTTCACGCGTGCGCGCCCGGCGGAGCGCCACGTGCTCTCCTTCGAGCGGGGGCGTCCGAGCGCGCTCGACGGCCGCGCGAGCCCGGCGGTGGAGATCATCGAGAAGCTCGAGGCGCTCGCCGCGCCCTTCGGCATCGGCCGCGGCATTCACCTCGGCGACACCATCATCGGCACCAAGGGACGCGTCGCCTTCGAGGCGCCCGCGGCGGAGGTACTGCTCACCGCGCACCGCGAGCTCGAGAAGCTCACCCTCACCGCTCGCCAGCAGCGCATCAAGGAGCAGCTGGCAGCGCCTTACGGTGACCTCGTGCACGAAGGCCAGCTGCTCGATCCCGTGTGCCGTGACATCGAGGCGCTCCTGCTCTCCTCCCAGGAGCGCGTCACCGGCGAGGTGCACGTGAGGCTGCAGACCGGCAATCTCTTCATCGAAGGGGTGGAGTCGCCCTACTCGCTCATGGCGGCTTCGCGCGGGGTCTACGGGGAAGCGGCTGGCGAGTGGTCGCCCACCGACGCCCTCGGCTTCTCGCGCATCGCCGCGCTCCCCGGCGTTTTCTACACACGAGCCGGCGAGCGCGCCGGGCGTGCGGCACGGGAGGGCTGAGATGGTCGGCATGCGCAGCGTCATCGTCGACAAGCTCGCCTCGGTCACGCAGGCCTGCGGCCTGTCCCACGAGGTGCGCATCGCCACCGACATCCCGGCGGAAGAAGGCGTTGTGATCGTGGTCGAGGTGCTCAACAACAAATCGACCTACAACACCCTCGAGCTCGTCAGCGGCCGCATGGCCAAAGTCGGCAAGGGAGACATCGTGGCCGGCGCGCTCGGCCACCGGCAGGCGCTGTTCGGCTACTCCGGGCACGTGCCCTCTGCAGTGCAGCCCGGCGATGTGCTGCAGATGCTCAACATCGGCGGCGTGCTGGGAGTGTGCGACTCGATCAACCCCGAGAAGGGCAAGCCCTTCGACTGCCGCGTGCTCGGCGTGGCGCTCAACTTCCCCTACCTGGGCGAGCGCATCGGCGTGCCGGCACGGGCCGGTTACAAGCGGCTCGATGCGAATGCCGCGCTCGACACGCGCGGTGTACCGGTAGTGGCGCTCGCGGGCACCTGCATGGAGGCCGGCAAGACCGCCGCGGCATGCGCCATCGTGTCGCGCATGCGCCACCGCGGGCTCATCGTCGATGCGTTCAAGGCGACCGGCGTGTCGCTGCGGCGCGATATCCTCGCGATGGAGGATGCGGGCGCGCGCCGCTGCGCGATTTTCACCGACCTCGGCGTCGTCACCACGACGCGCGTCAACGGGCCGGCGCTGACGCGCACCATGCTGACCGAGCTCGCCGCGGCCAAGCCCGATGTCGTGGTGTTCGAGCTCGGTGACGGCATTCTTGGGACCTACGGGGTGGACGCCATCCTCGAGTGTGCCGACATTCGCACCGCACTCACGGGCGTCGTGTTGTCGGCCAATGACCCGGTGGCCGCGTGGGGCGGCGTCAAGCTGCTGCGCGATCGCTTCCGCATCGAGCCGTGCGCCGTCACCGGGCCCTGCACCGATAACCAGGTCGGTGTAGAGATCGTCACGACGCAACTCGGCGTGCCGGCCTTCAACGCCATCAGCAATGCCGCCGCACTCGGGGATCGCGTGATCGAGGCGCTGGGGCTCGCCGCAGCCGCCGCCGCATGAACGCGCGCGCAGCCAACGATGCGGGCGAGCGCCTCCCTGCGGTGGTTCTCGGCGGAACCGGCTACGTGGCCGGGGAGCTGCTGCGGCTGATCGCGGGACACCCGCACCTGGTGCTCGCCGCGGTGATGTCGGAGGGCTCGCCAGGGGATGCGGTTGCGGGCGCGTTCCCGCACCTCGTGTCCGCCTACCCGCAGACGCGCTTCGCGACGCTCGCGCAAGCGACGCGGCAGCTCGCCGAAGCGCCGACCGCGGCGCTGTTCTCAGCCGCTCCCCACGGCGTCTCGGCGGGGCTGATCGACACCGTGCTCGCCGCCGCCGCGCGCGCCGGAAGCAAGCCGCGGGTGGTGGATATCTCCGCCGATTTCCGCTACCCCTCGAGCGAGCAATACGCGGCGGTCTACGGACACGCGCACGCAGCCGCGGCACGGCTCGGCGAGTTCAGCTGCGCGCTGCCCGAGCACCTGCAGAAGCTCTCGACGCCGCACGTCGGGCATCCGGGGTGCTTCGCCACTGCGGTGCTGCTCGCCGCGGTGCCGCTGCTCGCGCTCGGCCTCGTCGAGCCGCTGCTGTTCGTGAGCGGGATCACCGGCAGCACCGGCTCGGGCCGCAAGCCCGTCGAGGGCACACACCATCCGCTGCGCCATGCGGATCTCTATGGCTACAACGCGCTCAGGCACCGCCACGCCCCGGAGATCGTCGCCTGCGCGCGCGCCGCGAGCGGCGTCGAGCCGCAGCTTGCCTTCGTGCCGCACTCGGGCCCCTTCGCACGCGGCATTCATGTCACGGTGCAGGCGCGCCTCACGCGGGCGCTCGATACGAGCGAGGCCTGCGGCGCGCTGCGCGAGTACTACGCACGCGCGCCGTTCGTGCGGGTTGCCGAGCGCTCCCCGCACCTCAAGGAAGTGGTGGCGAGCAACTACGCTCATCTCGGGGCGGCAGCCGAGGGGGGCACCATTGCCGTCATGTGCGCGATCGACAACCTGGTGAAGGGCGCGGCGGGCGGCGCCGTGCAGTGGATGAACCGGATGCTCGGCTTCAGTGAGACCGCCGGCCTCACGCAGCCCGCGCCCGGCTGGACCTGAAGGCGACCGATGGCCAAGAGATCCCAGACCGCGACCGTGCCCGCTGCGCGCACCACCCTCAAGCCGCCGCAGCGCGATTTCCAGGCGCAGGTGTTCGCGCAGTACCCGCTCGAGATCGCTTCCGCGCAGGGCGTGTGGCTCACCAACAGCCGCGGTGAGCGGCTGCTGGATCTCTATGGCGGACACGCGGTCGTGGCGCTCGGCTACGGCCACCCGGAGTGGACGGCGGCGCTCGCAGCGCAGGCGCAGCAGTGTCAGTTCCAGAGCAACGCGGTGGCGATGCAGGTGCGCGCCAAGGCGGCGCGCCGCCTGGTGCGCTTCTCCAAGCTGCCTTTCGGCAGCGTCTTCTTCGTCAACAGCGGCGCCGAGGCGAACGAGAATGCCCTCAAGGTGGCGCTGCGCATGACGGGCCGCGCGCACGTCGCCGCCATCGAGGGCGCCTTCCACGGGCGTACCGCCGCCGCCGGCGCCGTCACCTGGGGCGCGCAGGCGAAGTGGTACGGCTATCCGCGCACGCCGTTCGACGTGAGCTTCATTCCGCGCGGCGACGCCCAGGCCATCGGCGCGCAGGTGACGCGCGACACCGCGGCGGTGATCGTCGAGCCGGTGCAGGGGCTCGCGGGCGCGGTGGTGCTCGGCAAGCCCTTCCTGGCGGCGCTGCGTGCACGGTGCGATGAGGTCGGGGCGCTCCTGATATTCGATGAGGTGCAGTGTGGCATGGGGCGCACCGGCGAGCCCTTCGCCGCCAATCTCTTCGGGGTGCGGCCCGACATGCTCACCACCGCCAAGGCGCTCGGCAACGGCTTCCCGGTGGCGGCGCTCATGCTCTCGCCGATGGTCGCCGCCTCGCTCAAAGTGGAGTCGCTCGGCACCACCTTCGGCGGTGGCCCGATGGCGTGCGCCGCCATCAATGCCGTGCTCGCCGCCATTCGTGAGCAAAAGCTCCTCGAGCGCGTGCGGCGCCTCGGCGCCTACATCCGCCGCACCTGCATCGTAGGTCCGGTCACCGCGGCGCAGGGGGCGGGGCTGCTGGTCGGACTGCGCACCCGCCGGCCGGCGAAGGAGATCCACGCCGAGCTCATCGAGTGCGGGATCCTCGCCGGCACCTCCGCCGACGCCCACGTGCTGCGCCTGCTGCCGCCCTACATCCTGGAGGAGCCGCACGTCGATGCACTGCGCGATGCGCTCAAGGATCTCGATCCGTGAAGCGCTTCGTATCCCTGAGCGAGCTCGAGCGCGAGGAGGTGCTGTCGCTCCTCGAGCTCGCGCGCCGACTCGAGCGGGGCGGCGAGCCGCGGGCGCTCGCCGGCAAGATCCTCGGGCTCCTCATGTTCAACCCCTCGCTCCGCACCCTCGCCTCGTTCCAGGCGGCGATGGCGCGCCTCGGCGGCAGCTCCTTCGTGATCCACCCCGGGCACGGCAGCTGGCAGCTCGAGACACGCGAGGGGGCGCTGATGGACGGCGCCGCCGCCGAGCACGTGCGGGAGGCGATCCCGGTGCTCTGCTCCTACTGCGATGCCCTCGGCATCCGCGTGTTCGCGGAAGGCAAGAGTCTCGAGAGCGATCTCGCCGAGTCGAGCTTCAATCCCATGGCGGAGCTCGCCGACAAGCCGCTCATCAATCTCGAGTCCGCGCTCGATCATCCCTGCCAGGCGCTCGCCGACTGGAAGACCATGGACGATCTCGGCGTGCCGCGCTCCGGGCGCTTCGTGCTCTCCTGGGCCTGGCATCCACGAGCGCTGCCGCTGGCCGTACCGGCCGCGGCGCTGCACATGGCGGCGCTGCGCGGCATGGAAGTGATCGTGCTGCGCCCGGAAGGCTTTGCGCTCCCGGCTGCCGTCATGGAGCGGGCGCGGCGCGCGGCCGCCGCCACCGGCGGGTCGCTGCGCGAAACCCCCGAGCGCGCCGAAGCGCTCGAGGGAGCCGAGGTCGTCTACGTCAAGGAGTGGGGCGCGACGATGAGCTACGGAGATGCCGCGGGCGATGCGCGGCTGCGCAGCGCGCTCAAGGACTGGTGCGTGCGCAACGACTGGCTGGCCCGCGCCGCACCCGAATGCCGCGTCATGCACTGCCTGCCGGTGCGGCGCAATACCGCCATCGCCGATGAAGTGCTCGACGGGCCGCGCAGCGCCGTGCAGCGCGAAGCCGCCAACCGCCTCACCGTGCAGATGGCGGTGCTCCACTCCCTGCTCAAGTCCTGAACTTTCGGAAAGTAGTCGCACCATGATCATGCATCGCAGCGACCAGGCCCTCGCGATCCGCGCCCTGAAGAGCGCGGCACCTTA
>Ga0070735_10002791_pt1 | contig 15576 bp, 12 predicted proteins | sample Coa_R1_FD_66443 | JGI IMG/M metagenome (GOLD analysis project Ga0070735, IMG submission 66443) | Surface soil microbial communities from Centralia Pennsylvania, which are recovering from an underground coalmine fire - Coalmine... | ecosystem: Environmental > Terrestrial > Soil > Unclassified ... | reverse complement strand
GACCCGCGCGTTGGCCACGCGTGCGCCGCTGGTAGCGGCCGCCGCCGCCCCGGCCGTGGGGCGCACGGCGACCGCGCCGCGGTTTACTTTGCCAGCTGGAACAGCGTCGACGGCACCCAGCCCTCGTTCCCCAGCTCGTCCGTGACCTTCCACCAGATCCCGTCCTTGTCGCCGCTCGGATAGAGCGTCATCCCGGGGTCGAGGTCGCGCACCTTCGGCGCCTTGAGGCTGGCGGCGCTGTACATCTTGCCGGGCTTGGCCATCGTCACCGACTGAGTGACATTGTCGGCCTTGGCGTTGAGGCTCATGCCCTTGATGTCGTTCACGAGCTTCGCGTACGAGTCGAGGTACGCCATGGTCACGACCTGGCCGATCTCGGTATTGGCGTAGCTGCTGGCGCCGGCGGCCGCGAAGCCGCCGAAGAAGGCGCCGCCGCCCGCGCCCCAGCCGAGATCGGTCTTCTTGGAGTGGCCCTGCTCGAGGGCTACCTGCTCGGTGGAGCGCACGTCGGTGAGTGTCAGCACCACGTCCGCGGTCTTGCTCTTGAGGCTTATGCCGCCCACCACGGCTCCCGCCACGCCGCCGAGCATTCCGCCGAGCACGCCGCCGATGCGGCTGCCGCCGGAATTATTGTTCTTGGTCACCAGGTCCGGCACCAGCACGTAGTCAGCGGCCTTCATCTGTCCCTTGCCGATGTTCGAGCCGCCGCGCATCTCTCCGGAGGCGGCGAGCGCGCGCTCCTTCTCCGCGGCCGCCAGGCCCTTGCCGCGGTCGAGGAGCGTGAAGCACTTCGACTGCGACACGAACACCTTGATGAGCGCTTCGGGGGAATCGAGTTGGTACTGCAGCCACCATTTGTTCTCGGGCTCGGTGACCGCGAGTGTGCCTATCTTCTTGTCGCAGGTCGGGATCTGCGGTGGCGGCTGGTCGGCGGCGTTCGCCAGGGCGGCAGCGCCGAGTCCGCAGAGCGTGGCGCAGGCGAGGAACGGAATTCTGAGCTTGCTGGGCACCATGGTTTTTATCTCCCTCGGAAGACCTTATCGTTATCCATGAGGCGGCGCCGCAGCGCCGCCGTGGTGGCGCCGTAGTTTAGGGCGAAGTGCGGCGCGGGTGGTAATCTTGCCGACGTAACGGAGTTCTCCATGAAGCAGGCGCTGATCGTCATCGACGTCCAGGAGTCCTTCCGCCAGCGGCCCTATTTCCGCGCCGAGGAGCTGCCGGCGTTCCTCAGGAACCTGCAGTCGCTCATCGAGCGCAGTCGCGCCCACGGAGCGGCGCTGGTCCAGGTGTTTCACCGTGAGCCGGGCGACGATCCCGCGAATCCTTTCACGGCCGCCTCCGGTTTCGTGCGCACCCTGTCGGAGCTCTCGTTGCGGCCGGACGCGGTGTTCCACAAGCAGGTGCACTCGGCCCTCCTCGGCACCGACGCGAGCGGCACCACGCTGGAGGCCTGGTTGCGCGAGCGCGGCATCGGCGAGCTGCTGATCACCGGCATCCGTACCGAGCAGTGCTGCGAGACCACGACGCGACATGCTTCGGACCTCGGATTCGCGGTGCGCTACGTGACCGATGCGACGCTTACGTTTCCGATGCGCACGCGCGCGGGCCGCGAGGTGAGCGCCGCGGAGATCCGCGAGCGCACCGAGCTGGTACTGGACGGTCGCTTCGCCCGCATCGTCTCGAGCGCCGACGCCTGGAGCTGAGCGGCGCAGGGCCGGATGCCCCGCCAGGCGGCAGTCGACCCGGGGACTTACCCGCCAGGGCTAGTGAGGGCTCTCCAGGCTGACGAGGTAGCGCACCAGCGCGATCAGCTGACCGGGCGCCTTGATGTCCTCGGCTACGCGGTAGCGGCCGTTGACCACGATGCACGGTGTGCCCGGCACCTGCATCGCAAGCACCTGGGCATCGGCTGCGTGCATCTTCACCTCGACACTGAAGGACCTGGCGGTCGCCAGGAAATCCTCCGGCTTGATACCCGTCCAGCGCGCATAGGCGCTGGCTGCCTGCTCGAGGGTGGGTTGCGGGCTCTTCAGTCGGTGCGTCTGCGGGTCGGTGGTCGCGAGCTCCCCCGTCTTCCACACCGCGTCGTACATCAGCTGATGGGTGCGATCGGAGATGCCGAGCGCCTGAGCCGCGAACCAGGCTCGCTGGAACATCGGCCAGCTCTCCGCCGGGATGAATGAGGCCGGCAGGTAGGCGAGCTGAGCGTTTGCCGGCAGGCCTTTCTTCAGCAGCTCGAGCGTCGGCTGAAAAATGTTGCAGACCGGGCAGCCGTAAGAGAAGACCTCGAGCACCTCCACCTTGCCGGACGGCACGCTCGTGGGCTGCGGCTGCGGCAGGACGAAGTAGTCACGGCCCGCGGTCCATTGCGCGGCTCCGGCGTGCGAGGCGAGCAGTGTCATCAGCGCGGCCAGGAGCGTTGAGTATCGGATCTTCAAGCGGCGTCCCCTCGATAAATGGCCAATTCCCGCCGGCCGGAGGAATCGCGCGCCCCCCGGTACATGCCCTCGGTGCTGAAGTCCATGACGATGCGGCCGTCGTGTCCGACCGCGATCAGCCCGCCATCGCCACCGAGCCCGCGCAGGATGTCGTGCAGCAGCTCACGCACCGCCTGCTCGAGCGTGAGACGGCGGTACTCGACCGCCGCGCACACGTGGTGCGCAGCGACGGTGCGGATGAAATATTCACCGTGTCCCGTCGCCGACACCGCGCACACCCCGTTTTTTGCATAGGTGCCGGCGCCGATGATCGGCGAGTCGCCGACCCGGCCGGGGCGCTTGTTGGTCATGCCGCCGGTGGAAGTGGCGGCCGCGAGGTTGCCTTTGGCATCGCAGGCCACCGCGCCGACCGTTCCCAGACCCGGCGGGACGAGGTCCGAGACGCGCTCGCCACGCTGCTCGTGCTCGAGCTGGCTCTCACGTTCCGGCGTGCGGAAGTAGAGGTTGGGAAGGAGCGCGATGCCTTCCTCCAGTGCGAACTCCTCGGCCCCCGGTCCCACCAGCAGCACGTGGCGCGACTTCTCCATGACGCGCCGCGCGAGCTCGATCGGGTTCTTCACGTGGCGCACGGAGGCGACCGCGCCGGCCCGCTGGCGCTCGCCGTCCATGATGGCGGCATCGAGCTCCGCGGCGCCCTCGCGCGTCAAGGCCGCGCCGCGGCCGGCATTGAAGCAGGGATCGTCCTCGAGAATGCGCACCGCCTCGGTCACTGCATCGAGACTCGAGCCACCGCGCTCGAGCAGCGCGTAGCCGCTCTCGAGAGCGGCTTCGAGCCCGGCGCGGTAGCGTTGCTCGCGTTGCGGCGACAGCGTGGCGCGCGGCACCGCGCCCGCTCCGCCGTGAATCGCGATGGAGTACATGGTGCGGCCTCCTTCAGTTGGCGCCCGCGTACATGGCGATCTCACGCTTGCCCGTGGAGCTGCGTACGCCGCGGTGCATCCCCGCGCTGTTGAATTCCATAGCGTAATTGCCGTCCGCATCGATAGCGATCACGCCACCCTCGCCCCCGGCGTGCCTGAGCTTCTCATGGATTACCGCGCGCACGGCCTCGGCCAGCGGCATCTTCTGGTAGCGCACCATGGCGCAGACATCGTAAGCGACCACCTGCCGGATATAGAACTCGCCCTGGCCGGTGCCCGATACCGCGCAGGACTCGTTCGCGTAGGTGCCGGCCCCGATGATCGGCGTATCGCCGATGCGCCCGTAGAGCTTATTGGTGATGCCGCCGGTGGAAGTGGCCGCGGCGAGATGGCCTTGGGCGTCGAGGGCCACGGCGCCGACCGTGCCCATGCCCTTCGGGCCGCCGCCGGGCCTGATCGGCAGCGGCGTCGTGGGCGCGCGCGCGGCGGCAGCCCGCTTGTCGTCCTCGAGCTCGCGCAGGCGCTGCGGGGTTATAAAATAGCTCTCCGGCACGAGCGTCACTCCCTGCTCGAGCGCGAACTCCTCGGCACCGGCTCCGGCGAGCATCACGTGCGGGGACTTGTCCATGACGAGGCGCGCGAGGTCGATCGGGTTCCTGACGTGGTGCACGCCCGCCACGGCACCGGCACGCGGTCCCGTTCCATCCATGATCGCGGCGTCGAGCTCGCAGAAGCCGTCGTGGTTGAGCACCGCCCCACGCCCCGCGTTGAACTGCGGATCATCCTCCATGGTGCGCACGGCCGCGCCCACCGCATCGAGCGCCGCGCCTCCGCGCTCCAGCACCGCGTAGCCCGCATCGAGCGCCGCGCCGAGCCCCGCACGGTAGGACGCTTCGTGCTCGGGCGTCATGCGCGAGCGCTCGATGACCCCGGCGCCGCCGTGAATCACGATGACCAGCGGATGATCGGCGGCCCGCAGCGGTCCTGCGCACAGGAGCGAGGCGGCGACCCACGACAGGTACGCTGAAGGAATCTTCCGTGGGCGCGACATGAGATCCCCCAAGTGGCTATGATCGACGGAGCCCGCGGCACGTGCGTGACGCGGCCTTCCCACCGAGTCTCGCGGTAGATCTTAAGGTGAAAGCCGCCCCCTCGCAGCGGATCCGCAGTCTCCTGGTCGCCAACCGGGGAGAGATCGCCATCCGCGTCATGCGCGCCGCCAACGAGCTCGGGCTGCGCACGGTGGCGATCTACTCGCAGGAGGACCGCTTCTCGCTCCACCGCACCAAGGCGGACGAGGCGTATCTCGTGGGCCGGGACAGGAAACCGGTCGATGCCTACCTCGACATCGCCGATATCCTGCGGATCGCGCGCGAAGCGCAGGTGGATGCCATCCACCCGGGCTATGGGCTCCTGTCGGAGAATCCGGAACTGTCGCGCGCCTGCGCCGCCGCCGGCATGGTGTTCGTCGGTCCCGGGCCCGAGACCATGGAGCTGCTCGGCAACAAGGTGGCGGCGCGCCAGCTCGCGGTGTCGGCCGGCGTGGCGGTGATGCCCGCGACCGGACCGCTGCCGGAGGAGCTCGACGGTTGTGCGCGCCTCGCACGGCAGATCGGCTACCCGGTGATGGTGAAGGCCAGCTGGGGCGGCGGCGGGCGCGGCACGCGCGCGGTGGAGGACGAGGCGCAGCTGCGCGAGCTCCTGCCACTCGCGCGCCGCGAAGCGCGCGCGGCCTTCGGGAACGACGAGGTCTACCTCGAGAAGCTCGTGGTGCGCGCGCGCCACGTCGAGGTGCAGATCCTCGGCGACCATCACGGCAACCTCGTGCATCTCTACGAGCGCGACTGCACCATGCAGCGCCGCAACCAGAAAGTGGTGGAGCGTGCGCCGGCGGTGTTCCTCTCGGAGGCGCAGCGTGCCGAGGTCACCGCGGCCGCTCTCGCCATCGGCCGCGCCGCGCGCTATCGCAATGCCGGCACCGTGGAATTTCTCGAGGATGCCGACAGCGGACGCTGCTATTTCATCGAGGTGAATCCGCGCATCCAGGTCGAGCACACCGTGACCGAGGAGGTCACCGGGATCGATCTGGTCAAGGCGCAGATCCGCATCGCGGGGGGCGAGCGCATCGGCGAGCCCGAAAGCGGCGTGCCGCTGCAGGCCGACATCCGCGTCTCGGGCCACGCCCTCCAGTGCCGCATCACCACCGAGGACCCGGAGAACAACTTCGTCCCGGACTACGGCAAGATCTCCGCCTACCGCAGTCCCGCCGGCTTCGGCATCCGGCTCGATGCCGGCACCGCCTACACCGGCGCGATCATCACGCGCTCCTACGATTCGCTCCTGGTCAAGGTCACCGCCTGGGCGCCGACCCCCGAGGAGACCATCGCGCGCATGCACCGGGCGCTTGCGGAGTTCCGCATCCGCGGCGTCGTCACGAACCTGCGGTTTCTCGACCAGCTGATCAGGCACCCGCGCTTCGCGCGGGCGGACTACACGACGCGCTTCATCGATGCGACGCCGGAGCTCTATCGATGGCCGGCGAAGCGCGACCGCGCCACGCGCATCTTGAGCGGGCTCGGCGCCACCATCGTCAACGGCAATCCGGAGGTGCGCGGCCGGGCGCAGCCGGCCGCGGGCGCCGCCGCCATCCTGCCGCCGGCGAACCTGCCGGCTCCCGCTTCCGGCACGCGGCAGAAGCTCGAGGAGCTCGGTGCCGAGCGCTTCGCGCGCTGGATGCTCGCCGAGGAGCGCGTGCTCATCACCGATACCGCCATGCGCGATGCGCACCAGTCGCTGCTCGCGACGCGCCTGCGCACCATCGATATGCTGGGGATCGCCCCCGCTTATGCGAGCCTGCTGCCGCAGCTGTTCTCGCTCGAGTGCTGGGGCGGCGCGACCTTCGATGTCGCACTGCGCTTTCTGCGCGAGGATCCGTGGGAGCGCCTCGCGCAGCTGCGCGAGCGCGTGCCGAACATCCTGCTGCAGATGCTGCTGCGCTCGGCGAACGCGGTCGGCTACGCCAACTACCCCGACAACGTACTGCGCTTCTTCATTGCACGCGCCGCGGCGCGCGGCATCGACCTGTTCCGCATCTTCGATTGCCTCAACTGGGTCGAGAACATGCGCGTCGCGATCGATGCGGTGCTCGAGTCGGGAAAGCTGTGCGAGGCGGCGCTGTGCTACACGGGAAACCTGAGTGATCCGCACGAGAGGAAGTACACGCTCGACTATTACCTCAGGCTCGCGCGCGAGCTCAAGGCTGCCGGCACGCACATTCTCGGCATCAAGGACATGGGGGGACTCATCCGCCCGCGTGCCGCCTTCACGCTGGTGCAGGCGCTGCGCGAGGAGACCGGGCTCCCGGTGCACTTCCACACCCACGACACCAGCGGCATCGGCGCGGCGAGCGTGCTCGCGGCGATCGAGGCCGGCGCGGATGCGGTCGACGGCGCCATCGATGCGCTCAGCGGACTCACCTCGCAGCCGAACCTGGGCTCGATCGTCGAGGCGCTGCGCTTCGGGCCCCGCGACCCGGGACTCGATGGCGCGGCGCTGCGGACCATCTCCTCGTACTGGGAACAGGTGCGCCGCCTCTATGCCGCGTTCGAGAGCGATGTGCGTGCCGGTGCTTCCGAGGTTTACGTGCACGGCATGCCGGGCGGCCAGTACACGAATCTGCGCGAGCAGGCGCGCGCGCTCGGCATCACCGAGGCCCGCTGGCCGGAGGTCGCCGCCGCCTACGCCGAAGTGAATGCGGCGATGGGCGACATCATCAAGGTCACGCCGACCTCGAAAGCGGTCGGAGACCTCGCGCTTCTCATGGTGACCTCGGGCCTGAGCCGCGCGCAGCTGCTCGATCCGCACACCGAGGTCGCCTTTCCCGAGTCCGTGGTGCAGTTCTTCCGCGGCGAGCTCGGGCAACCCTACGGCGGTTTTCCGCAAGATCTGCAGCGCAAGGTGCTCAAGGGCGGCGCGGCGCTTCGCGAGCGTCCCGGCGCGCGTCTGCCGCCGGTCGATCTCGAGGCCGAGCGCGCGGCGATCCGCGATCGCGTGCCGCGTCCCGTGACGGACGAGGACCTCGCCTCCTATCTCATGTACCCGAAGGTCTGGCTCGACTACGCACGCGAGCAGCTGCAGTACGGCGATCCTTCGATCCTGCCAACTCCCGTGTTCTTCTACGGCATGCAGCCGGGCGATGAGATCAGCATGGAACTCGAGCGCGGCAAGACCCTCATCGTGCGCTACGTCGCGACCAGCGAGCCGCACGAGGACGGCACCCGTACGGTGTTCTTCGAGTTGAACGGTCAGCCGCGCTCGGTGCGCGTGCCGGACCGCTCACGGGTCGCGGCGCGTGCGCCGCGAGCCAAGGTTGAGCCCGGTAATGCCCGCCACATCGGCGCGCCGATGCCGGGCACGGTCACCACGGTCAGCGCGCTCCCCGGCGCGCGGGTCGCGCGCGGTGACCAGCTGCTGACGCTCGAGGCCATGAAGATGGAGACCGCGGTGCGTGCCGACAGCGACGGCGAGATCGCCGAAGTGCTGGTGAAGGCCGGCGATGCGGTGGACCTGAAGGACCTGCTCGTGCGCCTGCGCTGACTGGCGCTGACAGCGTGCTTACGCTGTGACGCTGCTCACGATTGCCGGCTTGTCGGCGCCTGGCGTCATCCGTGACCGCCAACACCCTTGCTGTATGCTACGTACCGATGCGCGGACGAAGTGCGAATGCGCGGCGATACAACACTGGCCTGAGGCCCGTGTGTCTGCTGCTGCTGGGCTGCACCGCCACCGGCGCGCGCGCCGATGACCTGATCGGTCCCTATGCCGGTGTCACTTTCGGCAAGGGGACGGTCGATGCCTCGACCGGACTGGTCAGCGGCTTCGGGCAGCATAGCTCCGCCTACAGCGTCATCGGGGGCTGGCGTCCCATACCTGAGCTCGCCGCGGAGCTGCAGTACGTCGAGTTCGGCCACTCGAGCGGGTCCTCGACCTACCGCAACTCCGACGTTCCGCTTACCAACAGCGCCAGCCGCAAAGGTGTCGGGGCGTTCGGCCTGCTCTATCTGCCGACGCCGATCGTCGATTTCTATCTGAAGGCGGGGCTTGCCAAGATCCATACGACAGCCTCGACCCTGGTTGGCACCTGCCCGAAGGGCGGCATCTGTCCGCCGCTCGCCAATCCCATCCCCGTGGACAGCACCGGCGTCGGTGCGGCGGGTGGCGCGGGCGTGATGTATCGCTTCCGGTCTTTCGAGCTGCGCGCCGAGTACGAGCGTTTCGCGGCGCTCGGCGGCAATCCTTACCTGGTGACCGGCGGACTCACCTGGACTTTCTGAGCCCGGGCCGGCTTCAGACCGCATCCCTCAACGCGACGGCGGGGTCCGCCAGCTTGTCCAGGTCCGGGCGCGCGTGCGCGGCAATCAGCTTGCGCGCAGCCATCTGATCCTTCGGGCTGTTGACCGTGTCGATGGCGATCAGCTCGCCGCGGCGCAGGTAACAGGCACTGAAAGAGCGTGTCGCGGGCGAGCCGCGGATCACGACCCGGTCGTAGCCCTGGGCCACGCCGACGATCACCAGCTTGAGGTCGTACTGGTCCGACCAGAACCACGGCAGCTTGTCGTGCAGCGTCACGTTGCCGAGCATGTTGAGGGCCACCGTGGTGCCCTGCTCGAACGCGTTATCGACCGACTCGAGACGCAGGTGACGCCCGTACTGGCGGTTGAGATGGCTCGCGCAGTCGCCGGCCGCGTAGATGGCCTCGTCCGAGGTGCGACAGTGGGCCTCGGTCACGACGCCGTTCTCGCACTCGAGGCCCGCCGCCTTGGCGAGCTCGTCCGCCGGCACCACGCCGACGCCGACGAGGACGGCATCGGCCGGATATTCCGCGCCCTGCTCGGTGAGGACGCTGTGCACGCGCTCGCCTCCCGCGCCGGCGTGCAGCGCCCGCAGCGTCTCATTGCAACGGATGCGCACCCCGTGGCGCGCGTGCTCGGCGGCGTAGAACGCGGAGATCTCCGGGCAGGTGACGCGACTCATGAGGCGGTCGGCCATCTCCAGCACCGTCACGTCCACACCGAGCTCGCGCGCGGTGGCGGCCACCTCGAGTCCGATGTAGCCGCCGCCCACGATCACCAGCCGTGCCCCGGGCGTGCATGCGGCGCGGATGCCATCGGCATCCTGGATCGTTCGCAGGTAATGGACGCCCTCGAGGTCGGAGCCGGCAACCGGCAGCCGGCGGGGGCGACTGCCGGTGGCGAGCAGCAGCGCGTCGTAGGGCACCACCAGCCCGTCATCCAGCCGCACGTGCCGTGCACGCGGCGCGATATCGGTGACGCGCCGGCCGAAGTGCGTCGTGACCGCGTGATCGGGGAAGAACTGCGCGGGGCGGATCAGGAGACGTTCACGCTCGAGCGCACCGGCAAGGTATTTCTTCGAGAGCGGTGGCCGCTGATACGGCGCCCACGGCTCCTCGCCGATGAGGGTCAGCTTTCCCGCGAACCCCCGGCGGCGTAGTGTATCGACCGCCTGCACCGCGGCCTGTCCCGCTCCGACGATCACGATCTGTTCGAACATCGGCGCGAAGAATAGCCCAGGAGCGTGCAGGGCTGACGCACCAGCGCGGGGCAGGCACAGGGCGCCGGCGCTCCCGCATGGTGCAGGCGCGACCGGCGGCGCTGGCCGTCGCGGTGCAACTTTCGCGGCCGCGGGCCCTGTTTTCGGCCGTGGCATGAAAGCTGCACAATCACGGGCACTCTCGAGACACGGAGACCGACCTCCATGAAACTGATCACCGCGATCATCAAGCCGTTCAAGCTCGACGACGTTCGCGCAGCGCTGTCCGACATCGGCGTCTCCGGCATGACGGTCACCGAGGTGAAGGGCTTCGGGCGGCAGCGCGGCCACACCGAGCTCTATCGCGGCGCCGAGTACGTCGTCGACTTCGTGCCTAAGACCCGCATAGAGGTCGCGGTGCGTGGTGAGCTGGTCGATCAGGTCATCGAGGCGATCCTCAAGGCCGCAAAGACCGGCAAGGTCGGAGACGGCAAGATCTTCATCACCGACATCGGTCGCGTCATCCGCATCCGCACGGGCGAAACCGACGACAGTGCGTTGTAGCACCCGGCCCCTGTAGGGCCTTTGCTCAGCGGGCCAGGCCCGCGCTTCTGTTCCCGCGCGCCGCGCCGTGCCGCCCCGCGCCGAAGGCCGCGCGCGCCAACTCGAGCAGGCGACCGACCGATTTACCCAAGCGATTCCAGGCTTCGGCTCGGCTTGAGCTGAGCGGCCCAAAAGTCCCCGATTCGTGCGTTTTATCTTGCGTGGACCGAGCGCAGGCGCCTGCGCGCAGGCCCTGCGCATGGGGGATGCGCATGGGGGATGCGCATGGGGGACGCGCATGGGGGACGCGCATGGGGCATGCGCACACCCACGCTTGGGAGGGCCCCGCCGCGCGGGCTATCCTTGTGTCCATGCCCACTGCAATCCGCTTCTATGAGTACGGGGGTCCCGAGGTCCTGCGGATCGAGGACATCTCTCCCGGCAAGCCCGGCAAGGGTGAGGTGCAGCTGCGGCACACGGCGATCGGCGTCAACTACATCGACGTCTACGACCGCACCGGGCTCTATCCGGTCGCGGCGTTTCCGAGCGGCCTCGGTCGCGAGGCCGCAGGCGTCGTCACGGCCGTCGGACGCGGCGTGCGCGGATTCAAGGTGGGCGATCGCGCGGCCTATGTGTGGCCGAGTCCGGGCGCCTACTGTGAGTTGCGCAACGTGCCGGCCGAGCGGCTCGTCAAGGTGCCTCGCGGCATCTCGGACGAGCAGGCCGCCGCACTCATGCTGAAAGGTCTGACGGCGCACTACCTCATCCGCCGCACGTACCGTGTGCAGCGGGGCGATGCGATCCTGGTGCATGCGGCGGCCGGCGGCGTTGGTCTCATCCTCTGCCAGTGGGCGCGTGCACTGGGCGCGAAGGTCATCGGCGTGGTGGGCAGTGATGCCAAGGCCGAGATTGCCCGGCGCCACGGCTGTCACCACGTGCTGATTTCCGGGCGCGATGAGCTCGCGCCGACGGTCAGGTCACTGACCCGCGGGGAGGGCGTGGCGGTCGTCTACGATGCGGTCGGCAAGGACACCTTCATGGAGTCGCTCGATTGCCTGAGGCGCCTCGGCATGATGGCGACCTTTGGCAATGCCTCAGGTCCCGTGCCTCCCATTTCGCCGCTCGAGTTGTCGAAGCGCGGCTCGCTTTTCCTCACGCGCCCAACGCTCTTCAACTATATCTCGACCCGGCCCGAGCTCGAGGCGGCGGCACGCGAGCTGTTCTCGGCGGTGCGCTCCCGCAAGGTGCGGGTCATGATCGGGCAGAAATACCCGCTCACCCGGGTGGCGGATGCGCACCGCGATCTCGAGGGCCGTCGCACCACCGGCTCGACGGTGCTGACAGTTTAGTCAGCGGGCGGACTCGGCCCGGGGCAAAAGGCGCGGCTTTCGCCCTGCGCAAAATGCGGTCGCGCCCTATGCGTCCGCCGTCGCCCGCGGCGCGGCCCGCAGCGCCCGCGCGGTGCGCGCAATTCCCACCGCGCCGCTGCGCACGACCTCGAGCAGCTGCGCGCTGCGGCTGAGGTCGGCGACGAAGCCGTTGACTTCGGCCTCGCTCGCCGTGAGCTCGACGATGAATCCTTCGGTCGCCGGATCGAGCACCCGCCCGCCGGCGCGCACCACCAGCCCGCGGACGGTGTCGGTGTGGTGCGGATCGACCTTGAGCCGCAGCAGCACCAGTTCCCGCTCGAGGTGCTCGCCGCGGGTCATGTCGAGGATGTTGACGACGTCGACCAGCTTGTTCAGCTGATTGGCGATCTGCTGGATCACCGCATCCGACCCGCGGGTGACCAGCGTCAGCCGCGAGACCGTCGGATCGTCGGTCGGGGCCACCGAGAGCGACTCGATGTTGTAGCCGCGCGTCGAGAACAGCCCCGCCACCCGGGTGAGGGCACCGGGCTCGTTCTGCAGCAGGATGGCGATGATGTGGCGCATGAGGAAGCTTCGGCGCTAGGCCTTTTTGCGTCTGCAGAATAGAGGGATCGGCGCAGGTTTGCACCACGGACCCAAGCTGTTACGCTCAAAAGTTCCGCCGGCTTCCAGCCCACAAGAGGTCTTCGCAAAGCCCCTCATGAGCGAACCAGGAGGTAAGCCACGTCTCGCCGCGCACCCGCTCGCAGGGGTGAGGATGAGCGGCGCGCGCATGATCATGCAGGTGCTGGCCGATGAGGGCGTCACCGCCATCTTCGGCTACAGCGGCGGGGCCATCCTTCCGACGTACGACGCGGTCTTTCTCTTCAACGAGGAGGCGGCCCGCGCAGGCACCCCGCAGATCCCGCTCATCGTCCCGGCCAACGAGCAGGGCGCAGGCTTCATGGCGGCAGGCTACGCCCGCGCGAGCGGCCGGGTCGGCGTCTGCCTGGTGACCTCCGGGCCCGGAGCGACGAACACTGTTACACCCGTGCGCGACTGCATGGCTGATTCGATACCGATTGTCGTGATTTCCGGCCAAGTGGCGCGGCCAGCGATCGGCACGGACGCTTTTCAGGAGGCTCCGGTCCCCGCCATCATGGGCGCGGTCGCGAAGCACATCTTCCTGGTGACCGAGCCGGAGAAGCTCGAAGCGACGGTGCGAACCGCTTTCGAGATCGCCCGCACCGGGCGGCCCGGCCCGGTCGTCGTCGATATCCCGAAGGACGTTCAGAACTGGGAAGGGATCTACCAGGGGGCAGGACTCCTGCCGATACCGGGCTACCGCCGCCGGCTCGCCGAGCTCCACCAGGCCACGCTCGATTCCGGCGCGGCCGCGCGCTTCTTCGGGATGCTCGGGGACGCGCAGCGCCCGCTGATCTACGCGGGGGGCGGCGTGATCAACGGCAACGCCGCAGCGCAGCTCGGCGAGTTCGCGAGCACCTTCGGTGTGCCGGTCGTCACCACACTCATGGGCATCGGCTCGCTCGATACGCGTGCGGCGCTCTCGTTGCGCATGCTCGGCATGCACGGCGCCGCATTTGCCAACTATGCGGTGGATGACTGCGATTTCCTCATCGCAGTCGGCGCTCGCTTCGACGATCGCGTCGCCGGAGTACCGGACAGGTTTGCGCCCAACGCGCGGCGCATTGCCCACCTCGACGTCGATCGTGCCGAGGTCAACAAGGTCAAGCGCGTGCACTGGAGCCACATCGGGCTCCTCGCCGAGGCGCTTCGCGCCCTCATCGCCCACGGCCGGCAGACGGGATTCAAGCGCGACTTCGGCAGTTGGCACGCCGAGGTTGCCGGGCTCAAGCGCCGTTATGCGATGAACTACGACCGCGCCAGCCCGCTGATCCAGCCCTACTACGTGATCGAGGAGCTCAACCGGCACACGCGCGGTGAGGCGATCATCACCACCGGGGTCGGCCAGCACCAGATGTGGGCTGCGCAGTATTGCGATTTCGGCGGCCCGCGCCTGTGGCTCACCTCCGGCAGCATGGGAACCATGGGCTTCGGCCTGCCCGCGGCGATCGGTGCGCAGATTGCCTGCCCCGGGCGGCTGGTGGTCGACATCGACGGTGATTCCTCGATCCGCATGAATATCGGCGAGCTCGAGACCGCGACCACCTACGACCTGCCAGTGAAGGTCATGGTGCTCAACAACTTCGGCGACGGCATGGTCAAGCAGTGGCAGAAGCTGTTCTTCAAGGGGCGGCTGTCGGCGAGCGATAAATCACTGCACAAGAAGGACTTCATCCGCGCCGCGCAGGCCGACGGCTTCCGTTATGCCGTGCGCCTCGATCGCAAGGAGGACGTGCCGCGCGTCATCGCCGAGTTCGTCGCCTTCCGCGGCCCCGCCTTCCTCGAGGTGATGATCGATCCGGACGCCGGTGTCTACCCGATGGTGGGCCCGGGACAGAGTTACGAGAACATGATCACCGGCGAGTTCATTCCCTCGCGCACCGAAGTCGACATCAAGACTCCCGGGCCCTCGGAGATGTTCTGATGAGGCGCACGCTCGCGGCGGCGGCTTGCCCGGCGATGGGTCTTGCGGCGCTCCTCGTCACGGCGCTCGAGGTCACGGCGCACGCAGCGGCGCCCGCCGCCGCCGGTGCCCGCCAGGACGAGATCCTGATGCTCGGCAACCCCGCCGGCTCTCAGAGCGTCACGACCGGCAGCGACGGGCGCACGCACGCGGAGTTCTCCTTCAATGACCGCGGGCGCGGCGATCACATCGTCGCGAGCTGGAAGCTCGATGAGGCGGGCGTGCTCACCGAGTTCGAGGCCTCCGGCAACGACTACATGAAGGTGCCGGTGACGGAAAGCTTCCGCATGGCCGGCGGCAAGGCGACCTGGAGCAGCCGTTCCGAGCGCGGCAGCAAGGCCGTCGCGGGCGAAGCCTTCTACGTACCGGTGAACGCCCCACCGGAGCTCTTCGGCGTGCTGGCGCGCGCGCTCCTCAAGGCCCCGCAGCATCGCCTCACGCTCCTGCCGGCCGGCGAAGCGAGGCTCGAGAAAGTCGAGCTGCCCGCGGCAGAGGCCGCCCGGATCCAGAGTCCTCCCGGCACGCCGACGCTCTACACCGTCAGCGGCCTCGACTTCTCCCCGACGCCCATCTGGCTGCAGCCGGATGGAACGACCGCCGCCTGGATCGCCTTCGGCGGCTGGTTCTCGGTGCTGCCTGCGGCGCTGCACGAGAAGCAGCCGCAGCTGCTCGCGGCACAGCAGCACGCGAGCGCGGACTGGTCGGCACGGCTCGCGCGCGAGACGACGCGGATACCTCGAGGCGATGTGCTCATTCGCAACGCGCGCCTCTTCGATCCGCGCGATCTCGCCGTGACGCCCGGGATGAGCGTGCTGGTGCGTGGTGAGCGCATCGTGCGCGTTGCGCCGGACGCGGAGTTGAGCGGCGCAGCCGGCGCCGAGCTGATCGATGCCCATGGCCGCTTTCTCATGCCGGGGCTGTGGGACAACCACCAGCACTTCGCCGACAACGCCGGCGCGCTCGACATCGCCACCGGCGTAACCAGCGCGCGCGACATGGCCAACGACACCGACGAGTTCCTCGAGCGCGTGGCGCGCTTCGACGCCGGCACCGAGCTCGGCCCGCGCGTGTTCAAGGCCGGCATCATCGACGGCACCGGGCCGTTCGCCGGCCCCACCAAGATGCGCATCGACACCCCCGCGCAGGCGCTCAAGGACGTCGACTGGTAC
>Ga0070735_10002790_pt1 | contig 15577 bp, 17 predicted proteins | sample Coa_R1_FD_66443 | JGI IMG/M metagenome (GOLD analysis project Ga0070735, IMG submission 66443) | Surface soil microbial communities from Centralia Pennsylvania, which are recovering from an underground coalmine fire - Coalmine... | ecosystem: Environmental > Terrestrial > Soil > Unclassified ... | reverse complement strand
GGAGGTGCTGTTCAAGGGCAAGTCGATCGCGGATGTGCTCGACATGACGGTGGAAGAAGCCGCCGAATTCTTTAAAGCTGTGCCACGCGTGCGCGAGACTTTTAAGACGCTGCACCGCGTTGGCCTCGATTATATCCATGTTGGCCAGCAGGCGACAACGCTCTCCGGCGGCGAGGCCCAGCGCGTCAAGCTCGCGAAAGAACTCTCCAAGCGCGCCACGGGCCGCACGCTTTACATCCTCGACGAGCCGACCACGGGCTTGCACTTCCACGACGTGAAGAAACTCTTGGAAGTGCTGCACGAGCTGGTATCCCAAGGCAATACGGTGGTCGTAATCGAGCACAATCTCGAAGTCATCAAGACCGCCGATTGGGTGATCGATTTGGGGCCCGAAGGCGGCGACGGCGGCGGGGAAATCGTCGCCTGGGGCCCGCCGGAAGACATCGCCAAAGCGCCGCGCAGTTATACCGGGAAGTTTTTAGCCCCGGTGCTGGCGAAGGTTGGCAAGCGGCGCAAGAGCGGCCGCGCGAGCGAGGCGGCGGAATAGATGACGCTGCAACTATTACGTGCTGTCTATCCCCTTTTTATGCCGATGGTTTTTTAAAGCTTCAAATTGGGGGAAATCTTCCGAGGCTGAATTTGTCAACCCCGCATAGGATGGGTTGAGCGTAACCAACCCGGAGACAAAACTTGAACGACGCAATCAACCACGACGGAGCCCGCTACGTCTTCCAAGTCAATGAAGACGAGGCCATGGCATTTCGGCGACTTTTGATCAACAATCAAAAGCGCTACATTCGCCGCAGCCTGACGATCGGCCTTCCCCTCCTTGGCTTTGCCGGCCTCATGATCCCGATTCTGATCGCGCAATATGCTGGGGCGTTATCAGTCTCCGCTGTTCTGGTCGCCGAATTGGCCTTCGCCGTCGGATATCTTGGATTGCTGATTTCCGCCAAATTGGCCGCGCATCGCCTGTATCGCGACCTGCTGATAACCATCAAGACCGCCGATATAAATTTCGACTGCACCTTTGATGACAAGGGTATCATCGTTAAAAAGGGAGCGCTGGAGACACGGGCGACATGGGACGCGATATCCATGGTTCAGGATGCAGGTCCGATCGCGGCCTTCTGGTACGATCTGACCCAAGGATTTGTTATTCCCGCGCGCGTTTTTAGCGACGCCGCGGCGCAAGCGAGCTTCGTCGCGTGGGCCGCCGCGCACGTGACAGCAGCGGCGGCTTCCAAAACGGCGAGGTGATTTGCCCGGCGACGACGTTGGAAATAGCTGTTTGATATTTAAATAGAGAAAGGCAGCAGCGAAAGCGCCCTCACTTCTGTCCGACCCACCAGCCCGCCGCCAGCAGCACCACGCCGGCCGCGCCCGCGACAATGCCATGCTTATAATGAATGCGTGCCACGCCGGCCTCATGTCCGGGAAAGAAAGCCGGCAATTGATCCGCGGGAAAAACGAAATAGAAACCGGCCATAATGAGAAGAACGATACCGAGCAGCGTGAGTATGATTTTCATGAGAGATTTCCCGCGGGTAAGAATCGGATCATTGATTAGACGCCTTGAGCTTGAACCAGATTCACGTCATTTTGTTAATGGAAAATCTGAAAAACCGCGCGATGAGAAAAACCATGGCTGAAATCATTAACAACAAAGCCCATCATCGTTTTGAACTCACCGTCGAAGGTCATCTTGCCGCCACCTATTACAAAATCGAAGGTGGCGTCATCACCTTCATCCATACCGAAGTTCCGCCGGAACTCGGCGGCAAAGGGGTCGGTTCGGCGCTGGTGAAAGACGCGCTGGATCAGGTGCGGGCCGACGGCCTGAAAGTGATTCCGCAATGCCCCTTCGTCAAAGCCTATATCGACAAGCATCCGGAATATGCCGACATGGTGGGGTGATTGATCCATAGTCGTTCCGGGCGAGGCGTCGAACCCGGAATCTGGAGATTATCGATCGAGATTCCGGGTTCACGCTAACGCGCGCCCCGCAATGACGTGACCAACTCACACAATCCGGATCGACAAATCAGGCAAGCCGGCGAGCTTGCCGAGCAGCACGTCGCCTTTCACCACCGGCCCGACATTTTCCGGCGTACCGGAATAGATGATGTCGCCGGCCTTGAGCTCAAAGGCTTCCGACAGTTTCACGATCTGCTCGGCGACGCTCCAGATCATCTTGTCAAGGTCGGAGGCCTGCCGCACATTGCCATTGACCGAAAGCGAGATCGCACCCTTCGTGAAATGCCCGGTCTTGCTTACAGGATGGATCGGTCCGATCACGGCGGCATGGTCGAAACTCTTGCCGATCTCCCACGGCTTCTTCTCCGCCGCCATGCCGTTCTGCAAATCGCGCCGCGTCATGTCGAGCCCGAGCGCGTAGCCATAGACATGATCGAGCGCCTTATCAGGCGCGATGTTGATGCCGCCGGATTTCAGCGCTGCGACCAGTTCAACCTCGTGATGATAATTCTTGGTGAGCGAGGGATAGGGATGATCCACGACCGCGCTAGGGGCGACATATTGGATCGCATCGGTCGGCTTCTGGAAAAAGAACGGCGGCTCGCGGGTCGGATCGGAGCCCCGCTCCAGCGCATGCGCCGCATAGTTGCGCCCGATGCAATAGATCCGGCGCACTGGAAACACGTCCTTCTCGCCGGCGATCGGAACGTTCACAGCGGGAATATCGAAGATCGGCCGCGGTCCGGTTTGCGCATCCGCGGTGCTCGATAGGGCCGCGCCGCCGGCGAGCGCCAACGCACCTGACGCCAAAACAGCCCTGCGATCGACGGTATTCATGCGTTGTCTCCATCTTGGGTGATTTCATGAGATAATGTTTTGTCTACCGCTTCACCCCTGATCCCGGCAAGCCGATACCGCCGGCGTCATGACAGAAGCGCAACCGGTTGCATCGCAAAACGTTAACGCGCGCATTTTTCACTCAAGCGTGAGGGACAAGAGCTGCAAATCGGCGTAGCATGGAAGTTCAGTTCGCGGCATGGCCAGTTGGTTTCCTTAGCTCTTCGCGTCTGGCCTGATCGTGATCGTTTAGCGGACGGCCTTCGCGCGTCCCTCTCGACGTCAGGACGGACCGCCCGCGTCAAGGGAGATAGCGACCATGGCCAATCCATACCCGGGCAATGCCCCGCCGCTCGCTCAACCGGCTCAAGATAACGCAGGTCCTGTCATTCGCCGGATCGGTTTGTCCGACCTGCACGACGCGCTGCGGCGCGGATGGGAAGATTTCAAGACGGTCCCGAGTCACGCCATCATCCTTTGCGTCATCTATCCGGTTCTCGGTCTTGCGCTGGCGCGCGCGGTGCTCGGCTATTCGGTGTTGCCGCTGCTGTTTCCGCTGGCCGCCGGCTTCGCGCTGCTCGGTCCGTTCGCGGCTCTCGGCCTTTACGAACTCAGCCGCCGCCGCGAGCTCGGCGAGGAACCTTCGGCCTGGGATGCCCTTGAAGTCTTCAGTTCGCCGTCGTTCGGCGCCATGTTGGGGCTCGGCACGCTGCTATTCGCGCTGTTCGTCACCTGGATCGCGACCGCTCAGGCGATCTATGTCGCGGCCTTCGGTTACGAGGCGGCCGCCGAAATCCCCCATTTCATCCGACGTGTGCTGAGTAGTCCGCAGGGCTGGTGGCTCATCACGGTCGGCTGTGGCGTCGGCTTCCTCTTTGCGCTCGTCGCATTGTGCATCAGTGTGGTTTCCTTCCCGCTGATGCTCGATCGTCATGCCGGCGCGGGTGACGCGATGGTGACCTCGCTGCGCGTCGTCGTGGCAAACCCAATGCCGATGGCGATGTGGGGGTTGATCGTGGCTGTCCTTCTGGTGGTGGGATCGATCCCGTTCTTCCTCGGCCTTGCAGTGGTGATCCCCCTGCTCGGCCACGCCACTTGGCATCTTTATCGCAAGGTGATCGCGCCCGATCCGTTCCAACGACCCATTCCGCCGCGGCCGCCCCGCCCGCGACGCTCGGCCGTGGATTTTCCCGCCAATTTGTTTCCCTGGCAGCGCAAGGACTGAGCGATAATCCCACCCTATGGCGGCCGGCGGCACCCCCGGCCGCCGGTGCGTGAAGCCTTGTTTTGGCCGCGGTTAGCCACCATATCGCTGATCTATAATTTCGATGAGGACACGGGTTGCGGCTTTCTCTGATTTTTAAATCCGCCTTTGCGGCAGGATTCATTCTAACATTCTCAATGACCTTGGCCGAGGCGGCACCATGCGGCACCGGCAGCTTTCAGGCTTGGCTCGATGATTTCAAGGCGGAGGCCACCGCCAAGGGTATCTCTCAGGCCACGCTTGCCGCCGGCTTGAACGGCATGACGCTCGACCAGGCGGTCCTTACACGGGATCGCTCGCAAAAGGTTTTCAGCCAAAGCTTTGAGGAATTTTCCGGACGCATGGTACCGCCACGGCTTTCGCGTGGCGCCAACATGCTCAAGCAGTATGGCTCGTTGCTGTCGCGGATCGAAGAAACCTACGGAGTGCCCGGCGAGGTCTTGGTGGCGATCTGGGGACTTGAGACCGATTTCGGCGTCAACACCGGTAAGTTTCCGACCATGCGCTCGCTCGCGACGCTCGCCTATGACTGCCGGCGCTCCGAACTATTCCGTGGCGAATTGCTGGATGCGCTTCGCATCATCGAGCGCGGCGACTTGAACCCCTCGGAAATGCGCGGCGCCTGGGCCGGCGAAATCGGCCAGACCCAATTCATGCCGTCGAACTACATCAAATACGCGGTCGATTTCGACGCCAATGGCCGCCGGGATCTCTTGCGCAGCGCGCCCGATGTGCTCGCCTCCACCGCCAACTTCCTGGTCGGCTATGGCTGGCAGCGCGGCAAGGACTGGCAGCCGGGCGGCCCGAATTTTCCTGTGCTCCAGCAATGGAACAAAAGCGAGGTCTATGCGCGGACCATCGCTTATTTCGCCAGTCAGCTTGCACATGCGCCCTGAGCTTTTCGGGACAAGAACGAGTCTACATTCGCCATCGATTCGCTATGCATAAATATGACAGTCAAATAAAGGCATTGAGGTGGCTTCTATCCTAAGATGTCCATATTTTTCCATTTTTTGTTCATAAACCTATCAAAATTAGCCTATTTTGTTTCAGAAATCCCGCGCTTAGCCCTCCACGGCCGCCGGATATTTAATCAATCCTTACCGAGCCATGCACATATCGATTAGCTGCAACGCAACATTCGATCTACTGCAATGCAATAAAGAGATCTATCTTTGCTTTCAGAGATTCACGCTCAGCTTCCCCACCGCTCAAGGGGTGCATCACCGTCGCAAGGAGATTTCCATGTTGCTCTCGCTCATTCGCATGATCCAGGCCTTCCGCGATTATCAGCGCAATGTCTCGGAATTGTCCCAGCTCAGCGATCGCGAATTGGCCGATATTGGCCTCGATCGTTCGGACATTCCACGCGTGGCGGCCGGCCACGCCGCCTAAGATCAAACCCCTCGTTTGAATGAAACGCCCGCCCGCCCGGCGGGCGTTTTCGTTCGTGAAGGTCTATCTTGCGCGCATTTCACTTCGCCGCGAAACGCTGCTAACTCATGTCCCATGACAGGCACTTCTTCCACTGAACCGGTCCATGTCATCGGCGGGGGCCTGGCGGGCTCGGAAGCCGCCTGGCAGATTGCGAATGCTGGCGTTCGCGTTCTCCTCCATGAGATGCGTCCTCACCGCGGCACGGAAGCCCATCGCACGGAGGGGCTTGCCGAACTCGTCTGTTCGAATTCCTTCCGCTCCGACGATGCCGCCAATAATGCGGTGGGCCTGCTTCATGCCGAAATGCGCCGCCTCAGCTCGCTGATCATGCGTGCCGCCGACGCCAACCAGGTTCCTGCCGGTGGCGCCTTGGCTGTCGACCGCGACGGATTTTCGGCCGCCGTCACCCAGGCATTGCACGATCACCCCTTAATTGAGGTGCAACGGAGCGAGATCGTCGATTTGCCGCCGGCCAGTTGGAGCAACATCATTGTCGCGACCGGCCCCCTCACCTCCGCGCCCCTGGCTGAAGCGATCCGCCGGCTCACTGGGGAAAATGCATTGGCGTTTTTCGATGCGATCGCCCCCATCGTGCACCGGGATTCCATCGACATGTCGCAGGCGTGGTTTCAATCGCGCTACGACAAAGTCGGCCCGGGCGGCACCGGCGCCGACTACATCAATTGCCCAATGACGAAGCCGCAATATGACGGCTTCGTCGAAGCGCTGTTGGCAGGCGAGAAGACCGACTTCAAAGAATGGGAAGCGAACACCCCCTATTTCGACGGTTGCTTGCCGATTGAGGTGATGGCCGCGCGCGGTCCCGAGACGCTGCGCCATGGCCCCATGAAGCCCGTCGGCTTGACCAATCCGCACAATCCGACGGTCAAAGCCCATGCGATCGTGCAACTGCGCCAGGACAATAAGCTCGGCACGCTCTACAACATGGTCGGCTTTCAGACCAAACTGAAATATGGCGCGCAGCAGCGCATCTTCCGCCAGATTCCGGGGTTGGAGAACGCGGAGTTCGCCCGGCTTGGCGGCTTGCATCGCAATACTTTCTTGAACTCACCCAAACTGCTGGATGGGCAATTGCGGTTGTGGGCGGCGCCATGCCTGCGCTTTGCCGGCCAGATGACGGGTTGCGAGGGCTATGTCGAATCCGCCAGCATCGGCTTGATCGCCGGCCTTTATGCCGCCGCGAATGCGCGCGGCCGGGAGTTGTCACCGCCGCCGCCAACGACGGCGCTCGGCTCTCTGCTCGGTCACATCACCGGCGGTCACCTCGAAACCATCGACAACGGTCCTCGGTCGTTTCAGCCGATGAATATCAATTTCGGATTGTTTCCGCCCCTTGCCGATCCGCCGACCAGGAATCCGGACGGAAAGCGCCTGCGCGGCAATGAAAAAACAATCGCCAAACGGCAGGCCATCAGCGCCCGTGCGCTTTCGGATATCGACCGCTGGATTACCGACCATTTACGCTTGGCCGCGGCGGCGTGAGCGTCTGATGAATTTTCAAGCCGAGAATGCCCGTGAATGCGACGCTCTCCAAAGCGTCCACAATGTCCTTAAACGCGACGTGGACCGCGATCCAAAGGGATCATGATCGGCCCGCGATAGCCGCTGCAAATCGCGATGCGTTTGCGTCAGCGGCAGGAAAACCGCTCTCGTTTCCGGCGGCACCGACGTCAGCAAGGAGAAAGCCGTATTCAAATGCGTTCGAGCTTGAGCGAGCATTTCATCAAGGGCCGCGCGAAGATTCGGCGTATCTTTGCCGGCAAATAATTCGTCGGCCTCGCTGCCATGCTTCGCCAAAATCTGAACCGGCACGAACAAGCGGCGTTGCGAGGCATCGCGCGCAAGCGACGACATAAGCTGCACAATCCCCTGCGCCAGCCCCGCATGGCGGGCCAGATGTTCGGCTTCACCCGACGCCGATCCGCCTACCTGCGAAGCCAGTGAAAACAAGGCCGATGAGGTGTCGTTGAGATAGCCTTCGAGCGCTGCCATCGTGGGCATCGGATCGTTGTAGAGATCGAATTGGTGTTCCTCGATCAGGCGCAACAGCCGCTCGACCGGCAATCGCCAGGTTTGGATGGCCAGCAGCAGTTCGGCCGCGACGGGATGACCCTCAACGCCACCGTGCCCCCGGCCTTCCAACATATCGGTCCACCATTGCAAGCGGACCTCTCCCGGAAGAGGTTGAGTGACCTGGGTATGGACCCGGCAAACCTCAACATTGAAGGCATAAAGCGCCAGAAGAGCGCGCCGTCGCGGGGTCGGTGCGAACAGCGTGGAAACATAGCGGGTAAAGTCGTGCGAACGAACGAGATCCACGCAAAATCCGGCTGCCTCCTTTTCGACCATCGAATTATTCATGGGACCGCAATCAGCGCGGCCGCTACGCGCCGCCGCTCGCCCACCATGATGTTGTAGGTGCGGATCGCCGGTCCTGTCTGCATGACGTCGAGCCCGATTTGAGCCGTCCGTAATGCGTCACGCAAGCTCCGCGGAGGAATCCAAATGTCGGCTCCGCTGCCAACGATCAAGGTATCGATTTCATCGGCGAACGCCAGAACACGCGCAAGCGAGTGCTCGTCGATCTCGGCGGGGTTTGTCACTGGCCAAGCCCAAACTCCCCGAGGCAAACACAGCAGCGAACCGCGATGCGACATGCCGGAGAAAGCAAAGCCGCCTTTGCCGTAAGCATCGATCGGTGCCGACCTCGGAAAATGTGGGGCGTCCGACGGCGTGGTTGTCTGTTTGGGCATGTCTTGTCCGAAAACCGGTTCCCACTTTTCGGGATCATGCCCGCGCATCACTTCTTTTGCGGCGTGTCCGGTGCATCGGCACGGTTGGTGCCGACGCCAAGATAGATCAGGATCGGGGCGGCAATGAAGATCGAGGTGTATGTGCCGACCAACACCACGCCGAACATCATCACCGCCGTGAAGCTGTGAATTGCGTTCCCGCCGAACAACAGCAGCGCGAGAAGGGCCAGCGTCACGGTAAAGTGCGTGATGATGGAACGCGATAAAGTCGAATTGATGGACTCGTTGAGGAGTGCGGGCATCGGCATTTTCTTGTAACGGCGCAGCATTTCGCGAATACGGTCATAGATGACAACCGTGTCGTTCAAGGAATAACCGAGGATGGTCAAAAGCGCGGCGATACTGGTGAGGTCGAAATCGACCTGCGAGATCGACATAAATCCGATCGTGAGCACGATATCGTGGACGTTGGCGATCATGGCGCCGAGCGCGAACTGCCACTCAAACCGGAACCAGAGATAGATCAGGATCGCCAGAATAGCGAGCATCAGGCCGAGCATGCCATAAGCGAGCAATTCCCCGGAGACCCGCGGCCCCACAACTTCGACACGCCGGTAATCGACAGCTTCCCCCAGCGCGCCACGAACCTTCCGGACCGCTTCCTGCTGAGCCGCATCGCCACCGGGCTGTTCGGCCACCCGGATCAGAACGTCGGCGGGCCCGCCGAATTGCTGCAACTGGATGTCGCCAAGACCAAGACCGCTCAAGGTGGCGCGCATCGATGCAATATCGGCGTTGCCCGATTTGGCCTGCACTTCCAAAAGCGTGCCACCTTTGAAGTCGATGCCGAAATTCAAGCCATTGGTGAAAAACAACGTAATCGCGACGATCGACAACAGGGCCGAAATCGGAAAACTGATGCGGCGAAAGCGCGTGAAGTCGAAATGGGTGTTATCGGGCACAATCCGCAGCGACGGCAGAAGGCCGAATACGCTGACCACGGTCAGCACGGCAATCAGGACGCCCAGGGCGATAAGAACGAAATGAGTCAAAGCCGCATTCCCTTTAGATCGGCACATTCTGCGGCCGCCGCCACCTGACCCAGGCGGAGACGATGAGACGCGTCAGTTCGAAAGCGGTAAAGACCGTGGTGATGATGCCGATACCGAGCGTGACGGCAAAACCGCGCACCGGCCCGGTACCGATATAAAACAGGACGGCGGCGGCAATGAAGGTCGTGATGTTGGAATCGAGAATGGTTGCCAACGCCCGCTTGAAGCCAGCATCGATCGCCGAAATCGCGTTGCGACCTCCGCGTAATTCTTCACGAATGCGTTCATAAATCAGCACGTTGGAGTCGACTGCGATGCCGACCGTCAGCACGATGCCAGCGATTCCCGGTAACGTCAGCGTCGCATTGAGAAGCGACAAGACGCCGAAGATCATGGCGACGTTGATGGCGACCGCGATATTGGCGAACACGCCAAAGAGACGATACGTCACCAGCATGAACACGATGACCATGATCGAGCCGACATAGGCGGCGAGTTCGCCCTTTTCGATCGAATCCTGGCCAAGACCTGGGCCGACCGTGCGCTCCTCGATGATCGTGAGCGGAGCAGGCAGTGCGCCGGCGCGCAACAGGATGGCGAGATCGTTGGCCTGTTGAACGGTGAAATTGCCCGAAATTTGCCCCTGCCCGCCTGGGATCCGCTCTTGAATCACTGGCGCCGAAATCACCTTGCCGTCAAGCACAATGGCGAACGGCTCCTTCACGTGTTCATCGGTGGCCTGCGCGAATTTCCGCGAGCCCGATGTATTGAACTTGAACGACACGATCGGCTGGCCGTTGCGCTGATCGAATCCAGGCTGCGCGTCAATGAGCTCCCCACCGGAGACCAACACCTGCTTCTTGATGACATAAGGCTGTGGATTCGACGGATCGGCGCTCGGAAGCAATTCCGAATCGGGCGGCACGCCACTCCGTTGGGCCTGATCCGGCGACACCGTCAGATCAACCATACGGAATTCCATCTTGGCGGTCTTGCCCAGGATATCCTTGAGGTGCGACGGGTCCTGCAAGCCCGGCACCTGCACAAGAATGCGGTCCGCGCCCTGGCGCTGGATCAGCGGCTCCACGGTGCCGAGTTCATTGACGCGCTTCTCGACGATCTGGATCGATTGCTCGACCGCCTGCCGCACCCGGTCGGTGATTGCCGCCGGAGGGATGGTCAAGCGGATCGTTCCGCTTCCCGTGTCCGCCACTTCAAGGCTGCGCTGGCCATTCGAACCGAGCAGGCCGCCGAGCGGCTGCGACAGTTCGCGCAACTTGCTCAAAGCGGCCGCATGATCGGTATCCTTGGTGATGCGTACCTCGACGGCGTCGTTACGCACATTAAGACCGGTATAAACGATCCTGGCTTCGCGCAGCACCTTACGTGCGTCGTCGCGAATCTGATCGAGCTTTTCTTTTTTGACGTAGTTGGAATCGACCTCCAGCAACAGGTACGAACCGCCCTGAAGATCGAGACCCAACACAAGGTGGCGCTGAGCCCAGGTCGGCCAGGTCTTGACGGTCGCTTCCGGGAAAAAATTCGGAACCGCGCAGAGGCACACGACGAACGCCGTCAGGATGATCGCGAGCGCTTTCCACCGCGTGAAATACAGCATCGACTTGGCCTGTGTCAGATATCGAAAAGGAACGCGATTTTCGCGTCAGCTCGCCGCGCTATCTTCCTTAACTGAATCGGCCTTTTCTTTGGCCGGCTCGCCCTTGGCGCGCACGCCGGAGATCATTTGCCGCATCTGCCGCACGCGGACGCCGTCGGAGATTTCGAATTCGATCTGATCGTCATCGACGACTTTCGTGACCTTGCCGACCAACCCGCCCGACGTGACGACCGTGTCGCCACGGCGGATGTTCTTCACCAACTCCGCGTGATCCTTCACCTTCTTCTGCTGCGGGCGCAAAATCAGGAAATACATGATCACAAAGATCAGCGCGAAGGGCAGAAGCGACATCAACATGCCGTTGGCATCACCGCCGCCCGCGGCCTGGGCAAACGCAGGGGTAATCAGCATTCGGACAATCCTTGTGAAACGGGAATGAACCGGTCACGCCTTCGCGCCGGTCCGGATAATTCGCGCGGGACTATAGCGGCCGCGGTCCTAATTGCAACGCCGCCCAAACCTTCATTTGGACCGCTTGCAGGCCCGTGCAAGGCCCGTTAAGGGTTCGCGGTCAGGAACGCCAAAATGTCGAAAAAACCGTCAAAAAAAGCCCCACGCCTCGCGGCAAAGCCGGTGCGGAAAGAAAGGCCGCGTGTGGTGACAAAAAACCGTCCCACATCGTCCCCCCAACCTGAGACGGCCGAGCGGATTGCGCGGGCGCTCGAAGCCATCGCCACCCACCTCACTATGGCCGCGCCGGCGTCCGACAGCGGTGCGACTCTGCACCGCGCCGACGCCTTCATCTGGCACCCGAACGGGCGGCTCGCGCCTGTTTCCCAAGTCGCCCGCGTCGATATCGGACTGCTCAAGGGCATCGACCGGATGCGTGACATCCTGATCGAGAATACCGAGCGCTTCGCCCGGGGATTGCCGGCCAACAACGCGCTGTTGTGGGGCGCGCGCGGCATGGGCAAATCGTCCCTGGTCAAAGCGGCGCATGCCAGCATCAATTTCAACCGCAAGCCCGCCGAGCGGCTGAAGCTGATCGAAATTCACCGCGAGGATATCGAGAGCCTTCCCGCCCTCATGGATATTCTGCGCAATTCACCATTCCATTTCATCGTCTTTTGTGACGACCTCTCCTTCGATGGCAACGACGCCTCCTACAAATCATTGAAAGCGGTGCTCGAAGGTGGAATCGAGGGCCGCCCGGATAACGTGATCCTTTACGCGACCTCTAACCGCCGGCATCTTCTCTCGCGCGAGATGATCGAAAACGAACGCTCCACCGCGATCAATCCGGGCGAAGCGGTGGAAGAAAAGGTTTCACTCTCGGATCGGTTCGGCTTGTGGCTTGGCTTCCACCGATGCAGCCAGGACGAATATCTGGCGATGGTGAGCGGCTATTGTAGCCATTTCGGCATCAAGCTCCCCAGTGAAGAGCTTGAACGCGAGGCGCTCGAATGGTCCACCACGCGCGGCTCGCGCTCAGGCCGTGTAGCCTGGCAATTCACGCAAGAGCTCGCGGGACGGCTCGGCGTGCGAATCAAGCCCCATTGAGGAACTGCAAGGGATCAACGGGCGCCGAATTTTTCCGGATTTCGAAATGAAGCTGGGGCGAGCCCACCTCGCCTGATTGTCCGGATTTGGCGATAACCTGGCCTCGTTTAATGGTGTCGCCACGCTTCACCAGAAGCTCGCTGGCATGGGCATAGGCCGTCACATAACCGTTCGGATGACGGATAAGAACCAGATTGCCATATCCCTTGAGTTCATTGCCGGAATAAGCGACCACGCCATCTTCCGCGGCCTTGACCGGGGTGCCTTCCGGCACCGCCAGATTAATACCATCATTGGCCTTGCCATTGGTCTTGGCGCCGTAACTCGTGATGACCTTGCCGCGAACCGGCCAACGGAAGGTCGGCAAGGCGCCAGTGGCTTCCGCCGCCTTAACCGAGGTCTCCGCCCCTGGGCCGTCTTCAACATTTGTCGTTTGCGCCAGCCGTGCCTTTTGCGACGAATCGGCAGATCCCGCCGCCACTTTAGTAGCGGACCCCCACGATGTTGGCGCCGCCTGAGCGGACAACCCAGCGGACGCTGCCGATTTCAAGGGCACTGTGAGCTTCATGCCGAGGGCAAGTTTGGCGGTCGGTTCGATACCGTTGGCTTTGGCAAGTTCGGCCACGGACATGTGGTTACGCCGCGCAATACCGGCGAGCGTTTCGCCGCGATTGACGACATGGATCACCGGCACCGAAGTGACGGCAACGGGTTTGGTCGCGGGTGCCGTCATCGCCGGAACCGCCATCGCGGCACTGGAACGGGGAATGATCAGTTGTTGGCCCGGGGACAGGACACGTGGGCCCTTATACCCATTGGCCTGTAAGATTGCCGCCGGCGTCACATTGTAACGGCGCGCCAGGATTTCGAGCGAATCGCTGGTACCGACAATGATGGTGGTGCCTTGGGTCGGACCATGCGCGGCGGCAACCGAATTCGGGACACTGCCGGTCGCTTCGATGGGGTGGGACGGCGGGGTATAGGAAGCCAGTCCACGGCCGCCTCCGGAAACCCCACGGCTCGCCGCTGGATAAGATTGCGGCGAAGAAATCACTGGCGGATTATTTTGCGATTGCGGCCGCGCATATTGCGGCAGTTCGCGGCGCTCCACCGGCGGGGTCGAGACAGCAGCGGTGGTGTCGGGCTGGGAAGCGAAGGGATTTTGCGAAAGGCGGGACGTCATGTCGGCGCTACAGCCGGCAAAGCCAATCGACATGAGCGTCAGCACCGCAACAGACGGCACGCGACGCGAGCAAAGCAACTCAAATACCCCAGACATGGTTACTCACTCGAACACAACAAAACGCTGTTTTGAGTAAACACGTACCGAGTAAACAACCGCTTAAAGTTGGATTAAGACGTTGGCGGGGAAAGCCGATCCGGGTTTTTACAGCTCGCCCGCAATACCAGGCAGTGCCGGCACGAACCGCACCGTCACGAGCTCCCTGCGCTCGAAACCGTCACCTGTTCTTGCAAGACGGATAAGCGTTTGGGTGCCGTGATGGGGGCCGACCGGGGCGATCAACACGCCGTCGGGCGTGAGCCTTTGGACGAGCGCATCGGGAATCTGCGCCAACGCGGCGGTGGCGATAATGCGATCGAAATCACCCACTTCCGGCGGTAGGTTAAAGCCGTCTCCCAGCATCACTTCGACATTATCGCAGCCTAGTTTTGCAAGCCTCGCTCGGGCTTGCTCCGCCAAAGTCCGGTACCGCTCGACGCTTAAGACATGACCGCAGAGATGCGACAGGATGGCGGCCTGATATCCGGAACCGGTGCCGATTTCGAGGACCCGGTGGCGCTTGTGCAAATTCAGTTGTTCGGTCATGTAGGCCACCACAAAGGGCTGGCTGATGGTTTGCCCGCATGCGATTCCCAGCGCCGTATCGTGATAAGCGTCCGCGCGGTCGTCTGGCTCGACAAACATTTCGCGGGGAACATCCTCCATGGCGCGCAGCACCGTCTGGTCGCTAATCCCGCGCCGCCGCAAATTGAGCTGGAACATCATTTTTTGGGGCGGATTTGGGCTATCGGGCATGAAGGTCCACGCGCGGGCTCAAGAGGGATACAGGCGATGTGGCATCTGATGCCACAAACGTCCAGATTTTAGGAAACATAGAGCATTTTCGAGCGAAAGCCTGCCCCGGACATTCGGGAGTGGGGTTTGCGTGACGAAAATCGCTCAAATGGCAAGGCGCGGGTGCAATTTGGATAAATCGTCACCACGCTTTAACTCTTTGGTTGAGCATGATCTTTTCGAAAAAACCGCTTCACACTTTACGCTAACGTGGCCCTTTGGGTCCGGATCATGCGTCAGCATTTAAATCTTTTTCTCATCCCTCACAGTGATGATCCTTCCCCCACCCCTTCAAGCGGGACGGGACCCGTTTGCGCCCATCAGAAGCTCCGCCGCAAAACCCTTTGATGTTCCGCCACAGGTCGAGATTGCGCCTCATGCCAATATTTGCGATCCTCCACGAAGGGTGGACAAGGTTTTTTGAATGATTGCGACGCGATCAGGCGGTTCGGTGTTCCTCGTCGAGGACGAGGTCATGATCAGAATGATGGTCGCCGACATGCTTAGGGAGCTTGGCTACGACATTGCCGCGGAATCCGGCGACATCACCGAGGCCATCACGCTTGCGCAATCGGCCGAATTTGATTTTGCCATTCTCGACGTCAATGTGAACGGTAAGGTAATTTCTCCGGTTGCCGATCTCATCACGGCACGCAACCGCCCCTTCATCTTTGCGACCGGCTATGGGTCATCGGGGCTGCCCGCAGAATACCGCGACCGGCCGGCGCTGCAAAAGCCTTTCCAGATCGAAACGCTGGCGCGCGTCATTGAACACACGCTCAACCACACGGCGGCTTAACGGCACGGCGCCTGATCCCCGGTTTTTAGCTTTATTTCAGCGTGGACTTCAGCGCTTGTGAAAATACGTCATCGGTGCGGTCGAGCCGCAGCGGCGTGACCGATACGTAACGCGAGGCGAGCGCCCAAAGATCGGTCCCCTCGGCGGGGACATCGACCTTCGCGAGTCGCTCGAACCCGATC
>Ga0070735_10002789_pt1 | contig 15578 bp, 12 predicted proteins | sample Coa_R1_FD_66443 | JGI IMG/M metagenome (GOLD analysis project Ga0070735, IMG submission 66443) | Surface soil microbial communities from Centralia Pennsylvania, which are recovering from an underground coalmine fire - Coalmine... | ecosystem: Environmental > Terrestrial > Soil > Unclassified ... | reverse complement strand
GTGAGCGGCCGTCCTGACGCGGAGAGGAAAACGGGCGCCTGCGGATCGCAGGCGCGCTGTCCGAGGAGCGCCTTGAGCGCCTCGGCGGTCTCCTGCCAGAGAGGACACTGCCGCCACTTATTACCCTTCCCGTGCAGCCGCACGTAGGCCGGCTGCTCGAGCGTCAGGTGCTCGACGCGCACGTCCACGGCCTCCTGCACGCGAGCGCCGGTGTTGTAGAGGAACAGCAGCAGCACCCGATCCCGAAGGGCGAACCGGCCAAGCTCGGGCAGACGCTCGAAGAGCGACTGGACCTGATCGCGCGCGATGAACCGAGTCTCCGGGAGCACGGTGCGCTTGGTGGGGATGGCCGCGACTTGCTGGCACAGCTTCAGTGTCTCGGGACTGCGCCGGCTCAGGTACTCCACGAACGTGCGCAGCGCCGCGAGTCGCTGGTTGCGCGTGGCGATGCTGTTGTGCCGATCCCGCTCGATGTGCCGGAGGAACGCTAGCACGCGCTCGAGCGTGAGGTCCTCGAGTGTGAGGCGACTGATCGGCCGCCGCGCCTCCTTCGCGACGAACGGCAGGAAGAGCCTCATCGTATCGCGGTAGCTGCGCACCGAGCTCTGGCGCAGGCCCTTCTGCTGGGTGAGGTAGTCCAGGAAGAAGTCGTGCACGAGGGCACCGAGGGTGGGATCACTCATGGCCGCACCTCCCGCGATGTCGGCCTGGCAAAGGCCTCGAAGCGCTGGTTGGCGCTCTGCAGGATCTCGCCCGTGATCGTGAGGTACACCGACGTGCTGTGCAGTCCCACGTGCCCGAGGAAGGTCGAGAGATGGTTGAGCCGCGCGTTCGGATCGAGGCCTTCGCGGTACCAGCGCAGGAGCGTGCGCACGGCAAAACTGTGCCGAAGTCCGTGGACGCACGGATGCCGCGTGCCTGCGGGCGCCTTCAGGCGCAGCCGCGGCACCAGGTGATCGCGGAAGGCGTTACGGATCGAGTTGGTGACAATCGGAGTGCGGCCGTTCCAGGTGAAGAACGGGGTATCAGGGATCGCGACACCGAGCCGCTGCTCGCGAAGCGCTGCGTACGCGCGCAGCCGAGCGGCAAGACGCGGCCCGAACGGAACGAGGCGGCTCTTGCCGAACTTGCTGTTGCGCACCAGGAGCACCTCGCGCTGCAAGTCGACATCACCGCACTGCAGCCGCGAGACCTCCCCGACCCGCAGCCCCAACCCCGCCAGGATCGCGAAGATCGTGGCGTAGGCGGCGCCGCGCTGCGGGGCGCGCGGCACATCGGGAAGCTCGGCGGCGTACTCGAGGATCCGGCGGATCGTCGCCTTGTCGTAGAGGAACGGCAGTCGCCGGGCGGCCTGTGGCCGCGGCGGAACGCGCAAGGGCGAGGCTGCGAGCTCCTGCTGATCGACCATCCAGTCGAGGAGCCGGCGGACGACGCCGAGCAGGCCGTTGTAGCTCCTCGCCGAGCGCGGCCGAGAGGCGAGGAAGCCCTCGAGCAGCTCGTTGCTCACCTCCTCGATACGGCGGACGCCCCGATCGGCGAGGAACCGATCGAAGACCCGCAGCGATCGCTCCTCGGTGTTGAACCGACAGCCCATCGAGCGCTTGAGTGCGAGATAGCGGTTGATGGGATCGGCGAGCACGCTCTCGAATCTCTGCCAGACGGGGCGGCTCATAGCACGTCCTCCGCATCGCCGAGAGTGAGTGCCCGCAGCTTATGGATGGCGACCTTGGCATAGACCTGGGTAGCGCCATCAGAGCGGTGGCCGACGTAGTCGCCGATCTGCTTGAACGGCACGTCGGCCTCGACCAGGCGTTGCACACAGCTGTGCCGGAAGGTGTGCGAACCCGGCCGGCGGACCTGGATGCCGGCGCGTCGCAGGTACTCGCTGGCTCTGCCGGAGATCGCCCAGTGCCCCACGCCGTGGAACGGCGCCTTCAGGCTCACGAACACGTGCCGGTCCGCGCACTGGGGACGGGCGTTGCGCAGATAGTCGATGATCGCCTCGCCGACCGTCGCCGAGAGGGGATAAGTCGTCGAGTTACCGGCCTTGCGACCGAGCACGTGGAACCTCGATCGAGGCCAGTCGATCGCGGAGAGCTCAAGCGCTGCGATCTCCTGGGAGCGCAAGCCGTAGGTCGCAAGCAGCATCAGGACTGCGTAGTCACGCTTGCCGCAAGCCGAGCGGCGATCCACGCTCGCGAGGACGCGCTCGATCTCGCTCCAAGGGATCGCTCGGGGTATCGCCGCGTGCTTGTAAGTGCGCCCACGCGGGACCGCGCGGCTCAAGTCCGAGGCGAGAATCCCTTGCCGTCGGAGATACCGTAGCAGTACGCGAAGCGCGCCGGCGCGGCCCTGCCGCCCGAGCGGTGAGATCCGTGCGGTGCTCTTGAGCAGAAACCGACCCACGATGGCCGGCGTGAGTGTGGATAGATCAGTGATCGCCGCCGACTGCAGGAACCGCTCAAAAACCCGCATGTGGTGCTCGTAACCGACGAGCGTATCGGGTCGCAGGCCACGTTCATCGCGCAGATGCTCGAGAAACCCCGGCGCGAGATCCCTCAGCGGCCAAGGTTGACGGCGCTCAGTGCCCACGAAGCCCGGGATCGCAAGACGCAGTAGTTGCTCGAGGGCCGCTCTCGGTCCTGCACGAAGCGACCGATCATAAGAGGCGGTGTGTGGTCGGCGTCCGCGAGTGCGCCGCCACTCCTCGATGAAGGGGTCGATCTGTGCGGGCAGCGCCTCGAGCGAGCGAACGCTCCGGGAGGTCAGGAATCGGTCGAAAAGGACCAGTGTCTGCAGCCTGAATAGCGCCGAGGCGCGCGCGACTTGCTGATCCGCCATCCACTCGGCGTACCGACTGATCGCAGGACCGAGCCATAGTGATCGGATCCGATCGAGCGTCGCCGGCCGAGAGTAGTAATGCTCCAGCATGACAATCACTCCTCTGTGGTGGGAAAGGAGTGAGCAGCATCTGCCAAGTCACCGTTATGTGGCCTGACGCCGGGAAACTGTTCGGATGATCAGCACACTGGGCAGCAAGGGCACAGAATGATCACGGGTGCATAACGCCCATTACGTGGCCGGCCACAAAATGCGCGAGGATGACCGCCGCAGCGTTGTGACGCAGCGCGCATCGGACGACCTCTCGCGGATGTACCCCGGAGCGATCGATTGTGCCGACGAACAGGATCTCGGTGGCGATGACCCGATGACGTGTATCAAGCGCCACCAGCGCGAAGAACTCTCGTTCCTGCGACGCCAGCAGTGTGATCAGGTACTCGCGCACAGCCTGCGGTGCGGTGAGCGAAGCACCAACCTGACCCATGAGCCTCAGCAGAATCGCGCGCGCCTGGGAGAGTACGCGCGCATCTTCCTCGCTTACGCGGGAGCTGAGCTTGAGGAGGTCGGTGCCGACCTCGCGCGGTGCCACAAGGCGGCGACGCCCTCGCCGAACGCTCTTGTCTGGAGTGGAATCGGAGTCGGAGTAGCGAGTGGGATCGGTCATGACGGCGGCTCCTTGGAGGCCTCGGGCGGGATTGCCCGAGTCCGCCGCCGCAGGCCGCAGCGGAGGCGTCAAGGGTTTGCCGGCAGGCGGCGCGCTTCCTGCGCGCCCCCTTGACGCCGAGAACGGCCTGCTAGGATCAAGGACGCGGCAAGCCCGCCCCTGTCCTCTTCCGCTGTGCTTCCTCTATCCTCTCCTGCTACATCCCCCTCTCTTCCCTTTCTTCCCTCTCGTTCCTCCCTCCCTCTGCCGCTTGAATGAGCTCGCTCCCTTTACCGTACCCTCGACAGATTCTCGAGCGCATCGCCAGCCACCTGATCATTTTGTGCATGGAGGAGCGGCGCCCATGGCGAGTCGGAGACGAAGACGTGCTGAGGGGCACGCTCCTACGTGCGAACGACGAGAGCTCCTCACCAAGCGCGTCGAGATGCTGCGCATCGAAGCGCACGTGCGGCGTCGCGTGATCGTTCCCGATCTGGCTACGCGACTTCCTCGTGGCGATCACCATCCTCACCACGAGCAGCATGAAGATCCGAAAGGCTGGATCGGCTACCCGTTCAATCCCCACGCGTTCGACGTCGGCAACGGTATTAGTGCCGGTGTTCCCAACCGCTCAAGGACGCGCAGAAGTGCGTCAGTCCTATCGCTGGATCTCCTGTTCGGGGGTGCGGTTGGCAATCGGCACCCGCTCACGCATGCGGACAGGCTGCAGAGCTTCACCACGCTCAATGTTATCGGCGAGAACGCTGCGGACCTGAGCTACGAAGAGCTTCTGATCCTCCGGATCCCGAAGCGCGCGCGCCGCAATCTCGGCCGCTCGGATGCTGAGATAGGTGCCGGCGAGCTGCGGGCGCTCTCGTACGGCTGTGCGCGGGTCGATACTCGCATCACGCACTACCTCAGCGGCGCGCGCGCGCTCTTCGAAGAACTCGCGCTTCTCGATCACCCAGCGATTGCGGTAGACCGCCGTCTCCCTCGGCTGAAGCTCGCCCTGGACGCCGCGCTCGAGGCGCTTGACCGTCACCGCGTCCCTTCCCGTCTGCTGGAGAATCACCTCATCCCCCACCTGCGGCTGGGTGAGAGACTTTGACAAGGCCCGCTCGATGTCCTTGCCCCAGATCTCCCTCGAACCTTCGGGAGTTCGCAGCCTCACAAAGTAGGAAGGCTCCTCGTTGGGATCATGGCGATAGTTGTCTCGGCCGTGCTCGAGGAGCCTGCCCGCGATGCGCTCATGCACCCTCTGACCGGCAACCGGAGCCGCAAGGGCGTCCGAAGGACCCGGCGGCGCGGTCGCCGGCGCATCCGCGGCAACCGCGTCGGGAGCGGCCGGCCGCTGAAGCTCCCGACCGAGGGCGCGAATCAGCTGCTGCTGCTCGACTTCACTGGGTTTGTAACCTCGAACCGAGAGACCTGCCATCCGCGCTTGCCGCCAGGCTTCCTGGCGAAAGCGCTCGGTGCCGCTCACCGTGATCTCGGTCCAACCGCGCGAGTGCGCGATCTGGACAAGACTATGCACGACCTGCGTGTTCTCGCTCGAGGTAGTCAGCCTTCGGCCCCGGTCCTTAAACGCTTCCTTGCCGTCGGCAAAATAGAAGCGGTGTCCATCCTGTACGAACCGATCGCGGACCGATTCAGGGACGGTCCAAGGGTCCGAGTCGCTCGAATTCCGATCCGAGCCGCTGGAGGGCAGCACGGTTGCCGCGCCTGCCTCGGGGTCGGCTCGAGTGTCGCCCGGCGTCTTTGGCGCTTTCCTGGCACGCCGGTGCGCCTCGATCGCATTGACTTCCGGTTCGCGCTGCGCGCGCTCGGGCAGCTCGCTATTCGCAGCGCGCGCCGCCTTCCGAGAGGACCTGATGCGATCCTTTTCGTTCACTTTGTCTCCCGGAGGCAATTGGGCCTCGCCCAGGGACCGTTCCGTCTCCCCTTTTGCTGCCATCTCAACCCTCCCGCAATTGCCCGAGCAAGCGCGCAAGCTTAAGAGCCGAGGCGCTCATCTGCTCACCCGAAAGGCGGCCGTCGTGAGCAGGAAAGACCCCCTTGCTCAATTCCGCCGCGTAATCTGCAGCCTCGAGTGTTTGAAAACGCTCGAAATCTGCAACGGTATGGTCACGGATCACGTTGTCCTCCTTTACGGGGGGAGGAGGAATCTTCGTGGCAGCCCCGGCGGCCGCTGTCGAGTTACCCGCAGTCGCCGGCTCCGAAGGCTCCTCTCCTCGGTCAATCGTGGGACGGGGCCACAGTGGGAGTGGGTGCCCAGCAGGCACAGCGGAAGCAGGCGGCGGCAGGAGACGTCGTCGAAACCGCGGGTCTGAGAAGTAGCGGATCTTCCGACAACGAATCGGGCGGAGCCCCTCGTAGAACACGATTGCCTCCTCGGTGCCGAGCTCCTTCACTTCCTGAGGCAGGAGCAGCGCGCGGCGCTGCTCGCTGATGCTCAAGCTCCGGGACCTCCGCCCCCGGCCCTCGAGCGAGAGAGCGGGCGCCTTCGACACGGTCTGTGCTTTGACGGTCGTAAAGCCGAGCTCGTCCGAGATTTCCCGCGCATCCGGGTAATCCTTCGGCGCAAACACAATGCGAGCAGCGAGGCTTTTCAGCATCACCTCCGAGTTATGCATGCCATAAACCTCGCGGAGCTGCGCGGGTGTCTGGATGACGAGCACGACGCGCACGTTGTATCCGGGTAGATAGCTAATTGCCTCCGCGATGATCGGAATCCGGCCCAGGGATGTGAACTCGTCGAGAAGCATCATCACTTGGTAGCGGAGTGCCGGATTTCTCTCGGGTAGCTCACGCGTCTGTAGGCCGATGGCTTGCTGGAAGAAGAGATTCAGCACCGGCCGCAGGCGGTGCAGATCATCGGGGTTCACACCGACGTAGATCGACATGGAGCGCTTGCGAAGCTCTCGCAGGTCAAAATCGCTCTCGGCCGTTGCCGCATCGAGAATTGGGTTGAGCCACAGATCAAGACGACTGGTGAAAGTCTTGCGGATTGAGCTCGCAGTCACGGGCGCAAGATCTATGACGTCATAGAGTGCACGTGTGCACGCAGAGCTCAGTGGGCGGCTTCCCGTATTGCGACCCTGAATCAGGCGCTTCCAATGCTGCCCGAAGCCCTCGTCGTCATTCGCCATGCCCTGCCGCAACACCTCGCCAATCGTCGCGGGAAGCGAGGGCGTTTCAAAGAGATAGAGAGCGATCCCGAGGAACAGCGAGCGGGCTGATGCAGTCCAGAAGGGATCCACGTTCGGCGGGTCCGGATAGAGCATCTCGGCGATCCGCTGCAGGTCATTCAATCGGCGCTCCGGGTCGAGCGAGACATAAGAGAAGGGATTCCAGCGTGCCGTCTGGCGGTCTTCAGCGAATGGATCAAAGAGATAGCAGGCCTGGCCGCAAGCGGCCCGGTACCCCGCGGTGATCGTCCAGTTCTCCCGCTTGATGTCGACGCACACGAGCGAGCCCGGCCAGTTGAGTGCGTTCGGCACGACGACACCGGTCCCCTTGCCTGCCCGCGGTGGGGCTGCCAACGCGACGCCTTGCTGTCCGGCGAGCATGAGGCATCGCCTGCCCCGGCGCCCGAGGATGATGCCGTCCGCTCCCAGAAGTCCGGCGCGCGCAATCTCTGCGCGACTCGCAAAGCGAGCATCACCGTGCAGCGCGCGCCTCCGCGGCCACGCCCATGCGGTCGCGCTCAGCACCACAATACCGAGCGCGAGGACCGAAGATCCCCAGAGGCGATGCCGGATGTCGTCGCGCTGTCCGTAATAATAGGCGTAGCGGGGAATCGTGAGAGGGCCAGCACGCTGCGGGTCAGCATGCACGGACCAAAGAAAGAAGAAGCCCGCGAGGTACGCGGTCAGCAGCATCGCTGCAATGCCGGCAAGGGCAACCTTGCCAACCCCAAGGACCCCTCGCCTAATTGCCGTCGAGACCACGACGCCGACGCTCCGGTTGATACCAGACCTCCTTGATGAAGCGCTCATGGCGCTCGACACCGAATTGGATGACGACATCGACAAGGAGGTAGAGGAGGCTCTTGATGTCGCTGCGGGCAAGATCCCGTCCGCCCGCGCTCTGCTTGACGAGAAGCACGAGCTGCTCAAAGGCGAGCTCGCAGGTTCCGGCGTGGATACTGGTGATCGAGCCTGGGTGCCCAGAGTTGACGTTTCTCAGGTAATCGAACGCTTCCTCGGCCCGCAGCTCCGCCAACAGAATCCGGTCCGGCTTCATTCTGAGGCAGGACTCCAAGAGCTGCTTCGGCGTCACCCGCGCGAGCCCCTGGTCATCCTTGGAGTAAAAGAGCCGCACGTGATTTGGGTGGGCGTCGAGCACCAGCTCCTGTGCGTCCTCGATCGTGATCAGGCGCTCCGAGTTGGGTATGGCCCGGATCAACGCCTTCGTCCAGGTGGTCTTGCCGGATCCTGTGGGCCCTGACACGAGGATGTTCTTGCGGCTGCGCACCGCGAGTCGCATGAATGCCTCGTAGGACTTGGCTTCTAGCAGCCGCAGCAGCTCCTGCTCGGTCTCATCCAGCGAGGATGTCGAGCGACGTGTGGAGCGAAAAATCCCGCGCTGCGCGAGCTCCTCGATGGACCAGACCTCACTCGAAGGCCTGCGGAGCGTGATCGCTACAGCTCCGGCCGACGTCGCCGGCGGCAGGACAATCTGTGCACGCTCGCCGGTCGGAAGTGAAGCGGAAAGGAGCGGAGTCATCTCATCAACCCGCTGGCGGGTCGAGTTTGCAATGAGCTTCGCGAGCCGTCGGCACCACTCGAAGTCGGCAAACGGCAATACCCGTCGCTCCCAGCCACTTCGGGTCTCAACGAACGCCTCGTGCGGTCGATTGATGCAGAGCTCCGTCACGTTCGGGTCTTGCAGGATTGGACGCAGTGCCCGCAAGTTGAGCTCAAGCGCAGAGCCCGAAGGAATCTCAGAGGCAGCGTCGCTCATCACGGCCCACCGGTCGGCTTTGGGCTCGTATTGGCGACACGCAGCGCATAGACCGACCGAAAATCGACATCGCGCGCCACAAACACCTGGATGCGATCGCCCTGGGACTTCGTGATAGTCGGCGGAATGCTCACCGTGCCCCGGAGTACCTCGGTCATGACATCCGTGGATGTCGACGGACTCACAACCACGGAACCGCCCTGGTTTTGAGAGTTAACGGCTCCCTGCACCGCTCCGTTGATAACCGTCATGAGAATCGCTGCACCAAACCGATCCCAGAAGTGCCGGTTGACTTCGCCAGCGAGGCCAGAGCGGCCGAGCTCATCGGTTCCGGGCGAACTCAGCGGCACCACCACGCCCGTCGGCGTGCGTGCCTCACTCCACAATACAAACAGCCGTGCGGCTCCCTGCTGCACCTGTCCGTGGGTCTCCCCGACGAGCTTTGTGCCGCGCTCGAGTAACACGACGCTGCCGTCTGCACTGAAGGTGTCGGTCGCAGTCACGCGGGTTGTCATTCCGGGGAGCGTGGAGTCGATCGCCGTCTCCAGCGTGCAGTCGATGAAAGCGCCTTTCGCCAAGAGGAACCGCCGGGTCGGCAGAACTGAGGCCGCCACAGCCGTCGTCACGGTGGGACGAAGAAGCGCACTCATGGTCGAGTCGCCGCCATCCGGCGCACCTTGAGGACGAGGCGCCGGTAGGAGTGAGGGCTCCGCGCTCTGGACGGCAGCCGTCGGGCTGGACACATCGTCCTTGGACTCACGTGCAAAGGCAGGCCCAGCGAGGCGCCGCTCAAAGGCGAGCTCGCCGGGTGACTTGGCGGGCAGGCCTCCATTCTGCGGCAAGCCACTGTTATAAGCGCCGACCACGACTGCGCCAGGCTCCGGGACCACCGGCGCGGGTCCCAAGGCTCTCTCCATAGCAGTGACATCTGTCGACTGTGGCGCCGGCGGCGCCTCGGCGGGCGGATCCTGACGCACAAAGGGTGATGCGACCCGTCCAATCCCGGGCAGCGGCGCGTCGCCCTGCGCCCGACCCTTGATCGCCGCTTGTGCCGCCTGCTGCGCCTGCCGAGGCCGGTTCAGCGCCTTGGCGTAATACCAGGTGAGAAGCCCAACCCCGAGGGCGGTCATCAGGGTCATGGCAAGCATGCTGCTGGCGCGCGACTGCACCGAGCGCGCGCGATTGATGGAGGGAATTCCCCGGTCTCCCGCAATCGTCGGCCCCGGCGGCGCCGCCTCAGCGGCCACCTTGGCCTCTTCGGGAACGCTCGGTGTCTCCTTGTCCGTCGACTGACTGCGCGAAAACAGGCTCATGGCCGCGCTCCCGGCGTCGTACGCTCCACTTCCTCCGACACGGTGTTGGACTTCAACCGCTCGCCGGAACCTGCAAAGGCTTTGTTGACCACGCATCCCGCCAGATGCCCGCGTCGCAGGATCAGGCGTCGCGCGACCCGGTGTACGATCACATCGCCCTCGTCCATGCTGAAGTTGAGAAGAGACTCCGACCCGTCCTCGTTCAGAATAAACACCGCCGGCTGCTCCGCTTTGGCCGGGAATCGCAGGCGCGTATGGACGCCATCATCCGAGGCAGCCGAGGGCTGAAGGCTGGGATCGCCGCAGTACCAGTAGTCGAAATTGCGAGCCCGCGTCGCACCCATATTTAGTGCGCGGTCGGCGGCTGCCCTGCTATCCCCTGCCGCGGGCGGATAGGTGAAGCGAAGCGCATAGATCACATCCTGGGTGGGGTCTGGCCGAACAGCGCTCGCCGTATAGTCCACCTGGTAAGTTCGGCGTGAGGTCACGATAGTGAGATTCGTTCCGACTTTCGCGGCCCTGGGCTTCAGAAACAGATGATTGTCCTGAGCCACGAAAGAGATCCCTTCGATATCACCGGCACCCAAGCCGACAAATGTCTCGCCTGGCTCGAACTCGAGATCCGTCTGATAGCCAATGAACCCGGAGAGGCGATACACCTCGTCGGCGCTGTAGCGTGCGACTCGGATCCGCGAGTCCTTAAGGCCCGGTGAGGGTGTCGTCTCCGCGGAGACGACTTGGGTTGAGAATACGAGCAATGCAAATAGAAGAGTCCTCACGGCTCACTCCTTCAGGGGCTACCGGTAGCGGATGCGGTCTGGGCGGTCGTCGCCTGCGATTCCGCGGGCAATACTTCGCGCTCAGGTCTGAAGTCCACGATCTTGAATCCGAGTGGATTCCAGCCCCGCACCTTGGGGTCAGAGGCTGGATCGCCATAGACGTACTGAAGCGTTGCGATCCAGTGCGTAGCTTCCTCACTGCTACTGCCGGCCGTGCGCTTCGCTTTGACGTAGCGCACCTGAGCCAGGTCGGAAACGCCACTCGCACGCTTAAAGAAGCTGATTGAGGTCACCTGCGCACGCACGCTCGACCCATCCTTGTAGGCGTTCAAGGGAGAGGTGGGATTCGTGGGATTCCAGAGCGCGTACCAGAGCTGGTTGCGCTGGGCGGTATGGAATGCGCCACATTCCTCGTAGTCGCTCTCGGCGGTTGCGTAGTTGAAACGTTCGCAGACCGTGACGTAATGGGTGAGTAGGTAACGCGTCACCGTCTCTGGCATCTCGGCGTGACCTGCGTACACGGGCACGACATCGACGATCCCCGTGGAATTGTCCACGCGCACGACGAACGGCTCGACGTGCTTGAGAGGCATGAGCAGCATCAGCGCCACACCGAGTGCGAGCACGGCAAGCCATCCGGTTCCCGCGACGGCGAGCGCCAGGCGGACGGTCTGTCTATGCAGCGCGCGGCGGTCGGCATCCCAGGCAATGGCCTCATCAAAGTAGCTCTTCATCGCCTCGTCTGGTTTCACGGTTGCACCGTACCTGGGCTCTTCATCGCCGCCGGGAGGTTGATTGCGCGCAAGTGGCGCTCGCAGTCGACCCGTTTGGGGTGCGCACTGCACGCCCCGATCAGGACAATGAGTCCGACGACAAGAAGAGTTCTGCATCTCGTAGTCATAGGCTTAAGCGCTCCGTTTGATCTGGTTGTCACGCCGCGAAGCGAGGGCCGCCGCGCGGACTACCCCTCGGCGCAGCCCGTAGCCGGCCTTGCGCGCCATGGGATCCATCCGATGCGTTTCGGAGTCGAAGAGTCCGCGCGTGAACTGCCCCGTGCCGCGGACTGCTCCTCCGAAGCCCCAAGCGAGTGCGGCGCTCACCACGCCGAAACTCGAGAGCGCCAAGCCGCTCGCAAGCCCTGCCGCCATGGGCATAACCTGACGCATGACGAGGAAGGTGAGCCCCGCCGCCATGCAGACTCGAACTGCGTTCGCGATCTGAATCGACCCGCCCTCACTCGCCGCCTGCGTCGCAGCGACCGTTACCAGATGCAGCATGAGTGCGGCCACGAGCACAGTCAGGATCGTGATGAAGGCATAGTTCGCCAACTGTGCGAGCCAAGCCTCGAAGAAGCGCTTCGTGGATTGGAAGAGCAGCAGTCCAATGAAGAGCGGGCCCAATGCGAGGAGTATCGAAAGGGCGATGCGCGAGAGCGCCAGGAGAAACATCGTATAGATAGCAGTGAGATCGACGATCAGATACACCCCGAGGCCGGCCAGGTAGTAGGCGAAATTCCCATTCAGAATTCCGCCCTTCTGAAGAAGAAGATTGGCCGCATCCCCGCCCTCAAAGATGATCTGATCGACGATCGATACGGGATCAAAGGCACCGATGACAATCGCCGCGAGCTGGGCAGGTGCGTTGAAGAATGTATCTACAATGAGTGAGTTGTACAGCCACAGCTCAAGAGCGCAACCCAGAATCACCGCGAGGGTGATGAGGCGCTTCACCCCCGCGATGAAAGGCTCTTCGATCTGGCCGGTGAGCTGCAGGTAACCCCAGACCATCACGTAAATGACCCCGAGCGTGACGATCGCGGGTTCGAGCGCCCCTGCAATGAGCGCCGTGTTGCTGCCGATGTACCCCGTGAGCAGCGCATTCAGCCAGGCGTTGAATTCCGCGAAGAACCCCATGGTGCTTACTCGATCCGCTCTCTGACGCTATAGACCCATCGGCGCCAACGTCCGGAGCGAGCCCTGATCGGCGATCGCGCGCTCCCGCACCCGCTGCAGGCGCGCCCACTCCTGGGACTGGGCGACCTGATACAGCACCTGAAGCTTGCTCGACTCGTTCTGCAGCATCCCCTGCTCCGCAGAAATCCGTGCGGTCAGGTCGAGCGCACCCTTCTGATCTGAGGCGCTCCCGATCGCTCCGATCAGCTGCTGGAGCGAGCTGAAGCGATCGCTCGAGTTCGCGAGTGCCGCGCGCGAGGTTGCCGCCAGGAGCGCTGCGGACTGGCGCGCCGCCAGGAGCTCCGTTTGCTCGGAGGGAGACAGCGCCGCTACCTGGGAAGGGGTGAGCACCGCATTGGCGGTCAGGAGTGCGGTGACGTCGCTCGCAAGCGCCGGGAAACTGGCCGACGAGCCGTTCATGACCGCCGACAGCTGTGCCCAGTCGGGCGGCAGGTAGTTGCGCACGGTGCCGGAGAGAAGATTCTGCATTCCGCGACCGCCAGTGATCGCGGCGTACTCGCTTTGAGCCTGACTCAGCTGACTTCGGGCGGTCGCAAGCTCCTGCTCCAGCGTCTGGTATTCCTTGATCAGCTGAGTGATTGAGGCGACATCAATCACGGCGAATTGAGCGTGCGCGGGACGAACGCCGGCGACCGCGACGAATCCGACCAGTAGAAAACCCAAGGCTGCTCGCTTAAACATGTTGAACCTCCTAATGAATGTCGCGGGTGGATACGTTGATGCCGAGCACCCGCTCGTAAAAAAGTGGTAGCCAGTGGCGCGGCTCGCTGCCACGCTGCGAGATGACATCGTTCATGACGTTGATCGATGCCCGTCGGCCAGAGATGACGGCGAGCTCTGCATCAAAGCCCTTGAGGTCCAGCTCGCAGACCACGCTGCAATGCGCCTGCTTGATGAGAAAGCGACGCGATCCAGGCTCGAGCTCCTCCTTAATAAGCCGAAACTCGCGCTCCGTGAGACCGAACCCCACGAGGTAGTCCTCCGCATTCGCATCCGCGTTGGGGAAGAACACCTTGGTTGGCGTCTGCTCAATCAGGGTCCGACTGATCGGACTGCCCAGAACATCGCTCGCGCTCTGGGTAGCAAGCGCCATCACGCCATTCAGCTTCCGCCAGGTCTTCGGACCGTCCTTGGCAAAATTCTCAAACGCCGAATCCGCGAGCAGCCGCCAGAACTCATCCATCCAGCACACCAATCGGCGGCCATCCAGGAGATGCCGCACAAGGTGGAAAAGGTAGAGAGTGACCGGCGTGCGCGTGAGCTCGTGGTCCAAGAAGTCCGTCACATCAAAACCGACCATCGTGTTACCCGCCAACCGCGGTACGACGATGTCCTCCTGCGCGTCAAAGACCCAGGCATAGTCCCCGCGGCATGTTTCGCACCAAGGGGCGAGGCGCGCGTAGAGACCTTCGGCGTCCGTCGCGTCGAGGAACTCGATCAGGCGCGACAAGCGCCGTGCCGAAAGCTCGAGCGCCAGGGTCCCTCGCAATGCCTGGTCCAGATCTGCCTGCTGTCGGACAGTGAGCACACCGCTTGCTGGCCGCACCAGGACGCGTAACCACGCCTTGAGGAATTCGACATTGAGCGGGGTCGGCGGAAGCTTGAGCGGATTGAACCCTGTCGGCTCGCCGTTCTTGAGTGGGCAGTAAGCGCCGCCCAGGGCGCGAACCAGGATTTCGAGCCCGCGGTCCTTATCGAAAATGACTTGAGTGGCGCCCTGTTGGGAAAGCTGTGCCACGAGAAAGCCGATGAAGACCGTCTTGCCGGATCCGGTGGGCCCACAGATCAGGGTATGCCCGGTGTCCTTGCGTGAGCCGCCCTCCGGATCGGTCGGGTCCGAGGCGTGGAGCGAGAAGTGAAAAGGCGAGCGGGCGCTCGTCACGAGCACGGTCAGCGCCTCACCCCAATGGTTCCCGTTCTCGCGCCCCGCAGGGTAATTGTGGAACGGCGCCATTGCCGCAAAGTTCCGCGACGTGATCGGTGCCTTGCGGGGACGCATTGCAAAATTTCCCGGCAGCTGCGCCCAGAAAGCCGCCTCCAGCGCCAGGTCCTCACGAGCAACCGTCATCCCGGTGTCGGCGAGAAGTGCTCGTGCGAGCGCGACGTGATCGCCGAGGGCTTTCGAGCGTGTCGCCCGTCCCTCCTCGCTCTCCTCGTGAGATTCGTGCGAATCATCCGCCAGGACCTGCAACGAGAAGTGATGGTCTCCCATCACGAACTCGTTACTGGTGAGAGCGTCGAGTGCGTCCTTGAGCTCCTCTGCCTGGGATATTGCGAAGTCGCCGGCATTCGCCATGCGGTTGAACTGCCGCTGCAGGAGCGCTTGGCTAGATGCCTTCGTGAGAAAGGCGAATGACTGGGTAAGAACAAAAGGGAACGGAACCGTAAGTAGCCGATCGAACATCCCGACGTGCGTGGGCGTGGGGTATTCCTTGATGCCGAGTATTGCCCCTACTCGGGTGGCCGTCGGCAGGCGGTATTCCAGCGCTTCCGTTCCAAAAGAGAGCCGTGAGGTCGCCAGTACGTCGCTGAGCGGCGCTCGCGGCAGAGGAATCTCTCCAATCTCTCCATTAATGAGAGTGGAGAGGAGGTTCAGCGGCCCGGAGTACGTCCGACCCGCCTTCATGTAGAGGCCGAGGGTTTCCGGCTCGTATCGGGCGAGAGAGGCGCGAAGGGTCTGTCGAAGCTTCGCGCACGCATCGAGCGCATCAGCAAGCTCGAATGCCGACGCGCGGGGTGCGGCGTGCTTCAGGAACCGCGAAGTCAGGCCAGTCGCCAGACCCGAGGTCGGCCGGTATACCGTGCTCAGATAGACCTCGTTAACCATTAGCTTCTCGTCTCGGAGCTTGCTGCGGTACTTGCGCTCGAGGGCTCCGGAGAACTCTGGGGAGCGAATCGGGACAGCGGTAACTTCCCGCCGGCGAATGACGTGCGCCCAGAGCGCGACCTGAGGACTTGAAATGTTCCGCCAGAGAATATTTAAGCGCTCATGCCAGCCGTTCAGCGTCTCGTCATCGGCACATTCGAAACTCGCGCCCGACAGCCGAAACATCTGAACGTAGTC
>Ga0070735_10002788_pt1 | contig 15580 bp, 14 predicted proteins | sample Coa_R1_FD_66443 | JGI IMG/M metagenome (GOLD analysis project Ga0070735, IMG submission 66443) | Surface soil microbial communities from Centralia Pennsylvania, which are recovering from an underground coalmine fire - Coalmine... | ecosystem: Environmental > Terrestrial > Soil > Unclassified ... | reverse complement strand
GCCGGGGAGGCTCATGTGCTGTTCACGGAGAGCCCCGGCGGCGCTGTGGCCACGGCCGCCCGTGTGACCCGGCTGCGGCCACTGATCGATGCGGCGGTCGCCGGCACGAGTCTCGATCCCGACCTCCTCGAGGGCCTGGTGTTCGTGGAGAGCGCCGGGCGGCCGGACGCCGTGGCCGGAAACGACCCCTCGAACGCGGCCGGGCTGACCCAGATCCTGCCCTCGACCGCGACTTCGCTGCTCGGGCTGCGAGTGGACCTGGCGGCAAGCCGGAAGCTCACGGCACAGATCGCCCGAGCGCAGGGCAACGGCGCCTCGTCCTCGGCGATCGCCGCGCTGGAGCGCAGGCGCGCCCGCGTCGACGAGCGCTTCGACCCCAGACGGGCGCTCGCGGGAGCGGTCCGCTACCTGGAGCTGGCCGACGCCCGCTTCGGGCGCGAGGACCTCGCGGTCGTGACCTACCACATGGGCATGGGGAACCTCAGCCACGTGCTCGACCTCTACGACGGTGGCCGGCCCGTGCCCTACGTGCAGCTCTTCTTCGACAGCTCGCCCGATCACAACCCGCGGACCTTCGCCCTGCTCTCGGGATTCCTCGACCAGTCCTCGCTCTACTACTGGCGGGTTCTGGGGGCCGTGGAGATCATGCGCATGTACCGCAGCGACCCCGCCGGTCTCGCACGGCTCGCTGCCCTGCAGACCGCCACCGACTCGGCCGCCGAGGTCCTGCATCCACCCGACCACACTCCCACGCTCGCGACGCCGGCTGCGCTCCAAGCCGCTTACGCCCGCGGCACGCTCACTCCGCTGCCGGCCAACGCCGCGCAACTCGGGCTGTCCTATTCAGGATCGATCGGCGACCTGGCCCGGCAGCTGAAGGCCCCGGCGGGGCTGTATCGCGGCCTTCAGCCGGTGGCGCTGACGCTGCTACTGGAGCTCGCGGCGCGGGTGAAGGCGCTGTCAGGCGGGCAGGCGCCGCTCCGGGTGACGAGCGCGGTGAGCGACGAGCGCTACCAGCAGCTGGTCGGGGTGGCCGATCCGCCCGCGGCCGCGGGGTGGTCCTTCACGATCGCCCGCGCCTATGTGGGCGAGCCACAGCGGCAGGCGCTGCAGGCGATGCTCGACCGGCTCCAGGCGCTGAACCTGATCGCCTGGGAGCGGTTCTCGTCCGAGATCGAGGTCACGGTCGCGGGCGACGCGGCGCGCGTGATCGCGGCCGGCCCCTAGGATCCCCGCCGTGGCCGACGCGGTCCGAGCACCCGACGAGGTCCTCGACGGGCTTCCCGACTTCCCCTTCGAATCGCGCAACCGCGAGTTCGAGGGCCTGCGCCTGGCCCACCTCGACGAGGGCGACGGTCAGCCGGTGTGGTTCATGCACGGCAATCCGACCTGGTCCTTCCTGTGGCGCAAGGTCTTCCCGGCCGTCCGGGACGCCGGCTTTCGCTGCATCGTCCCCGACCTCCCTGGATTCGGCCGCTCGGACAAGCCGACAGACCTCGGCTGGTACAGCTACGACCGCCACGTGAGCGCGATGAGCGAGCTGGCCGAGCAGCTCGACCTTCGCGAGGCCACGATGGTCGTGCACGACTGGGGCAGCCCGATCGGCCTGCGCCTCGCCGTCGAGCATCCCGACCGCTTCAGCCGCCTGGTCATGCTCGACGGCGGCGTCTTCACCGGGCATCAGACGATGTCCGACGCGTGGCTGGCGTTCCGCGACTTCGTCTCCCGCACCGAGGACCTGCCGATCGGGATGCTGATCCGGGGGGCCTGCCGGCACGATCCCGGCGACGAGGTGATCGCCGCCTACGAGGCGCCCTTCCCGAACCCGGCCTCGAAGGCTGGGGCTCGTGCGTTCGCGATGATCCTGCCGACCTCGCCCGAGATGCCCGGAGCGCAGGACGGCAGTCGCGTGCTGGACGCTCTGGGCTCCGACGCCCGGCCCAAGCTCGTCATCTGGGCTGACAGCGACCCCGTGCTCACGCTCGAGACCGGACGGCGGTTCGCCGCCCGGATCGGGACGCAGGTCGACCACGTGATCGAGGACGCCAGCCACTTCCTCCAGGAGGACGCGGGCCCGCTGATCGGCGAGACGATCGCCCGCTGGCTCTCAGCCGACTGAGCTGGCCTCGGTGGGCTCAGGCGCTTCTGAGAGCTCCGGCGTTTCGGGGATCTGCACCACCGGCGCCGGGGCAGCCGGGCTCCCCATCATCTGCTCCATCCGCGCCTCGTAGGCCGCCCGCGCCAGGTGGTCGGGCTTGGCCAGCACCTGGTCACCCTTCAGCAGGTGGCTGATCGCCTGCCAGGCGCGACGTGGCATCAGGCTCCCCATCCGCACGGTCGCGCCGATCGACTTCGGCACATAGACGTCGAAGCGGCCGGTCTTCAGCGCCTCGACGATGGCGTCGGCGACGTCCTCGGGCTGGACGGGCTTGAATGCCCGCGTCTGCGGCAGCCCGGAGCCGAGCTCGGTGTTGACCACCGTCGGCATCACGACGCTGACCTCGACGCCGGTGCCCTTGACCTCCTGGGCGATGGCCTCGCTGAGGCCCACCACCGCGTGCTTGGTCGCGCAGTAGGTCGCTCCACCGGCGATTCCCCACTTCCCGGCCGCCGAGGCGATCTGCACGAGGTGACCGCGGCGCCGAGGTATGAAGCGCTCGAGCGCGAGCTTGGAGCCGAAGATGACTCCGTGGAGGTTGATGTCGATCATCCGACGGGCGGTGCTATCGGTCTCCTCGATGAAAGGCCCGATCGGCATGATCCCGGCGTTATTGACGAGCACGTCGAGCGGTCCGAGGCGCTGCTCGACCTGATCGAGGAAGCCGGCGAAGCTGCCGCGGTCGGTCACGTCCAGGGCCAAGCCGACGGTGCCCGCACCCAGGTCGGCCGCCGTCTTCTCGGCCAGCGAGGCCTCGATGTCGCCGATCGCCACGCGCGCGCCCTCGCGGATCAGCGCGGCAGCGGTCGCGCGACCGATTCCGCGGGCGCCGCCGGTGATGGCGACTACCTGGCCCGCCAGGGACCGTGGTGCTTTGGCCATTGAGCAGTCCTCCTCGTGCTGGTGGTACTCACACGGTACCGGTCGAAGGACGGCTGTGTCAGCGGTGGGGCTGCGACGTGGTCGTGGTCGCCGTCGGATCGCCCGTCGGCGCCGGCACGGCGGTGCCGGTGGCGCCCGTCGCCATCGGAGTCGTCGCAGTCAGGGGCGCAGTCGTTGCCGGGGCGGTCGTGGGCACCGGCGTCGTTGCACCCGGGGCCGTCGGGCCCGTTGGCTTCGGCACCGCCGAGGGACAGCCGGCGATGTGGTGATGTCGGTGGTGGCGCTTGCGAGGCCGATCGGTGCACGAAGGGCCCGCTGTCGTCCCGCCGGTCGAGCCCGTGCCGTCACCCGAGCCGGGGGTGCTGGGGCCGCCGTCCGTGGAGTGGGTCCCGGTCGGGGTCGTCACGGTCGGACGATCCTGGGCCTCGTGGGACGCCACGGGCAGCGCGGGCTCCGCCGCTGGAGCCGGCGAAGAGGCCGGCGCGGGCGTCGGGGCGGAGGAGCTCACCGGTACGGGCGCGACCACAGGTGGCGCCTGATGGCTGGGAGCCGGCTGCCTTACCGGCACAGGGCGGGCGACAGGCAGCGACCACAGAGGGTGCCTGACCGTCCGATGGGAAACCGGCCCGTGGCGTAGGTAGGAGACCCGCACAGGCGGCTTTGCCTGCACTCCGTCGGGTCGGAGCGCCACGTGCGCGACGTGGCGCGAATGAGCGATCAGCAGCGGAGTCCGCGCGGCGCTCACCACCGGACGACGGGGATGGTGCAGCGCGGTATGCACGACCGCGGCTGCCCCGGCGACGCTGAGGATGGCGACCGCGATCGGCTTGACGAGTGCCAGCTTCAGCGCCGAGGACCCGGCCGCGGCCGCGGTGCCGCCTCCGGCGCCGGCGCTTGCCGTCCGGGCGCCAACGGTGCCCTGGAGCACGGTCTGCTTGAGCGCCACCGAGGGCACGACTGGGATCAGCGCCGCCAGGCGCGCCCGCTGATGGCGCAGCTGTGAGCGGTACTCGCGGCAGCCCTCGCAGGCGTGCAAGTGGCGCCGCAGATGGCTTCGGCGCATTGCCGGCCCTCGCACCGCGCTCAGCTCCTCGCGGATCTGCGCACAGTCCGTCTCGCGTGCGGTGCGGGTGGCCAGCAGGGATTCCCGGGCCTGGAAGACGAGCGCCTTCACTTTCTCGCGCGGCACCTCGAGCGCGAGGGCGATCTCGTCGTGACTGAGCGCCCCGAGCTCCGCCATGACCAACGCGGCGCGCTGGTCGTCGGGGAGCCGGCTGACGTCGAAGACGAGGTCTCGCAGGTCCTCGCGGCGCTGGACGATGTTCGCTGGGTTCTCGCCTTCGCCCTCGACCATCTCGGCACTCGCTATCTCGCGCCGTGCGCGTAGCACCGTGTAGCAGCGGTTGCGTGCGATCGCGAACAGCCACGGCTTCAACTGGATCGGGCGATCGTGATCGAGCAGGCTGTCGTATGCGGCCATGAACGTGTGCTGCACGGCGTCCTCGGCCTCGTAGCGGTCACCGAGGAGCTGCGAGCAGAAACTCAGGATCGGGCGGTGATAGCGGTCGTAGACGACCTCGAAGGCCGCCTGACGCCCGGCCCTGACTCCACGCACCAGCTGGTTGTCCGAGGCAAGCCTAAAGAGCGCCGGTGACGCCCCACGAAGTGCCCCGCGCGGTACCCCAACGGGCACCGTGCCTGCTTCCATGGCGCTCATTATGCGGGGTCGGGCGCTCGAGCGCCACCCCAGATGGACCGTTCCATTCCACCGGTATCCTGCGCAGCGATGGCGTATTTCCGCCACGACGGGCAGAGGCTCGCCTACACGGTCCACGGAAGGGGTCCGCGGCCGACCGTGCTCATGCCGGGGCTGCTGCTCTCACAGAAGATGCAGGTCCCCCTGGCCCGTGCGCTGGCAGGCCACGGCAACCGCGTGATCACCTTCGACCCGCTGGGCCATGGGGCCTCGGACCGCCCCCGGGACATGTGGCGCTACTCGATGAGCGCATTCGCGGAGCAGGCCCTGGCGCTGCTCGATCACCTCGAGCTCGACCAGGCCGTGGTCGGTGGCGCCTCGCTCGGCGCCAACATCACGCTCGAGCTCGCCGCCCTTGCCCCCCACCGGCTGCGCGGGATGCTGCTCGAGATGCCGGTCCTCGACAACGCGATCCCAGCCTGCGCCGCCGCGTTCACGCCGCTGCTGTTCGCGCTCACGTTCGGCGAGCCGGTGATGAGGTTCATCGCCCGCGGCGCGCGGTCAATTCCGCGCAGGGGCCTGCCGCTGATGGCCGAGATGCTGCTCGACGCGGTGGGGCAGGACCCTGGGCCGAGCGGCGCCGTCCTTCAGGGCATCATCTTCGGGCGCACCGCGCCGCACCGCCGCGAGCGGCGGAAGATCGAGGCCCCGGCGCTCGTCGTCGGCCATCCCCGCGACCCTGTGCATCCGTTCTCCGACGCCGACATGCTGGCGCACGAGCTGCCGAACGCCCGGCTGCTCAACGCCCAGTCGATCATCGAGCTCCGAGTGCGTCCGGCGCGGCTGACCGAGCAGATCGCCGAATTCGTCGACGAGTGCTGGGACGGCTCCGTCGCCGAGACCCAGGTCGCCTAGTGAGCGTGGGGCGTGAGGCGCCCCACCGCCAGCTCGTGCCAGCGGGGGTGCCCCGGCTCGCCACTGGAGAGCACCTCGGTGGCGGACCGGTAGCCCGCCTCGATCAGCTCCGCGGCGTGATCGAAGTCCCATGCCGGGACGGGCTGCGGGCACGGGGGCGGGAAGACGATCATCCGCACGAGCGATGAATAGTGCGCGATGTCCTGGGCGAGCCGCTGGTTGATCAGCAGGGCGAGAGCGTGGACGAGCATCGCGATCGCCCCGCGCGGCGGCTCGCGCAGCGTGCAGGGAGCGCCCGTCGGCAGCACGTAGACGGTGTCGGCGCCGAGCTCGACCGCGTCGGCGATCGGCGTGTTCTCCGCCACCCCGCCGTCAACGAGCTGCCGATCCTGGAAGCGGATCGAAGGGAACACGCCGGGGATCGCGGCGCTGGCCAGCACGGCGCCCAGCGCGTCCCCGGTCGAGAGCCGCCGCTTCGCGCCAGTCAGCACGTCGGTGGCGATCACGTGGAACGAGACCGAGGCGTCCTCGAGACGGCGGAACTGCTGCCGGCTCTGGAGGATGCGCTTCACGCCCGAGTTCGAAACGAGATGATCGTCCTCGCCGATCAGCCCGAGCGCGGCCGTGAACGGATTAGGCGGGAAGACCTCGAAGGTGTGGGTGGCCCGCCACTGATCGCTCAGCTCCGCGGCGGTCTGGGGGCTGGGCGGGCGGGACGCGATGAAGGCGCCGTTCAGCGCGCCGGCCGACGTCCCGACGATCAGGTCGGGGGCGATCTCGTGCTCGTAGAGCGCCGCCAGCATCCCGGCTTCGATCGCGCCGAGGCTGGCGCCGCCTGAGAGGACGAACGCGACCATGGCCGCGAGGCTACCCGGAGCGCCCGCGCTCGATCGCCCGGTCTCTCCCCGCAGCTCCGCCCCGGCGGCAGGTGGGGGTGGAGTCCGGGCCGCGGCGGTTCGTTAGTGAGTTTGTTCCGGTCCTGGGAGCACAATCACACTAAGCTCCGCGGCGCTGGGGTTGTTAGTGAGTTTGATTCGGGCCCGCCGGAACAAATTCACTAACCACTCGGCGGGGGCTTGCCCGGCGGCGGGGGACTCACCACTCGGCGGCGGCTGGCCCGGGCCGCGGGGGCTCACCACTCGGCGGGGGCGGGCCCAAGCGGCGGGGGACTAACCACTCGGCGGGGGACTAATCGTCCGGGGGGGCTAACCCCGCGGGGCGGGCGGCCCGGCAGGGTCGACGATGTCGCGGCCGGTTGGCTGCAGCCCGTCGTCGAGCTCGAGCTGCCAGTAGTAGCGGGTGAACGTCAGCCCCGCCCGGAACGCGCCCACATGCGGCTCGATCTGCTCGCCGCCCGCCATGCGCACGATCAGCTCCGGGTACGTGCGCCCGGGGAGCGCGGCATACATCGGCGCCGGGAAGGCGCCGCCGAAGCGCGTGTTCACGTCCGTGATGCCGAGGCCGACCTCGCTGTCTCTGAAGACCTGGATCGTGCACGGACCGCGTGCGCCGATCGCCTCCGAGACCCGACGGCCGAGCTCGATCAGCTCGGGCTCGGCGATCACCGTGCCCTTGATCGACTCCCCGCCCCGGGACTCGATCATCGTCCGCGGGATCGCGTTCAGGCAGCGTCCGCCGAGGTCCGAGAGCGTGTCGATCGAGAACTCGGGGCCATTCATCAGCTTCTGCACCATCACCGGCTCCTCGACGTAGCGCACGAAGAAGGTGACCGCCTCGGCGTCGGGAGCCGGATGGATCGACCGAGCCCCCGAGCCCCGCCGCGGCTTGACCATCGCCGGGTAATACGGCACGGGCTCGCCCGGCAGCACCGTCGGTGGCGAGGGCAGGCTGAGGCGCTCGAGCAGCCGGTGGGTCTCGTACTTGTCGAAGGTTGCGGTCGCGATCGCGGGGTCCGGGACGAACGCCGGCAGGGCACCGGACTCCCGCGCTGCGGCCAGTACCTCGAGGTCCAGGTCGGTCAGGGGCACGACCGCGCGCACGTCGTGGCGCTCGCAGATCTCCTGGAGCATCGGAACGTAGTCGGGCGAATCGATGCGCGGCACCGCGTAACGGTGGTCGGCGGCGTACTGCGCCGGAGCCAGTGGGTTGGGATCGGCGGCAACGGTGACCGCGTGCTGCCTGAATGCCGAGACGATGTCGTAGCGCTTGCCCACGCCGGTGAGCAGCACCGCATAGTCGCGCTTCACGGGCGCCATCCGCCGGTCTCTCCCTTGTAGAGACCGTGTCCGGTCAGGACCATGCTCAGCGTCCGGGCGAGGATCCGCAGGTCGAGCGCCAGCGAGGGATGCTCGACGTACCAGAGGTCGAGCTCGATGCGCTCCTCCCAGGGCAGCGAGGCGCGGCCGTTGACCTGAGCCCAGCCGGTGATCCCGGGCTTGACCGCCAGACGCCCGCGCTGGCGGTCGGTGTACTGCTCGACCTGGGGGGCCAGCGTGGGCCTCGGCCCGACGATCGACATCTCGCCGCGGACCACGTTCCAGAGGTTCGGGAGCTCGTCGAGCGAGTAGCGGCGCAGGAACGCGCCGACGCGGGTGATGCGGTCATCGCCCTGGTTGATCGCGAGCCCCGCCCCGCGGTGCTCGGCGCCCGCGACCATCGTGCGCAGCTTGTAGATCGTGAACGGCCGGCCGTTCTGGCCGATCCGGGTCTGGGTGTAGATCGGGTGTCCGGGGGACTCGAGGCGGATCGCGGCCGCCAGGGCCGCGACCAGCGGGGCGGTGAGGAGCGCCGCGGGGCCCGCGATCGCCAGATCGAGCACCCTCTTGAAGCTCCCGTTCACCGCGTCCCCTCCGCCGGCTCCCATCCCGCAGGCGTGCCCCGGTGCAGCCAATCCCACAGCCCGGCGACGAGCGAGAGCGTGGTCAGCACGTAGTAGCGGGCGATCAGCAACGGCCGGGCCGGCAGCGCCGAGGCCAGGAGCGCCGCCAGCAGCACCGCCACCTGCGCCGCGAGCGTGACCACGTACACCCATCCCTGGCCCAGCAGGACGAGGTTGGCGACGAAGGCGATCAGGTGCAGGAACGGCGAGACGTAGCGCAGGACGCGATGGGAGACGATCATGAACGCGTACCGGGCGCCATAGCCGCGCGGCGAGAGCATCCCGCCTCGGATCACGATCGGCCAGGTGTGGCTCATCATGCGGCGCTTGCGCGCGAACTCGCCCTCGATCGAGGGCACCATCTTCTCGCTGGAGTGGGCGTCAGGGGCGAACACGGCCAGCCAGCCGCGCTTGACCATGTTGAATGGGAAGGAGAGGTCGTGGCCCATGATCGGGTCGACGACCAGGTAGGACTCCCGGCGGGTGGCATAGATCGCGCCGTTCCCGCCGGTGACCGAGCGCATCCTCGATTCAAGCGCTCTCAGCGCGAGCTCGTAGCGCCAGTACAGGCCCTCCTGGTTGGTGCCGCGCTCATTGACGAGGTGGACCTCGCCGCACACGTAGCCGACGCGGGGGTCGGCGAACGGAGCCACCAGCCGCTCCAGCGCCACCCGCTCCCAGGCGGCGTTGGCATCCGTGAAGGCGACGATCTCCCCTCGGGATCGCTCCACGGCGGCGTCCTGAGCTCGGATCTTGCCGCCGCGGGGGAGCTCGAGCACGACGTCGGCTCCGGCCGCGCGGGCCCGCTGCGCGGTCTCATCGGGTGAGCCGTCGCAGGCCACGATCACCTCGAGCCGCTCCCGCGGATAGTCCAGCTCGAGCAGGTTCGCGACCCGGTCGGCGATCACCGACTGCTCGGCGTAGGCAGCGACGATCACCGACACAGAGGGCAGCTCGCCCAGCTCGGGCCGCGTCATCTCGCGCTCCCCGACGCCGATTCGCGTCAGCACCGCGAGCAGGCCGACGTACCCCACATGCGTGTAGAGGAGCAGGCCGATGCAGGCCCAGAAGATGATCGCGATCGCGGTCACGGCCGTCGCCATTCTCACATTCCGCTGGTCTGCGGCGTTTGTACGGCATGAACTGGCAGGACGCCGAGCGCCAGCTGGATGAGCGCGGATTCGCGGTGACCGAGCCGCTGCTGTCGGGCGAGGAGTGCGCTGAGCTGGCAGAGCTGTTCGACGGTGGGCGCTTCCGCGCGACGATCGACATGGCCCGCCACCGCTTCGGCGACGGGCGCTACCGCTACTTCGACCACCCGCTGCCCGCGGCGATCGCCGAGATGCGGGCCACCTTCTATCCGCGCCTCGCGGCGGTGGCCAATCGCTGGTCAGAGCGCCTCGGTGGCCCCGCCGGCGCCTACCCGCTCGAGCACGCGGAGCTGATCGCCCGCTGCCGAGCGGCCGGCCAGGAGCGGCCCACGCCGCTGATGCTCCGCTACGGCCCCGGTGACTGGAACGCGCTGCATCAGGATCTCTACGGCGAGGTGTTCTTCCCGTTCCAGGTCGTGACCGTGCTCTCGAGACCGGGGGTCGACTTCGCCGGCGGCCAGTTCGTGCTGCTCGAGCAGAGGCCGCGCGCGCAGAGCCGTGCCCACGTGCTCGAGCCGCCACAGGGCGCGTTCGTGATCTTCCCCACCCGGGAGCGGCCGCAGCTCGGAACCCGTGGCTACCACCGCGTCGGCCTGAGGCACGGGGTGAGCACGATCACCCACGGCTCGCGGACCGCGCTGGGGATCATCTTCCACGACGCCCGCTGAGGAGGGCTCCGTAGAGCTCGAGCGTCCGCTCCGCCGCGGCCTCCCACGAGTAGGGCCCGCAGGCGGCCGCGCGAGCCGCCTCGGCCATCTCGGCGCGGATCGAGGCGTCGCCGAGCACTTCGACCAGCGCGGCGTGCAGCGCGCTCACGTCATCCGGGGGCACGAGCCGCCCGGCCCCGGTGGCCGCGACCTCGCCGAACCCCCCGATATCGCTGAGCACCACCGGCTTGCCGAACGCCAGCGCGCTGGCCAGCACCCCGGACTGGTCGAAGCGCTCGGTGCGGCTGTAGGGGAGAACCAATAGATCGGCGCGGCGAAAGCAGGCCGCGAGCTCGCCCTCGGAGACGAACCGCGTGACGAAGCGAACCCCAGGGGGGGCGCCGGCCACCAGCCGCTGCAGCGCCATCATCGGGCGGCCCACGATCCACAGCTCCGCGTCCCCGATGCCGCGCCAGGCGGCGAGCAGCGTCTCGACGCCCTTATAGGGACGCAGGAGCCCGAAGAACAGGACCACCGGCCGGTCCGGGTCGATAAGCGGCTCCGGCAGCGGGTGCTCGGGAATCTCGAGGAGATGCGTGAACGCTCCGTGGGGGATCACATGCACCCGGCTCGGGTCGAGCCCGAGCCGGTCGACGAGCTGGCGACGGCCGTACTCGGAATGCGTCACCACGGCGTCCACCGCGTCGTAGAGCGCGCGCTGGGCCCGCGCCTGCAGCGGCCTGGGCTCGCGCGGCAGCAGGTCGTGCGCGGTCAGGAGGGTGGGAAGAGCCGGCAGCAGGTAGCGGTCGAGCCACGGCAGATCGAGCCACTGGAAGTGCACGACGTCCGCCGCGCGCGCGGCAGCGCGGCGGTAGGCCAGCATCTCGGGGACATGCGCCGCCGCTTTGCCGACCCGGCGCAGCCGCGATCCGGCGCGGCCCGGGACGTGCCGGTAGAAGCGCTCGCTGCGCCGGTAGCCGTCGGGGACGGGGATCGAGCCGTAGGGAAAGCAGCTCGTGACCAGCTCGACGTCGGCGCCGGCTCGTGCCAGCGCCGCGCACAGCGCGTGGTCGTAGGGCGGCGTGAAGGCCGAGGGATCGACGAGCTGTACACGCATCACTCGCGCTCGACCAGGGGGCGGCCGGCGATCGCCGCCAGTCGTCTGGCCACGGCCTGCCCCGCGGCTCCTCCGGGCGCCAGGACCCGGGCGCCCCGGTCGCGCTCCAGACGGCGGATGGCCGGAGCCAGCTCGCGCAGCGTCGGCTGATCCGGGGCCCGGCGCAGGCCGTCGACCGCGCAGCGCAGCGGGTGTCGGGCCACCACCGCGGCCAGGGAGAGAGCGCGGTCGACCTCGCCGTCGTCCTCGCGGTAGTCGACGGTCAGCTCGCGCGCTGCGATCAGATCGGGCTGGCGCGGACGCGCCGCGGCCTCGACCCGCGCTCGCTCGAGCACCCGGGCGAGCTCGATCGCGGGGTCCCCGAGCGCCGGGAAGCGTTCGGCGACGAGCACAGCCTGGACGACCAGCCGGCGGCGGCCGCGACGGGGACGGTTCGAGAGGACGAGCCCCGCCAACTCCTCGAGTCCCAGGAGGCCGTCGAGGGCGCGATGGCGCCAGCGTTCGAGTCGCCCCTGAGAGGGCGCAGTCCCCGCTGAAGTCCCTGCGCCGCCGCGGCGCAGCACCCGCCGCAGGGCCGGCTCGGGAACGAAGCCCGGATAGCGGCGTGCCAGCCAAGCCCGTCCGGCGGCATAGCCTCGCCACTGGCGGCGCAGGGCCGAGACGCTCGCGCGATAACGGTGCTCGACGGCAGCGTCGGCGCGGAGCTCGAGCCGCCATCCCGCCTCCTGCAGGCGCCAGCTGAAATCCGTGTCCTCCGCCGCCCTCAACCCCTCATAGAAACCCCCCACCTGCTTGAACGCCTCCCGCCGCACGAGCAGGTTGGCGGCCACGGCCCGGGGCCTATAGGGATGGTCGAGATGGGCCCGCTGGCTTAGAAAGCTCTTGCGCGTGCCGTAACGGCCGGCGAGCGTCCGCGCGCCCGGCGCCGGGCGGACCTCGCCCGCCAGCGCGCCGACATCGTCCGCGACCGGCTCTGTGAGGTATAGGTCGAGCAGATCGGCCGGCGGGCGGCAGTCGGCGTCCAGGAACAGGATCCAGTCGGTGACGGCCCGCTCGGCGCCGGCGTTGCGCGCATGGGCCGGCGAGGCCTCGGCGAGCGCGCGGACCACCGTGATCCCCGGGGGGACGGCTGCCGTGATCCCTGAGTTGTCGGACAGGATCAGCTCGTCATCCGGCTGGGTGTCCAGGGAGCCCAGCGCGGCGAGCGCGCCCTCGGCTGCGGTCCGGTCGCCCGCGAACGGCATCACCACCGTCACGGCCGGGCGGCTCACCGCTCGCTCCCCGGGGAGACCGGTGCCGGCGAGGTGCGCAGCCGAGCCAGCGCCCCCCGCAGCCGAGCCAGCTCCTGCGGATGCAGGAACCCGGTGGCGGCCAGGGCGCCCGGGAGCGCCAGCGCCAGCACCGTGCGGCCGACCAGACCGACGGCGCCGTGTGTGGGCAGCACGAGCTCACCGGCCGCGGCCAGGCCCCCGAACACCGCCACGACGCGGGCCAGGCGCGACCACTCGAAGTCCACCGTGAACGCGCGCCGGGTGAGCACGTGCATGACCGAGAGCATGACCGCATACGCCCCCACCAGCGCCAACCCGGCCCCCGCGATGCCAAGCGATGGCACGAGCACCAGCAGCAGCACGACGTTGGCGGCGAGCCCCGCCAGCGAGGCTGGGAAGTTCCGGGTCGTGACCTTGGCGCGGCCCGCGATCACGAGGAACACGACCCACAGCCCGTACATCGCCCATCCCAGTGCCACCCACGGGAGCGCCCGGTAGGCGCCGTAGAAGCTCGGGGCGGCCAGGATGCGCAGCACCCAGCGGCCGAGCAGCGCGAGGGCGGCCACGACCCAGCCGCTCACCACCACGTAATAGGTGGTCACGAGCCCGTACACGCGCGCGGCCTCGGCGTCGTCGCTCACCGAGTAGGCCAGCGGCGGCCAGGCGTACTGGAACGCGCGCACGATGAAGGCCACGGAGCCCGCGAGCTTGACCGCGATCGAGTAAAGCCCGGCCAGCGAGGGGCTGCGGTCGTGGTAGATATAGAGGCGGTCCACGAGGCTGAGCGCATAGACGGAGGCCTCGGCGGGGACGGTCGGGAGCCCGAAGCGCAGGAGCACGGACATAGGCTCGGCGGCGGCGGTCCCCCGCCGGCGCGGCCTCAGCCGGCCTCGCATCGAGTACCACAGCGCGAGGAGCACCACCGTGGAGGCGCCGTAGTTTCCGAGCAGGAGGCCGCGGGCGCCGTCGTGCAGCGCGACGACGAGCACGACCGAGGCGGCGATCGTGAGGCCGACGTTGATCAGGGAGGCCACCGCATAGGCGCGCACGCGCTCGTCCACGCGGAGCAGGCCGTAGGTCAGCTCGAGGTTGGTGAACGCCCACAGGCCGAGCACGGCGATCCGGAACGTCGTCGGGTCCCGGTGGCTCAGGATCAGGCGCGAGAGCGGCGCGGCCGGGATCGCGAGCGCGATCGCGGTGATCGTCGAGGCCACGAGCAGAAAGCCGATCGCCCGGCGGGCGAGAGCGTCCCTGCGCTCCTGGTCGGCATCTGAGTAGTAGAAGCGCAGGAAGGCCTCGATCATCCCCAGGCGGATGAGGATGCTGATGAAGATCACGCTGTTGGCGAGCAGCTCGACGACGCCGTAGCCGCTCGTGCTGACGTACCGGGTGTAGACCGGGAGCAGCAGCACGGCCATGAACTTCGCGACGACGTCGGCCACCTGGTAGGCGGCCAGGGCGCGCAGCAGGCGCCTGAGGTAGTCGGTCACGGGACCAAACGGTACGGTTTTCAGAGCTCGGCCAGGCGATGAGCCAGGAAGCGCCGCTCAGGCTCGGTGGCCGCGAGCCTCAGCGCCTGCTCGTAGGCCTCCCGGGCCTCGGCTTCCCGCCCGAGGCGTCGCAACAGCTCGGCGCGCGTGGAGTGCAGGTAGCGATACTCGCCGAGGTCCGCCTCGAGGCGTCCGACGAGCGCCAGGGCTTCGCCCAGCCGCCCCGTCTGGGCGATCGCCACCGCGCGGTTCAGCTCCACCACCGGCGAGCCCGTGAGCGCCGCGAGCTCCGTGTACAGGGCGGCGACCTGGGGCCAGTCGATCTCGGGCTGGCTCTCGAGCACGGCGATCGCGGCCTGAAGCGCGTACTGACCGCGGCCCGCGAGCGCCAGCGCCCGGTCGAGCTCGGCCATCGCCTGCTCCAGCGCGTTCGCGTCGTAGAGCGAGCGATCCTGGTCCTCGAGGAGGACCAACTCGCCTTCGCGGAAGCGCGCCTCACGACGAGCGTGGTGGGCCAGCATCAGCGCCAGCAGCCCATGGACCTCTGACTCGTCGGGCATCAGCTCGCGCAGCAGGAAGCCCAGGCGCAGGGCCTCGCCGGCGAGGAGCAGGCGGCCGCTGTAGCCCTGGTTATAGATGAGGTAGACGACCGCCAGCACCGCCTGGAGGCGGTCCGGCAACGCATGGTCGGCGGGTACCGCGAAGGGGATGCCGGTGTCCCGGATCTTCGCCTTGGCGCGAGTGAGGCGACGTTTCATCGTCTCGGGCGGCACGAGGAAGGCCTGGGCGATCTCCTCGGTGCTGAGGCCGGCCAGCGCCCGCAGGGTGAGCGCGACCTGTGCCTCGAGCGCCAGCGCCGGATGGCAGCAGGTGAAGATGAGCTCGAGCCGCTCGTCGGGGATCGCTGTGGGCTCCTGCATCTCGTCCTCGGTCGTCTCGGTCAGCTCCAGCAGGCGCGTCTTCGCGGCGAGGTTGCGCTCGCGCCGGATGCGATCGATGGCGCGATTCCGAGCGGTGGCGATCAGCCAGGCGCGCGGATGCTCGGGTGGGCCCTCCCGCCGCCAGCGCTCCGCGGCGATCGCGAACGCCTCCTGTGCGGCTTCCTCGGCGAGGTCGAAGTCGCCGAGGAAGCCGGTGAGGTAGGCGAGGACCCGGCCCCACTCCTCTCGGAATACCTGCTCGATCAGGACGTGAGATCCTCCACCGGGCGGACTTCGACGGCGCCGCCCATGCGCGCCGCCGGCACGCGGGAGGCCAGCTCGAGCGCGCGGTCCAGGTTGTCGGCCTCGAAGATGTAGTAGCCGCCGAAGACCTCCTTGGTGTCGGCGAACGGGCCATCCGTGGTCAGCGTGCGGCCGTCGTTCACGCGAACGGTCGTCGCGGTCTGGACCGGCGCGAGCTGCGCGCTCGTCTC